>OLOS01002400.1_pt1 | contig 12897 bp, 11 predicted proteins | sample 1672631 | NCBI WGS metagenome assembly OLOS01 (sample SAMEA3136707, study PRJEB25190) | human gut metagenome | biome: human gut; feature: human-associated habitat; material: faeces | place: Austria | collected 2013 | reverse complement strand
GGTGTTTGCTGCCCCAGGACGATGGCGTGTGCGTGATTGCTGGTGAGCGTTTGAGGTGGATGTGCTTTGTCGGTTTTCTGATTTTGCGCCAACAAACAGTATTCGAAGGAAGGGATACCAATGGAAAAACAAACGAGCAAAAAATGCCCATCATGTGGAAAGGAAATCTCAGAAGCGTCGGTCTTCTGCCCGTTTTGCCGAGCGAAGATGGAGGTTTCGTCTAGCGTGTCTTCATATGGGGATGCGACGCTCGAGGGGAACTCTGTTGAGCATGTGGTGGAAGAGAAGCCTGCTCTGCTCGAGTGTGAGAAGCGCGAGGCCGCGGAACGGCAGGCTACGCCCCGGAAAGGAAGTACCATACCGCTTGTGATCGGTATTGTCGCCGGAGCCGTCATGGTGCTGTTCGGCGCCATAACATTCTTCTCCGCCTCTGTTGGTTGCGAGGCGACTTCTTTCGGTGGAGACGCTTATACCTATATTTACAGAGGCATCGTTGCCTCGGCGCAGACTTTGTATTGCATTTGCCAGGCAATTGGCGTGTCAATGATGTGCGGCGGTGTTGCAATTTGTTGTGCGTTTGCTGCCAAAATCCGCGAGTAACAGGGAAATGCAATGGAATGTGCGAAGTGTGGCGCCGAGCTTGTTGAGGGTGCGCCGTTTTGCGGTAACTGCGGTGCAACCTCCAACGCGAGTAGGGTTGGGAAGCGGACTAAAAAGAAAGCTCGAGTCGCTGCGGCTGTTGTTTTGGCAGTCGTCTTGGGCCTTGGCGCTATTGCGGGGCTTATGGCTGTGGCGGACGGTGGCCAAAAGGATATTGGCGATGGGTACGAAATAACGTGCCGTGCATTGCAGCGTGGCTCGGAGACCGATTACGTGTTTCTGAAAGGAGCGGTGAAAAACACAAGCGGCTCGTATGCCGATATTTCTGTGATGTACGAGTTTCTTGATGCTGATGGCAACAGCATAGCTCTTGCTGCTGATGAGCTAGAGAATATTCCGGCAGGCGAAAGCAGGGAATTCGAGATTCTTCTTGTCCCGCTTAACGACAGCTCTTTATTCGATGATCCGGATAGGCTTATTTCGCTTTGTAAGTCAAGAGAACTTGTATATTGCAGCGTGGACTAGAGGCTTCTTTGGCCGATCGCTGTGGGAGCCTTTGAGGCCCGGGGAATTAATCCCGGGCCTTTTTCGTGTAAAGATTTAGTCTGGTGCGCGCAGCCGCGTAAAGAAGTTGCCCGCTATGCAGGTGGTTTTTGTTTTGACGAAAGGTACTGCATTCCAGCTTGAAATTGCGATTCCCGTTCGCAGTGTGTTGCGCCATTGCGTCGGATTTGTCGAGGTCTCCGCCTGATTTGTTGCGCAACAGATTTCGAAAATCTCGCCTTATTCTAATTGTGACAATAGTTGTTCCGAGGTTCACGAATGAGGAGAGGCTATGAGTTTGAAGCGGAATGCCGTTACTGCTGTTGCGCTGTTGTGCGCTTGTCTTTTTTGGTTTCGGGATGCGGCCCCGATAAAGAAGTCCAGGCGGTTGTAGATTCGATCAATTCGATCGGAGAAGTGACGGTCGAATCTGCTGATTCGATTAAGGCAGCGGAAGATGCTTATAACGCATTGACGGATGAGCAGAAAAAGTCGGTTAGCAACTACGACCTCCTGACCGCTGCTGAAGAGCAGTTTGGCTCTGTCAGGGCGAAAGCGGTTGAGCGGGCTATAGATGATTTGGGCGAAGTTACGCTGGAAAAGGAGAAACAAGTTAGCGACGCAAGGGCTGCGTATAAGGAACTCGGTGAATATGCCGACTTGGTTACGAATGTTGATGTCCTAAATGAAGCAGAAGGCACGTTGGACACGCTGAAAGAGGAAAAGAAAGCGGCTGACGAACAGGAGCGTCTGCGATCGATAACCGTTAATCCTGGCGAGACCGTTAGCACCGATTTATGGAGTGTCACGCTTACGAGTGCCTATGTGTCTAACGTTCTTGAATCAAGCGAGTCGAGAACTTCATGGCAGGCTAACGACGGAGGTGCTTTCTTGATTCTTGAGTTTGACGTGGAGGCTTTGACGTCGGATAAAAAGGCTGTAGATAGCTCCGCTCTGACCGATATCAAGGCGACATACAGGAACAATACCTATGGCGATTGGGATATGAAATACCTGTCGGGTGAGTTGTGGCTTTCGATGGAGAGGACGTACCTCGATGCTAATGTGCCAGCGCATGTTTACGTCTACACCATCCTGCCTGAATCCGCCTCTTCCAGCGATGACTCCATCTCAGTTGATTTGAAGATTGGGGGTCTTGGAAAGCACATCGTTGTTCGATGATAGTGCGTTAAATAGCCTGATTGTGGCTTTGCTGCTGTTGGACGATGGCGCTATGCAAGTCGCATTCGTATTCGGGTGGTCACGGCGCCTCTTACTTCAAAGTCACCATTTCGAACATGGGCAGGGCATCTTCCCAGGTAAGATTGCTGTTGGCATAGATGCTGACCGTCGTGCCGTTCGATGCTTCGGCATACAGGTACGTGGCACCATGCGTAGCGACGAAGCGCGTCCACGTTACGCCATTGATTTCGACTTCGTCAATCTCGCCGCCACCCATGTTGTTCTGGGCGAGCTTGGCTTCACCCATTGGATCTTTGGAGGCGGTGTACACGTCGACGTGCCCATCATCTACGGCATCGAGGCTGAACTCGGCATCGCTGTGCTTCTCGTCCATTTCGGTAAGCGTCCAGCCATCGGCGGCCTTCGCGCTATAGGTTTCGAAATCGACGCCGCCAAGGGCTTTGATTTCGTCGGCCTTTTCCTTAACTGCCTTGTATTCGTCGGTCTCGCATCCCGTGGTGTCGAAGTGCATCACGCTGGGGTTGGTGCCGCCCGATACGTCATTCTCGAATTCGACGGTAATAGGTCCGTAATAGTTGTTGTCAACGACCCAGAAATACACCCACTCAACGCTTTCGCCAGGTGCGATGGTCGGGTTGCCCTCTGTTTGGGCGTCTTTGCAAAGCTCCGCCGGCGGGGTTTCGATTTCTTCGACATACGCGGTGAACGTATTGAAGATACTATCGCCCGGTTCGAGGTTGCCGGGAGCGGCGTTCGTAGTGAAGCTGAAGCGGTCAAGCGGCTTGTCGCTCGCGTTCGTGATGCGTACGCGCAGCCAGAAGCCGTCTTGCTCGTAGAACTCGCCGCGATAGTACGTGCCATCGGCGAGTGATTCGACGGTGAAGCCCTCGACTTCAATCTTCTGTGATTCGTAGGCCGATTTGCTGGCGGCGGCATCGCCACCCGATTCGCCCTGCTCGCCGCCGCCACCGCCGCATGCGACCATCGTGCATGCAAGCGCTGCGGACAGTGCGACTGCGGGCGCGCTCAGCAGAATCTTCTTCGTCATGGGCTTCATCATTCTCATCACTTCCTTTCGCATCACGATCAAAAGCCGTTCTCCCTTCAGCATCCATCGCGCCAGTTCGGCTTTCAAAGCGATTGTGCTGCGTTCTCGCTAGTGCGCGAAGTACTCTGCGGCCCAAATGGTGAGCGCGCAAAGTCCCAAACGGCCAAAAGAGGAAGCGGTGGTTTGGAACTGGTTTGCCGACGAAGCGGTCGGGCGATTCGTTGATGCCCCCTGAAGCGCCTCTGGGTAGCCGCCCTTCTCGTTCCGTTGCCGACGAGCATGCTGTATGGTCGCGCTCATCGGATTGCGGACACTTGAGCGTATGTGTGGGGAATGGATTCTGATACCATCCGTGAACCATGTTGTGCATTTCCTGCTGCGACATGCTTACGAAGAGGGAGGAACACCATGATCATCGAATTCAAGGGCATGCGTCCTGATGTGGAAAAAGCTACGTTTATCGCCGACAGCGCCACGCTTTCCGGCGATATTCATTTGGCGGAAAACACTTCCGTATGGTTCGGCGCATCGGTGCGTGCCGAAGTCGCGTCCATCACCATCGGCCGCGACAGCAACGTGCAAGACAACGCCATGCTCCATGCCGATTACGATTTGCCCATCACCATTGGCGAACGCGTGTCGGTGGGGCACAACGCCATCGTGCACGGCGCTACCATCGAGGACGACGTTATTGTAGGCATGCATGCCACGGTTATGAACGGGGCCCATGTCGGTCGCGGTTCCATTATCGCCGCAGGCGCGCTGGTCAAAGAGCATGTCGTGATTCCCGAGCGCTCGCTGGTCGCGGGCGTTCCTGGCGTGGTCAAGCGCACGTTTACCGAAGAAGAGCTTCAGCGCCAGAAGAAAAATGCGGCGGTGTATACCGATGACGCGAGCGAGTACGCCAACAACGTCAAAATTGTAGGCTAGCGAGTTCCGGGGCGGTTTGATTCGCTGCGAATACTGCGTCGCATCAGTCCCCGGGAGCCGAATGGCATCTTTTTCGATGCCTTCGAACCGAATGATCGTCTCGCTTCGGCATCTTCGGACCGAAGTCGCCTTGTTTCGGCTTTCGTGCCTGTCCTAACGATTGTCGGCCCGTATCATTGCTTTTTGCGCGTGCTCTGAAATTTCGGTTTGCGCTTTCGGGAACATCGGGTATAATTCGATTTCGCGCCCGAGTGGCGGAATGGCAGACGCGGCGGTCTCAAAAACCGTTGTCGAAAGACGTGCGAGTTCGACTCTCGCCTCGGGCACCATTCTGAATCTGAAAAGCCGGCTTCTAAGGAAGTCGGCTTTTTCTTTTTTAAGAGCCTACGTCTCGGCGCGAATTCCGCTTCGGCCGCGCCCCCGTCTTCAAAAGGAGGAAACCAGCTTCCTTTTGAAGCTGGTTTCTTTTGATGGGTCGACGATCTCGACTTAAAGGGCCTACGCTTTCGACGCCAGCATAAAATGTGAGAAACGAAGAGCAGCCCGTTATGCGAACATGGCATCGATCCTGCATGAAACGCACATTCGGGCAGTCAAACGACGTTCAGGCGGTTGACGCCTTCCCGCTCGGCGTATGGAAGCTTGTCGGAGGCGTGCGTTCCATTCGGCGTATGGGAGCCTCTCGGAAAGTGTGCTTTGTTCGGCGTATGAAAGCCTGTCGAAGGCATGCATTCTTTTCGGCGTTGGCAGAAAATGCCGCAATGGGGCCCGATTGCATGGATTTGGGAACGTGCTGCCAGAAAACGCCACGATGGGGCCTTTTCTCGGGCGAATATTCTTCGGCTCTCTTTTCGGAAAATTATGTGACCTGGCCTTTTGTTGAGCTTAGTTACTCCGTGCGGGCTTTTCCCTCCGTAATGAGGTCTGCAGAGAGGCCCTCTTGTCGCGTTTTCTGCCATCTGGGGCTCGAGACGCTGCACGGTTTTCTTGTGATGCGTTTCGGCGTAAGGTGTCTTCGTCAAGAGATTGGAGCTGTTTTGAATATCACGTGTTCTATGGCTGTGAGCAGCAAAAGCGGAAACACCAAGTTGGTGGCTGATGCGCTGCAGCGCGAGTTGTCTGGTGCTGGAGTGCGCTTTGTGGCCTCTTTCGATTTGGATGGCGCGGCTGCGGAATCGGCGCAGTCGGAAGGCGTCGAAAGCGCGAAAGGCGCTGAAGGGGACGAGGCCGTCGAAAATGGCCAAAGCGCCAACGCCGCTGCATCGACGCTTGCCACGCAAGCGAGTGGGGCCGACGTGGTATTCGTCGGCTTTTGGTGCGACAAGGGCTCATGCAGCCCCGCTGTTCAGCATTTTCTTCAGGGACTTGCGGGAAAGCGCGTTTTTCTATTCGGCACCTGCGGCTTCGGTGAAAGCGACGAGTATTTCGCGCAAATTCTCGACAGGGTTCGCGCATATTTGCCTGCCGATGCGCAGTATATTGGCGGCACGATGTGTCAAGGCAAGATGGGTATGGGCGTGAAGCGCCGCTACGAGGGCATGCTCGAAAAAGATCCTGAGAACGCTCAGGCTCGCATGCTGATTGACAATTGGAACAAGGCGCAAAGCCATCCGAGCGAGGATGACGTCTCGCGCATCGCGGCTGCGGCGAAAGAAGCGCTTGAGGTCATTTCCGAGTAGCGCTGCGACTAAAGCGAAAGAGGCGATCGAGGGCATTGCCGAGCGGTGGGTTCGCTTAAAGAAGAAGGCCAAGGGTCCGTGCCCTTGACCTTCTTGGTGTTGCATGCGTCGAGTGCCTCCTGGGGTGCTTCACCCGCGCCCCTCGCCTACAGCAGGCTGACGTTTTCGCCCTTCATGGCTTTGTTCATGGTGCGCACTGAGCACATGGCGCCGCACATGGTGCAGGTGCTCGGGTCGTGCGGGTTGGTGCTCGCCACGTATTCTTCGGCCTTCTTGCGGTCGATGGCCTCGTCGAACATCGCGGGCCAGTCGAGGCGCTGGCGGGCGCGAGCCATGCGGTCGTCCCAATCGCGAGCGCCAGGAATGCCGTTCGCCAGGTCGGCGGCGTGCGCGGCAATCTTCGAGGCGATAACGCCCTCGCGCACGTCCTGCACGCTCGGCAGGCGCAGGTGCTCGGCGGGAGTCACGTAGCACAGGAAGTCGGCGCCGTTTGCTGCGGCGATCGCACCGCCAATGGCCGACGTAATGTGGTCGTAGCCAGGTGCGATATCGGTCACCAGCGGCCCCAGCACGTAGAACGGCGCGTTGTGGCACAGGGTTTTCTCGATTTGCATGTTGGCTGCGATTTCGTTGAGCGCCATGTGGCCCGGGCCCTCAATCATGACCTGTACGTTGCGCTCCCATGCGCGCGTGGTAAGAAGGCCCAGCTCAATGAGCTCGCTTACCTGGCCCGCGTCGGTGGAGTCGCTCACGCAGCCAGGGCGCAGCGCGTCGCCGAGCGAAATGGTGACGTCGTATTCGTACAGAATGTCGAGCAGTTCGTCGTAATGCTCGAAGAACGGGTTCTCGTTGCCCGTCATTTCCATCCAGGCGTAAATCAGGCTGCCGCCGCGGCTCACAATGTTCATCATGCGGCCGCTGCGCTTGAAGCTGTCAATGCTCTTGCGGTTGAGGCCGGCGTGAATGGTCACGAAGTCCACGCCTTCTTCGGCATGCGCGCGCACGACGTCAAGGAAATCTTGCGCGGTGATGTTGCCCAGGTCTTTTTCCAGGTAGCCGACGGCGTCGTACATGGGAACGGTGCCGATCATCGCGGGCGACATATCCACGAGCGCGCGGCGGAAATCGTGCGTTTTGCCGTAATTCGACAGGTCCATAATGGCCTCGGCGTCGAACTCAAGCGCGGTGCGCACCTTCTGCATCTCGCATTCGTAGTCGCGCTCGTCGCCGGAAATGCCCAGGTTCACGTTGATTTTCGTGCGCAGCCCTTCGCCAACGCCATGCGCGTGCAGTGCAGGGTGGTTGTGGTTGGCGGGAATGGCAATGGTGCCGCGCGCGACGCGCTCGCGAATGACTTCGACGTCGATGCCTTCGTCTTCGGCGACTTGCGCCATTTGCGGCGTGACGATGCCGAGCTTTGCGGCTTCCATTTGGGTTGAATAGGTTTGGGTCATGGTCGCTCCCTCAATAGACGGGCAGCCCTTGCGCCTCGCTGCGACGCCCGCGCGCCCGCTTTCCGCAATTACTGTCCGAGGTTTCTGCGCAAGTATAGCCGCTCGTGGCGCATGGGGCGAACACGCTTCGCCGTATGGCGCGAATTCTGCACCAGTTACTGCGGGAAAGGCCCCTTTCTTCAAGGAAAACGGAAGAGCGTGGCGCATGGCACGAATTGTGCTGACCGTCTAACAAAGGCACGATGAAGAAAACGGCGGAAAGAAGGTTTGCGATGAAGGGAACCAAACGGGGGGAGATTGCCTCTGAACGCCTTCGCTCGAATGGCGAATTCGTTTTCGGGCGGCCGCGCCAGAATAGGGAACTCGCCGCGGAAGGCTTCGATGGAGCCGCTTCCGAAAGTCTCGATGGAGCCGCCCGGGGGCGTGGAGCCAGTTCTTGAAATGCCCGTTTATCCTGGGGTTTCGCTGCGTTACACTGAAAAAGCATTCGTTGCATCGTTAACCTGCGAGTAGGGGATAACCCAGGAAGAGACGGTGGTATCAATGGCAGCTCCCGAGACGTTGCATGTCCGCAACATCGTGTTGGTCGGACAAGATGGTGCGGGCAAAACTTCACTGGCCGAAGCCATGCTCTACATTTCCGGCCAAACGCCGCGCATGGGCACTACGCACGACGGAAAATCGTACCTCGACTACGATGCCGAGGAAATCAAACGCAAGTTCACTATGGGTACATCGGTCGCGCCCATTCCGTATAAAGATTACAAGATCAACCTGCTCGACACGTCGGGCCACCCCGACTTCATTGGCGACACGCTCGCAACCATGCACGCCGCCGAAATGGCCATGTTCGTAGTTGACGCCGTAGAGGGCCCGCAGGTCATGACCACGAAGCTGTGGCGCGAGGCCGAAACTATGCGCCTGTCGCGCTCGGTGTTCATTAACCACATCGATCGCGAGCATGCGAACTTCGACGTTATCATGGCCGCGCTGCACGCCCGCTTCGGCGCGCGTTTGGGCGTGGTGACCATTCCCATTGGCGTTGACAAAGATTTCAAGGGCGTCATCGATATTCTGCGCATGAAGGCGCGCTACTTCGAAGGCGATTCTGAGCGCGTGGAAGAAATTCCCGATGAATACCTTGAGCAGGCCCAGGTGGCGCGCGACAAGCTGTGCGACTTGGTTGCTGAAGCCGATGACGATCTTATGATGAAATACCTCGATGGCGAAGAGCAGCTCACCCAGGCAGAACTCGAGGGCCTGTTCGACAAGGCCATCGCGCAGGAGCTGTTCATTCCCGTGTTTGTGGGTTCTACCATCATCAAACAGGGCATTCAGGGCCTTATGGAAGACATTTGCACCTACTTCCCGCACCCCACAGCGCATGGCCCCATTCCCACGGCCGACGGCGGTGAAGTGAAGGTTTCCAAAGAAGGCGAGCCTGCGTGCTTCGTGTTCAAGACCTTGGCCGACCCCTATGTTGGCCGCCTGAGCTTCGTGAAGGTGCTTTCGGGCACGCTGGTGCCGGGCCTCGAGCTGCTGAACGCGCGCACGGGCAAAAAGGAACGCCTGGGCCATGTGTGCGTGATGAAGGGCAAAGAAACCACGCCGGTGAAAAGCGCTATGGCGGGCGACATCGTGGTGGTGCCGAAGCTCGTCGAAACGCGCACGGGCGACACGCTTTCGGAAAGCGGCAGCATTGCCATTGCCCCGCTGCCGTTCCCTATTCCGCAGTATCCTGTCGCCATTGAAGCTGTGAATAAGAAGGAAGAAGACAAGCTGGGAACCTTCCTTGCGCGTGTTGCGGAAAACGATCCGACTGTTCGCATCGAGCGCCATGAAGATACGCACCAAACGGTGGTTACGGCAATGGGCGAGGCTCAGATCGATACTATTTTGAGCCGCTTGGCCGCTCAGGCAAAGGTTGAGACGAAGCTTGTTCCGGTGCGCATTCCGTATCGCGAGACCATTCGCAAGACGGCTGAAGCCGAGGGTCGTCATAAGAAGCAGACCGGCGGCGCGGGCCAGTTCGGCGATTGCTGGCTGCGTCTTGAGCCCAACCCCGGGTGCGGCTATGAATTCGTCGACGCCATTAAGGGCGGTGCGATTCCGGGCGGCTTGGTCCCCGCGGTCGATAAGGGCGTGCAGGAGGCCATGGCCGAGGGCGTTATCGCAGGCTACCCCATGGTCGATGTGAAATGCACCGTGTTCGACGGTTCGTATCATCCGGTCGATTCCAACGAGATGGCGTTCAAGACGGCGGCGCGTATCGGTTTCCGTGCGGCATGCGAACAGGCGACCCCCGTGGTGCTTGAGCCCATGGCCACGATGAGCATCGCTGTGGGCGAGTCGTACGCGGGCGCGGTAATGGGTGATATCTCCACGCGTCGTGGTCGCATTATCGGCACCGACTCAAACGATGCCGGCGAGACGGTCATTATGGTGCGCGTGCCGTATGCCGAGGTCGTGAGCTACACGAAAGACCTGCGCAGCATTTCGCGCGGATCGGGCAGCTACACCATCGAGCTTGATGGCTATGAGCAGGCTCCGGCCGACGTACAGAAAAAGCTCGTCGCCGAATACGAAGCCAAGCGAGCCGCCGGCAACTAACGATTCGCGAATGGAACCTGTTAAATGCTCGCAGCGTTTAACGGCTTTTCTTGCTCGCGAGTGGGCAATGGGGCAGGGGTTTATCCCCTGTCCCATTTTTTGCGCGGGGAATGTGTTCAATGCTCGTAGCAGCATTTAACACATTCTTTGAGACAAGGGACGAGGCAGCCTTGTACCTTTTAACCTTGCCTTGGTTTTCGTCGCACGCAACCTGCCAAACGCTACGAGCATTTAACAGGTTTTGGCGGGTTCTTGCGCTACCATGGGCGCACGCACCCGTCGGAAGGCCCGCCCATGAAACTCCAACAGCTCGTTTACGTCACGAAAGTCGCGGAATGCGGCAGCATTACCGAGGCCGCGCGCAGGCTGTATGTTTCGCAGCCCTCTATCACGAGCGCGATTCACGACCTTGAGCAGGAAATGAACGTGCATATTTTCGACCGCACGAATAAGGGCGTGGTAGTTTCGGAAGAGGGCGAAACCTTCCTGGGCTATGCACGTCAGGTGCTCGAACAGACGGAATTGCTTGAGGACAAATACAAAAATCCCGCACAGCGCGTGCCTCACTTCAGCGTGTCGTGCCAGCACTATTCGTTCGCGGTGAACGCGTTCGTCGACGTGATTCGCGAGTTCGATGCCGCGCGCTACGATTTCACGCTTCGCGAGGAGCAAACGCACGAGATTATCGAAGACGTCGCCCACATGAAAAGCGAGCTTGGCGTGCTCTACTTGTCGGCGCGCAATCGCGAGGTCATAGGGAAGATGCTTGCCGCCAACGAGTTGGCTTTCGAGCCGTTGTTTCGAGCCGATCCGCATGTCTTCGTGTGTTCGAGCCACCCTTTGGCGTCTCGCGCGTCGGTCACGCTCGACGACATGGCCGATTATCCGTTTCTGTCATATGAGCAGGGCAGCTTCAACTCGTTCTACTATTCCGAAGAGCTTACATCCACGCTCGATCGCAACAAAAATATTCGCGTGCGCGACAGGGCGACGCTGTTCAACCTGCTCATCGGCCTGAATGGCTATACGGTGTGCTCGGGCGTGATTAGCGCTGAGCTCAATGGCGCGTCGATTATTTCAGTGCCGCTCGATATCGATGAGTATATGGAAGTGGGACTGGTCACGCGCAAGGGCACGCAGCGTTCGGTATACGGCGCGGCATATGTTGAAGCGATTCGACGACATATTCCGCAATAGGGTCGAGGTGGCGCGAAGCGAAACGCGCGCGGTGACTTGCCACTTTGTGGCGCATTCTTGCAGGTCGCCTCAATGGTGGCCCCATGCTTCCGTTCTGGTTTGTGTGACGGCGCTCTTGGGTAGCTTGGCTCGGTGGCGCCGTGACATCGACTCATTGCCTCGGCGGCTCGTCTTAGCACCGTGAGCTCGCGGCGCGTTCCGAGGGCTGGCATCCGGCAGCTCGGTTTTCGACAGGTTGGCTGTCTGCGTCGCTCTTTGCCCCCCGCCATAGGAAAAACCTATCACAAAAGCAAAGTTATTCGTATTTCACAATCGCAAAGCAGACCTGCATACTGTTCGGCAGACATTAAACCAATTCGAACAGAGGGTTAAACATGACTGCGAATTCTATAACTAATGCACCGTTTCGCTGCGATATCGTTGGCAGCTTTCTTCGTCCCGACGTGCTGAAGCAAGCGCGCGCTGATTTCAACGCGGGCATCATCGACGCCGCCCAGCTCAAGACCGTGGAAGACGTGGCCATTCGCGACCTTGTCGCCAAGCAGAAGGCTGCGGGCCTGAAGGTTGTGACCGATGGCGAATTTCGTCGCAGCTATTGGCATCTCGACTTCATGTGGGGCCTTCAGGGCATTGAGCGCCGCGCGAGCCGCGAGGGCTATATGTTCCACGATGAGGAAACCACGGCCGATACCGCGGTGGTTATGGGTCCGATTTCTGGCGAGAACCACCCGTTCGTTGAGCATTTCAAGTTCGTGCAGGCGCTCGCTGGTGACGACCACGTTGCGCGCCAGACCATTCCTGCGCCTATCCAGACGTTTTCGGAAGTGACGCTCGATCGTTGCGATGGCCAGCAGGAAAGCCTGCGCAGCGTGTATGCGACCGACGAGGAGCTTGCCGATGCGATTGCTGCCGCATATCGCCAGGTTATCGCCGATTTGTATGCCGCTGGTTGCCGCAACATTCAGTTCGACGACTGCACGTGGGGCATTTACTGCGACACCGATTTCGTGGCGAAAACGGGCATGCAGGCTGTCGATATCCAAAAGGTGAGCGAGCTCGGCGTGGCATTGAACAACGCCGCTATCGAAGGTGCGCCCGAAGACCTCGTGATTAACACCCACGTATGCCGCGGCAATTACCACTCCACCTACGCGTTCGAGGGCGGCTACGACCCGGTGGCGCCGTATTTGTTCGCCCATGAAAACGTCAACGCGTTTTATTTGGAATTCGACACGCCGCGCGCGGGCGGTTTCGAGCCTTTGGCGCACGTCGCCGAGGGCAAGAAGGTCGTGCTCGGCCTTATTACGTCCAAGCAACCCGGCTTGGAGGACAAGGAAGTGGTGAAGGCGCGCATCAAGGAAGCGTCGAAGTACGTGCCGCTTGAGAACCTCTACCTTTCGCCGCAATGCGGCTTCGCGAGCTGCGAGATTGGCAATAAGCTCACCGAGGAAGAGCAGTGGGCGAAAATCGCGCTCATCCAAGAAATTGCTGCCGAGGTATGGGGAGAGTAACGTTACGGGCAATGTTGCGGGAATGCGCGATTGCAAACGACTTTATGGCGTGGTCATCGTAGAGTCGCTGTGGGTTGTGTTCTGGTCTGAGGATAAAGAAAGGGCTGGTCATTTGACCAGCC
>OLOS01002398.1_pt1 | contig 12900 bp, 10 predicted proteins | sample 1672631 | NCBI WGS metagenome assembly OLOS01 (sample SAMEA3136707, study PRJEB25190) | human gut metagenome | biome: human gut; feature: human-associated habitat; material: faeces | place: Austria | collected 2013 | reverse complement strand
TGTAAGTGGAGATGGACGCCACCCGCAGATAGCTAAACTCCACGCCCTGGATGGCGTACTTTGCCAGCTTGTCGGTAACGGCATCGTCCTGCACGCCGGTGCTGACATAGGACGCCGCATCCCACGCTCCGTCTGCGCTGGCTGCCGTGATGTCGTACTTATAAAGGGAAAGGGACGCCTTTCGCCCGGAGTCAATGGTCGGCGCCGCGAACGCCGTGGTGATAAGCCCCAAGGCCATAACCATAGCCAGGAGCAGCGCCCAAAGTCGTTTTGTTTTCTTCATGGTTCAGTTCTCCTTTTTCATCGTGGTTTTTTTGCAAAAATAAACACCCGTGCCGACACCCATGCCGAGCATGAGTGCCGCAAACAGAATATAAATTGTGAATCCCGCCCCGCCCGTAAAGGGCAGCGCAAAGCCCGCATTGTTGCAGGCGGTAATGGCGATGTCCCGGTCGCTTGCATCCAGCGTCCCCACAAATAACGGCTCCGCCAGCAGCGTCATTCCCTCCGCCGTTTGCACCTCCGTCACCCGGTAGTAGGTGCCGCCGTCTGCTGTCAAATCTTCCCAGCAAACCGAGCCGCCCGCACCCGTTTCCACCGTGTTCACCTCCTGCCAGTTCACCTGGTCCGCAGAGGATTCCAGCAGAAACCGAATCCCCTGCAAAGGCGCACCCTCGGCGTCCACCTTCTTCACCGTGATCCTGCCGGGGATGGCAGCGGTCTTGATCTTCAAATAAGCCGTTACCGGGTCACGGACGCTGGCAGAATAGGTGACCACATCCTGAATGCCGGTAGCCGATCCCCATACGCCATCGCCCCAGACTACCACGCCTGCATGGGTAGTGCCATTTTTGCTGCCCACCACGGTGACAGCCTCCGGGATAGGCTTCTCCGTGGAAACCGTCAGCACATTCCCGCTCTTGCTGAAAGTCAAGTCCGCGTCCTCACAGCCGAAGCTGTACTTTCCCAGCATCCCATTGGTGTCCGTGACGCTGCCCACAAACTTGCTTCCGTCCCAACTCAGCTCCAGCGTCCCCGCATTGGAAGGCAAAGACCCGCAAAAGCTGGGCCGTTTACTGTGGGTCTGCACAGAATCTACAATGGAATCATAGTAGCTGAGAATTTTACTCCGCAGGGGATGGGTACTATCCACCCGTTCCAAGGCTTCGTTATAACCCATAGACTTCATATCCATGTGGCGGAAGCTGCTGTCCCGTTCGCCTACCACCACCTCCCAAATGAGAATCTGCGTGGCATAGGCCCAGGCCATTTTCTCCGCCGTAGCTTCCACATCCGCCCACCAGCCCCCGCCGATAGAGCCGTGATAGCCGTAGCTCATAACCCGCCCAATCAGCCGCTGCACCTCGCGGGGCGTAAGAGGATGCCCGGCAGGCAGGGTCATGCGGTCCCACCATGTGTCATCGTGGTCCGTAAGAGAATCATAGTTTTTCTGCGGCACACCCGGCTCAATGCAGTAGGCCACCTCCCCCTGCCAGGAATCCAGGCACCGAAACTGCGTGTAGTTGCCAGCTGCCACATGATACCCAAACCGCAGGTTTAACGCCCCATGCCCCCACTTGCCGCTGGTTCTCAAGGTGTCATCTGACAGCGGAAAATTCCAAATATACACCTGCTTAGATGCCGCAAAAGCTGTGGTAGGCAGCAGGCATAAACACAGCACCAGCGCCAGCAAAAACGCCGCTACGCACTTGATAATTCGTTTCAAATTAACCCTCCCATTCTCCTAAATTTTGCCATAAGAAAAAGGCCCTCCACGAGAGCCTTTCTCCTATAAATTCTGCGTTACCCGCGACCGATGAACAGTTCGTACTGCCCATCTCCCACCTGTTCCGCCCATATCCACACAGCCGTGCAGCCTTCCTCGTTCTTATAATATGTCAGATCATCCCGGATATAGGCGGCCAGAACATCCTCCGTCTTACTGCTGCATCGGATGGGCGTGTCCCAGCTATCCGTTGCATTTTCATCCAGCCGCAGACCAATGCCCACGGCGTAGTCTTTGGCATAAGCCAGCCAGTAGTCCATGTTAAAAGATTTCTCCTCCGGCTGCGGCGCAGGCTTTTCCTCCGCAGACCCAGCCGCCCCACTCCCCGCAGGTACGGATGGACTATTCCCCGCAGGCTTGGAAGAACTACTCCCTGCCGAATCGGATGATTCACCCCCAGCAGGCCCCGCCTTAGACGGCGCACTCGCTCCATTTTCCCGCGCAGGAGTTTTCCCCACCGCAGGCTTTTCATCTCCAGCAGAGGAATCCTTTTCAGTCACCTGTCCAGGAGCTGCGTCGGAAGCGCCGGACTTTTCGTCCTGCCCCTGCGCTGCTTCCTCCGAAGCATATTCGTTCCCATTTTGCGTTGTCGTGGTCTCGGAAGCATCGGTAGCAGATGTTTGCGGCAGATTGTCCGTATTCGTAGGTGTCCCAGACCCGCCGCAGCCCGTGAGGAGCAGCGCACTCAGCACCCACGCCATGATTTGCAGTTTTTTCATTCTGTACCTCCATTTTTTATTTTCCGTTCTGTGTCGGCACACAACATAACTACCACAGGACCGCCCACAAGTCAATGGGAATCTGCGCCGCTCCCGAAGAAAAGGGGGGGCCCTGATGTGAATTTCACTCTCACTCATACCATGTCTCTCATCTGCAAGGTGTGCGCTGCAAAAGGCGGCTCCAACCGCCGCAGCAGGCCAAACTCCGTCGTAACCACGCCGTCCGCTTCCATGCACTCCTCGCCGTACTTCTCAAAGTCCATGCAGCCGTCCAGCATTTCCACCGCTGCGTCATCCAGCCCCAGCGTTTCCTGTAAGCGCTGCTGGCCGTAGCCGTAGGTGCCCTCGACGATGCGTTCGTAGTTCTCCAAGTTTTGCAGCAGTTCGTAGGCCCTGCCCAGAGTGTCGGGCCGCTCGGCATCCAGCACAGCGGCATAGGTCAGCAGAGCGCCGTCTTTCTGCCAAATACTCTCCATCGCCTCGGCAAACTTGTTGTACTCCTCCACAGAGGGACAGTCCGTGTCGCAGACCAGTTCACCGATGTACGGCACCTTGAAGCGCACATCTCGAATCACGGCTTCCGCAAAATCTCCCACGCCCAAATATGACTTTGCGGCAGAGAGGTATTCCTCGTCGGCGGGAAGGACAAGCGAATAGCCCGCCTTGTTTTTGGCATACAGCGTCATGCGGAGCATTTCGTCCCGGTTCTCACCCTGCCAAGGCTCCGGTTCTGGTTGCTCGCCCTGCCCGCATTCCATAACTTCCTTCAGGGCGACACCCCCTTTGTAGGCTATATACCCGCGATCCGTGAACATCCCGTCCTCCTCATTCATGCGCTGCAGGGCGTAGCCCTCATAGTCGTAAAACGCCTCCAAATTCTCATCGTACTCGAAGTGCTCAGATTCCTGAATCATGTACTTGCCGTACTCCGTAGGTGTATGAACGCCGGGGACGAAGTCAAACAAGTCGAGATTCTCTAAGAGGTTTTTGATCTGTTCCGTTGTCTGCGGCTTTGCCATGGCCACCGCCGCACCCAGCTTTATGATGTCGTCATTGGAAAGTGGCCTCGCTGCCTTTGCCAGTGCATTGAGGTCTGCAAGGCTTTCCTGTTCCATATCCAGCAGCACATCCACTTCATCCGGCAGATGCGTATCCTCCAAGCGAAGCCGGGCATCCGCAAGATTCATAATGCCCGCACGCTGGAGGGCACGGTCCACCTCCTCCTGCACCATAGGAAGGTGCAGCCATGTGATATGCTCCGTATCCTCCGGCTCGGACTTGGCGGTCACCGCAATCGTGATGGCATTCGGCTCATAGTAATAGCAGGGGAAGAACCGCCCGTCGTAGACCTGCTCCAATTTCATGCCGTTATCATACACGACCCCATAGGGCGTGACCGTGCCGCCGCCTCCCGCTATGAGCGACCGGGCCACGGCTTCGCCGTCCAGCGCTTTCAGTTCGTCCGTTTTGGCACTGCCGCCGTGCAGATTCATGTAGTGGTTCCGGCCAACAGCGGATAGGTCGGAAAAATCTGTGATGACCGTGGCCTGTTGGCAGCAGAAGGTCAGGTTGATTAGATCCTTCAGTTCAAACAGCTCCAGCTTGTGGGCCACCGCCTGAAACTGCGAGGCTTCGCCGGTATCGAAACTATCCAGCCGCTTGGCGAGATAGTTCAGCTCCTCCACATTGACCGTAAGCATCTCCATGCGCTTGAGCACAGAGTAAAAGCTGTTGATCTCCTGCACCTGGCAATCGGCTTTGACCGCATCGCCAATCTCCAGAGCCTCCAGCAGCTCCATGCAGTGGGCGTACTGGTCATGGGGGATGGGGAACGGGATGGTTGCTACTCCGTATTCCGGGTGGTGAGGGTTACTCAGTACCGCTCGAATCATCATCTTCGTTTTCCTCCAATCCGTTGATTTCGTTCATCCGTGTCCGCAGACAGGTATCTTCGCCTTGCCAGCAGACAAAGCCGTGTCCCGGATAAGGACATCCTTTGCAGCGCACAAAGCGCGTGCAGCCGTGGGGCTTCGGCGGGTCACGGGGATATTCCGGGGCGTAGACCGGTGCATACCAATGCCCCAATGAGCTTTTTCGATTTACTCGCGGCATTTCACTTCCTCCTAAATAAGAATAGGCCGGGGTCTTTCTGCAAGAGCCCCGGCCATAGTCGAATCGTATTACATTGTCTGTTCCTGCGCAGCTTGTTCCGCCATATTTTCCTGCTGCCGGATCCGCTCGTCCAAATCCGGCACACACTCCTCGATCTGCTGCTGTGCGCTCCGAATTACCTTTTCTTGTTCCTCGGTGAGCTCAAAAAAGTCGCCGTCCACGGAATCTGCACAGCAGCGATAGATCTCCGTCAACTGCTCCGGGCTAAAGAGCTGCACCTTTTGGATAAGCCCCGAGCGGACGGCAAAGTCCTGTTTGGCTCCCGCATAGTCCTCCATGAAATAGTGCCCGTGGCATACACCCGTGTGTCCATAGTCCCAATCCCATGTGACGAAGTGGACTCCGTGTCCGCTCTGAACTCCAGCCAGCACAGTGCCGTTGAAATCCGCCAGCACTTTGTAGCCGTCCTCCAGACCATCGGCTTTCAAAGAGGGTGCCGTCTCTATAATGGCCATGTACTCCATCGTTCGAGCGGCGATACCCTCGATGCAAAGAAGCGCATCCCCGGCCTGGGGCATATTCACATCTTCCCGCCGATAGAACACGCTCCCCTTGCCGGTGATACGGCAGAGAGGTGCATCATTCCATTCGACAGGGATCTGGGAGTCCTCTATCTGCGTTGTTTCAAACCCAGCCCGGTACAGACAAGTACAGACCTCGCCAAGATAACGGAGCTGCTGTTCTGTGTTGCGGTCATTCATGTGGTGTTCCTCCTATTTTTATAAACTGAAAAGAGGCCGGTATTGAAATATGAGGCTAACCTCTTTTTGAGCGCAAAAATAGCGCCGGTTCGATGGTTCTACGAAACCAACAAACCGACGCCCCAAACTTTGTGAAACTTTTTTATGAAAAAAGCCCCCTTTTGTGAGGAAAATCCTCGTACAAAAGGGGGCTGTAACCAATAATCCCGCCAGAAAGCAGAAAAAGAGGGGTTCAAATCACGTCGAACGCCTCTCAGACGGCTCTGACATCCATGCTCAAAACCAGTAAAATCGGGGTGTGGAAAACCCCGGAAAAGCTTGATGTCATGCGGCTTTCACCGCATGACATCTAAACTTGTTTGTAAACTTGGAGCAGGGTACGGGAATCGAACCCGCCTCCTCGGCTTGGGAAGCCGATGTACTACCGATGTACTAACCCTGCATCGCGATAGCTATTATAGCAGAGAATTTCGTTCAATGCAACCGAAAATTGCCGTCCGGCATGATTTTTCTTTCGGGCGCATAGGATAGCCCAGCAATTTATGGGGAGGGTGAGTCATGAAAAAGAGGTTTTTTACGCTGCTGATGGTGCTTTCGGCGCTGCTGTGCCTGTCGCTGCCGGCCCATGCCGTGGAGCTGCCCGTGAAGGCCAAGGCCGCACTGCTCATGGAAAAGGAGACCGGCCAGGTGCTTTTTGCCCAAAATGAGCATGAGAAGCTGGAGCCTGCCAGCGTCACCAAGATCATGACGCTCCTGCTGGTCATGGAGGCCATGGACCGAGGGGAGCTGAAATATGAGGATATGGTCACCGTCAGCGCCAATGCCGCCTCTATGGGCGGCAGCCAGGTGTACCTGTCCGAGGGAGAGCAAATCAGCGTGGAGGAGCTTTTGAAGGCCGTATGCGTCTCCAGCGGCAACGACGCAGCCGTGGCCCTGGCGGAGCAGGTGGCCGGAGTCACAGAGCTGTTTGTCCAGCAGATGAACAACCGTGCCATGGAGCTGGGTATGGGGGACACCCACTTTGTAAACCCCACGGGCCTGCCGGCGGAGGGCCATGTAACCAGCGCCTGGGACATTGCCCTCATGAGCCGTGAGCTGGTCCTGCATCACCCGGACATCCGCCGCTTCACCACCATCTGGATGGATACCATCCGGGGCGGCGAGTTTGGCCTTTCCAATACCAACAAGCTCATCCGCTTTTATGACGGAGCCACGGGGCTGAAGACCGGCTCCACCGATGCTGCGGGCTACTGCTTCTCCGCCACGGCGGAGCGGGAGGGCATGGAGCTCATCGCCGTGGTGCTGGGGAGCGAGACCAGCCAGCAGCGCTTTGAGGACGCCAAGACTATGCTGAACTACGGCTTCTCCACCTACGTCCTGGCGGATGTCACCCCGGAGGAAACGCCGGTGGCTCCCGTAAGGCTGGGCCGCACCCCCTCCGTGGAGGCATCGCTCGCCCAGAGCAAGCTCCTGGTGGGCAAGGGCCAGGCGGGCGGCCTTACCCGGACGGTGAAGCTGCAGGAGGACCTGTCGGCTCCTGTGGAAAAGGGGCAGGCCGTAGGCATTCTCACGGTGCAGAGTGGGGATACCACCCTGGCAGAGCTTCCTCTGACGGCGGCAGCGGCCGTGGAACGCATGACCTGGGGGGACCTGTTTACCCGCCTGCTCCGCGCCGCTGTTTTCGGATAAGAAATCCGGCGGTTTTCTCTTGTATTTTCCGCCGGTTGGATGTAACATAGGGGAAAGAACAAAAGAGGAGGCATTTTCTATGATCTCTGTAGATCTTCACAATATGCGGCAGTTCATCCCCCTGCCCTATGAGGCGGCGCTGACGCCCCGTCTGCGCCTGGCCCATGACCACCTGCGTGCCGGAACCGGCGCCGGGGGTGAGTTCACCGGCTGGGTGCGCCTGCCCGAAGGGTATGACCGGGAGGAGTTTGAACGCATCCAGGCGGCAGCGCAGAGGATACAGGCCGATTCTCAGGCTCTGGTGGTCATCGGCATCGGCGGCTCTTACTTAGGGGCCCGGGGTGTTATCGAGTGCCTGCGCTCCCCCAACTATAACCTGAAAAAGAAGAATACACCCAATATCTACTTTGTGGGCAACGGCCTGGATAACGACCAGCTGGCAGAGGTGGAGGAGCTGCTGGAGGGGGTAGACTTCTCCGTGAATGTCATCTCCAAGTCCGGCACCACCACAGAGCCGGCGGTGGCCTTCCGCTTTTTCCGCCAGCTTCTGGAGAAAAAGTACGGCCACGAGGCCGCCGCCAAGCGCATCTATGCCACCACCGACCGGCAAAAGGGCGCCCTGAAATCCCTTGCTGCGGCCGAGGGCTATGAGAGCTTTGTGGTTCCGGATGACATCGGCGGACGCTACAGCGTCCTCACGGCGGTGGGTTTGCTGCCCATTGCCGTGGCAGGTATTGATGTGGGACAGCTCATGGCCGGTGCGGCGTCCATGATGGATGTCTGTGCCCAGGCAGGCATGGAGCAAAATCCCGCCTGGCAGTATGCCGCAGCCCGGTATGAGCTGCAGCACCGGGGCATGGAGATCGAGGTCCTGGCCTGCTTTGACCCCTTCTTCCGCTTTATGGCAGAGTGGTGGAAGCAGCTGTACGGCGAGTCCGAGGGCAAGGAGGGCAAGGGCCTGTTCCCAGCCAGCGTAGAGTATACTGCGGACCTGCACTCCATGGGACAGTATCTCCAGGAGGGCCGCCGGAATCTGTTTGAGACCGTGGTACGCTTTACCCCCCGTTCCGGCGAGCTGACAGTGCCCTATGACGCAGAAAACGGCGATGGGCTGAACTTCCTGGCGGGCAAGGCCATGAGCGACCTGAAGCAGCAGGCCATGGATGGCACGCTCCTGGCCCATGTGGAGGGGGGCGTCCCCAATATCCGCGTGTGCTGCGGCGAGCGCAATGCCTTCACCCTGGGCGAGCTGATCTATTTCTTCTGCTATGCCTGCGGCCTGTCCGGCTATCTGTTGGATGTTAACCCCTTTGACCAGCCCGGCGTGGAGGCGTATAAGAAGAACATGTTCGCCCTCCTGGGTAAACCCGGCTATGAGGACCTGGGCGCGGCCCTGCGGGAAAAGCTGGAAAAGCAATCGTGAAGAAATGATGAATTTTGCTTTCTCCATTGCCATTTGAAAAGAAGTATGGTATATTAAATGCAAGTTAACCGCAAAAAGACAAAGGAGTGATTTCTTATGGTTAGACTGATTATGGGCGCAAACGGTGCCGGCAAGACAAAGCAGCTCATCGACCTGATTCACAGTGCCGTGGAGTCCGAGAACGGCAGCGTGGTCTGCATCGAGCCCGGTGCGGACATGACCTTTGACATTAAATCCAGCGTTCGCCTGGTCAATGCCAAGGAGTATAGCTTGAATTCATTTGAATGCCTGCGCGGCTTCATCAGCGGTCTCTACGCCGGCAATTATGATATTTCTCATGTATTTGTGGACAACCTGGCTAAAATTGCCGCCAGCAGCGATCTGGCGGAGGCGGAAAAATTCCTCCACTGGCTGGACCGCTTCAGCGAGGAGAATTGCGTTAAGTTCACTGTTACCCTGAGCCTGGACGAGTCCATGGCCACCGAGGACATGCGCAGCTACCTGTAAAATATGCAGAAAACAAGGGCATTGCGGCTTTGCTGTGATGCCCTTGCTTCAGCTTGTTAAAAAGACTTGCAGCGCTTGCCGCCCGCAAGCAGCAACGAGGAAACGGCGCAGCCATTAGGGCCGCACCGTTTTCGAGAGCCGACTAAGCCAAGATGCAAGAAGCCACCCCGGGCCCTTCCTTACGGAGGGCGCCCGGGGTGGCTCTTTATTTCGGGAATACAGATTTACCGTTTCTTTCTCTTAGCGGCCCGGCGCTGGAAGAATTTCACCAGTTCCACCACAGGGATCACCAGCACGGCCAAGGCCAGGGCGATACCGTATTCGGCCCAACCCACGGGGGTGAAGCCGAAGGCATCGGCAATGGGCCCTACCTCCAAAACCAGCGTGGTTATGAGGAGGCTGCCCAGCATAGCCACCCACAGGACCTTGTTATGGCTGCGGCTGGAGAAAATGCTGCGCCGCTGAAAGCGCATATTGAAGCTGTGGAAAATCTCGCACATGCTCATGGTCAAAAAGGCCATGGTCATGCCGTGGGGTGAAACGCCGGAAGGCATCTCGAAGTATCCCACCTCCACACAGTGGCCGATGATATAGGAGGCCAAAGTGATGACGGTGATAAGCACGCCCTGATACACCACATCAAAGCCCAGGCCACCGGAGAAGATGCCGTCGTGGCTATCCCGGGGCGGACGGTCCATAACATCCGGCTCCGCCTTCTCCAGGCCCAGGGCCAGGGCCGGGAAGCAATCGGTAATAAGGTTGATGAACAGCAGATGCACCGGCCCCAAGAGGGTAAAGCCCAGGAGGGTGGCGGTGAACACACCCAGCACCTCGCTCATATTGGAGGCCAGGAGGAACTGGATGGTCTTGCGGATATTATCATAGATGCGGCGGCCCTCACCCACGGCGCCCACGATGGTGGCGAAGTTATCATCGGAGAGGACCATATCCGCCACGTTTTTGGTGACATCGGTGCCGGTGATGCCCATGCCCACGCCGATGTCGGCGGTCTTGATACTGGGGGCATCGTTGACGCCGTCGCCGGTCATGGCAGTGATGGCGCCGCGCTTTTTCCAGGCAGTGACGATGCGCACCTTGTGCTCCGGCTGAACCCGGGCATAGACGCTGTAGCGGGGTACGATCTCCGCCAGCTCCTCATCCGTAAAGGCGTTGAGCTCGCTGCCGGTGATGGCTTGGTCAGCGCTGTCGAGAATATCCAGCTCCTTGGCGATTGCCACGGCGGTGTCCTTATGGTCACCGGTGATCATCACCGGGCGGATGCCCGCCTTGCGGCACTGGTGGATGGCGTCCTTCACCTCCGGACGCACGGGGTCGATCATACCCGCAAGGCCGATGAAGCACAGATCCTGTTCCAGAGTCTCGGGGCTGATGTCTTCAGGCAAGGTGTCGCCCCAGCTGCGCTGGGCGGCGGCCAAAACACGCAGGGCCCGGTCGGCCATGGCCTTATTCTCCAGCAGAATGGCCCGGCGCTTTTCCTCGGTCATGGGATGCTTTTCGCCGCTGTCTATATAGCTGGTGCAAAGGCGCAGCACCTCGTCCGGCGCACCCTTGGTATACTGGATAAAACCGCCGTCGATTTGGTGCACGGTGGACATCATCTTTCGGGAGGAATCGAAGGGTGCCTCGGCCACCCGGGGCTGCTGCTCCTCCAGCAGGGGCTTTTTCAGCCCCGCCTTGGCGGCGAAATTCACCAGGGCCGCCTCCGTAGGCTCGCCCTGAGCGCCCTCCTCTGCCCAGGCAGCATCGCTGCAAAGGGCCATGGCTGTGGCCAAAAGCCGCTGGGAGCCCGTGTGGTCCACCACGGTCATCTTGTTCTGGGTAAGGGTGCCGGTCTTATCGGAGCAAATGACCTGGGTGCAGCCCAAGGTCTCTACCGCCGTTAGGCGGCGGATCACCGCGCCGCGCTTGCTCATGTTGGTAACGCCGATAGACAGCACCACCGTCACCACCGTGGCCAGGCCCTCGGGAATGGCGGCCACGGCCAGGGAAACGGCCACCATAAAGGTTTTCAGAATGGCCTCCAGGGAGTAATCACCCTCCACCAGCAGGTCAAAAACGAAGATGAACACGCAGATGGCCAGCACCAGGTAGGACAGAGTCTTGCCCAGCTGGGTCAGCTTGCGCTGGAGGGGGGTCTCCTCCTGCTCCGTCCGGGCCAGTACGCCGGCGATCTTACCCATTTCGGTGTCCATGCCGGTGGCGGTAATGACGGCGCTGCCGCGGCCATAGACCACAGTGGAGCCCATGTAGCACATGTTTTTCCGGTCACCCAAAGGCACATCACCCTCAGCCGCAATAGGCTCGGCGGTCTTATTCACCGGGACGCTCTCGCCGGTGAGGGCGGCCTCCTCGATCTTCAGGGATGCGGACTCCAGCAATCGGCCATCGGCGGGCACGGCATCTCCAGCCTCCAGAATCACCACATCCCCGGGCACCAGGTCGGCACTGTGGAGCACGGTAATCTTGCCGTCCCGCAGCACCTTGCTGGTGGCGGCAGTCATGGTCTGGAGGGCCTCGATGGCGGCCTCAGCCTTGCTCTCCTGCACCACGCCCAATACGGCGTTGAGCAGCACCACCACCAGGATGATGAACACCTCCGTAAGGCTCTCGTGGGAGAGAATGCTGGTGACGGCGGACACGGCGGCGGCGGCCAGCAGAATCAGCAGCATGGGGTCCTTCAGCTGCTGCACGAAGCGCTGGAAATTGGTGATTTTCTTGGCCTCCTGCAGGCGGTTGGGGCCGTGCTTCGACAGGCGGGCAGCTGCCTCCTCCCCGGTAAGGCCCCGGGATGAGCTGCCCTGAGACGAAAGCACTTCTTCAGTGGTTTGCAAATAATCCGGTTTCATAGTATCCTCCTTTTCTGCCCTATAGGCAAAACAAAAAAGACCCTACACAGGCGCGCGGCCTATGTATGAGTCTCATTCTTTCAAGACAGCCCGGGCCCGAGGGGCCGTACTGACGGGTCTGCCTCATCCCGCAGGGCAGGATGGAATTACTCCCTCAACGTGGAAATCCAATTTGTGCCTACTATCTTATACAAATCAAGGGTCGTTGTCAAGTCCCTTGTGCCGGGAATGGGAAAAATCTTGACGATGATTTTATTATACGGTAAAATGATGACGTAGAAATTTGACAGCGCCGCTTGGCAGGGCGACGCAAAGCAAACCTGAAAGGAGAACTTCCATGTACGATTACGAATTGTATGGCTCCCGCATCAGCACTTTAGGCACCCTGGGCATTATTGCCATTCTGCTGGCCATCATCGCCACGGTGCTGGCCTTCATTTTCATCGTTCCGGCCAAACGGCGGGAGAAAATGGGCAAATTCGGCAAATTCCTTCACGACGCATGTAATTTTAAGTTCCTGATCGTGGAGAAGATCCTGCAGGCGCTGTATATTTTCTTCACGGCGCTGGTGATCCTGGTGGGCTTTTTCATGCTGTTCTGCTCCGATTGGAGCGGCTGGATGGGCGGCAAGGGCATCCTTCTGATGATCCTGGGGCCCATCGCCGTGCGTCTAAGCTATGAGCTGATGATGATGGCAGTGCTGGCGGTGAAGAATATCATCTCCATCAACAGTAAGCTCCGCAACCAGAACGAAGGCGCGGCGGGCACTGACATCTTTGACCCGGATATGCGCAGCCTGAAGGAAGCCTTCGGAGTGAAGGAGGAGCAGGCGGCCAAGGCGGGACCAGTGGAGAGCGCTCCTGTCCAGGAGACGAAGGAAACGCCTGAACAGTAATTGAAGTTTATATAGGTGCAGAAGGGCCCTCCGGCGTGTCAAAAAAGCCTCGCAGAGTTTGCCGCCCGCAGGCGGCAAAAATTTGGAATCATTTTTCACCGCGACATGTGCGTGGGGAAAAATACCTCTCAGGCTGCCAGT
>OLOS01002397.1_pt1 | contig 12905 bp, 8 predicted proteins | sample 1672631 | NCBI WGS metagenome assembly OLOS01 (sample SAMEA3136707, study PRJEB25190) | human gut metagenome | biome: human gut; feature: human-associated habitat; material: faeces | place: Austria | collected 2013 | reverse complement strand
CTACCTTCGTTGAGAAGCCCGACCTGACCTACACCAAGGCTGTTGCTGAGTGCGATGTCGCTCACGACCTCGACCTGAGCGCTGACACCGCTTACGCGCTGATCGTCAACGGCCAGAAGCAGGCCACGACCTACACCGTCAACCTGACCGACACTGTCACCAAGATGGGCGCTCAGGGCCGTCTGTTCGAGGTCTACAAGGATGCCAAGACCATCGTGATGATCGACACCTTCCTTGCCAAGGTCACCTACGTTGCTGACATCACCTATGATGCTCAGGGTCACGTCAAGACTCCTGCCACCATCACCCTCGAGGTCTATGATGCCAAGAACGCTTCTACTCCTCTGACGCTCAAGGACTACGACGCCAACTATGGCTATGCCAAGGATGAGTATGTCCTCGTCAACGCTTACACCAATACCGTTAACTCCGCCACTGTCAGCGGCAAGGTGATCAACACTGCTGATCAGTATGCCGAGATCGTCGGCAAGGCCACTTCCATCGAGGGCGCTCAGAGCGTGATCTACTGGAACGCCAAGCAGCACAACGTTGAGGGCACCGTTTATGACGATGCTGTCAAGTTCTGCCTCGATCAGGCCGCTCAGAAGGATGCCAAGTACACCTGGTACTTCGATTCCTACAACAACCTGATCGGTGCGGTTGAGATCGCTGCTGCCAACAGCTACGGCGTCATCAACTCCATCTGGTGGGCGGGCAACGCCACTGACGGTTCCGGCGTGGCGAAGGCCAACGTCACCTATGTGGACGGCACCACCGCTCTGGTCGACCTGAGCGAGATGACCTATATTGATACGGCTCTCCAGACCGGCACTGTCACCCACAGCACCGGCAACAATGAGATGGTCATGAAGGCTGCTGGTGGCTACTTCTATGTTGACTCCTACATCAACACCAACGCTGTCAAGGATGTCAACGGTATCCTGAACGGCCACCTGTTCCGCTTCACCACCAAGTCCAACGGCACCCTCAAGGCTGTCGAGGTGGACAACTATGCTGCTACGGCTAATGTTGCTGATTATGGCAAGCTCCACAGCATCGCTTCTCTCGCGGTGTACAAGAACACCCAGATCTACACCGCTCCTAGCACTCTGGTTGTCAACGCCAACACTGTGTTCCTGGTTCGCTCCGGCGCTGGTACCTCTGCTAACCCCTACACCTTCAAGTCCGTCACCGGCTTCACCAACATCGACAACTATGTTGCGGCTGAGGTTGACTGGGTTGACCTGAACGGCGACAACGTTGCTGATTACGTTTACGTCATCGGCGCTACCACGACCTCCAAGGTCACGAGCCTGTTCTACTTCGACGGTCAGCAGGGCGCTTACACCCTGTCCGACGGTACTTGGGTCGTCAAGGGCTATGTCGACGGCGTTGACGGCGAAGTCAAGTTCGCTGACTATGACGCTCTGCAGAACACCCTGCGTGATGCTTATCAGAGCAACATCAAGCACGCTCCCGCAGCCAACAAGCTCTACGTTGTGAAGCTTGAGGACGGCGTTGTGAAGGATGGCCACATGGTTTCTGCCAACGGTCCAATGGTCGCTTATGATGCGGAGTACCCGCTCTCCGCTGCCTATGAGTCCGACAAGCACTACTATGTCGACTTCGTCTCCGGTGAGAAGAATGCTACTACCGGCGCAAACGTTGACACCTTCAACGGTTCCCTCTACTATGATGCTAGCGCGGGTCAGTATTACAGCGTGATCACCGAGGGTGCAGTGACCAAGATGGTCGGCACGATGGGCAATCCTGGCGATCAGGAGTATTACTTCGTGTATGTCACCGGCGGTGCTGCTGAGAACCGTCTGTGCGTCCAGGCCTACGCCTACGACAAGGTCACGAGCCCGAGCAACCCCGACGCTGGTGCAAATGGTGTTGTCACCTACACCCTCAACATCGTGGACAACAAGACCGGCAAGGTTCTCCAGTCCTACAGCAAGACCGTCAGCAACGTTGCTGATGGCACCTACACCATCACCCTCGCTGAGATGGCGGCTCTCTGGAACGTCAGCACTGCGAAGCTCACCGCTTTCGGTCCCGATAGCTATACTTACACTCTCGCTTCCACCGCTACTCCCGCTGTCACCACCGCGAGCGCGACCCTCAACGCTTACTACGCCGACTAATTCCTGACGTAAGCGTAAAAAATCTCTGAATAGAGTTTCAGCCCCGAGGCTTTCGCCTCGGGGCTGTTTTTTGCCGTGATTCAGTTTCCCTGCTCTCCGTCGTTGCTGTAGCCCAGCACCAGATAGTAATAGGTCGTGTCGATTGCGTTCATCTGGTTGCCCGACGGGGGGTAATACTGGTCATCCTGCGGGTAGTACCAGCTCACGCCACTGTCGCCCCACGTCATTTCGTTTTCGCGGTTGTTGCTGTAGTAGAACTTGTCGAACCCGCGCACCGCCCAGTAGTGGTTACTGCTCGAGCTGTTCACCATCACCAGCAGCGGGTAGAACCCGCACTCGATGCTGACCGCGTTCGCCGCGCCGTAGGTGCCGTTGCCGGTATACGAGCCGTATTTTATGCGGCAGATTTTACCGTTTGCGATCGTCTGCGCCAATGCCGTGATGCGCTCCGCCGCCGTGCCGTCGGCCTCGCTGCGCGCGTCGCCCTCAGCCTTGAGCGCCGCGTCGATGCTCGCAAACGCCCCGTTAAAGTCGTCCATCTTGATCTGATCCGCCTTGACCCATTGCGGCAGGTCGAAATTTGTCGTCTTGTCCATGCGCTTTCCCCCAAAATATAATGTTGGAAAAGGCAGCCCACACCCCCCTGCAAACGCGGGAACACTGATGCATGATTTGCCTTTTCATGATACGCCGTATCATGAAGAAACGTTGCACACAACGCGGCAAAAAGTTGTATCGCCTCCGGTATTAGAATTCACGATACAACAAATTGCCGCGTTTTGTGCAGCGATCCCCGTTGTGCGCGGGAACTTTTTCGGCTATCATACGTCTATAGAAGTATCCGAAAGAAATGAGGATTGACCGATGAAGAAGCTCCTTTCCCTTCTGCTCCCGCTCGCGCTCCTGCTCTCCCTGACCGCCTGCGGCGAAAAAAGAGCAGACGAGGCCGCGCGCCAAACCCCGCCGACACTGACGGTGACAAGTGCAAACGCTTGCAGCGTCACCCTCAAAAGCAGCAGCTACGACTGGACCTACACCCAGGGCCTACAGAGCATGACCGCCATTGCCTGCGGCGCGCACCCGCTGGACGAAACCTCCCGTGACATCACACCTGTACTGGAAATGCCCTTTGCAGTGTCGGCCGCCTATTTCTACACCGTGACGCTCGATTTCGGCGATAATTCGCCCGATTCTGTCAGTCTCCGCTGCTGGCCGTCCGACGCCTGGGGCAGCACCGGCATGCCGTCCGAGACCGTGACCGCCCAGCGGCAGGATAACGGCACATTCCGCGCAGAACTGCCGCAAAGCGACGGCATTTTCGCCGTCGACGCGCTCTGGGACGGCAGCAGCGCGACCTACACCTTCTGCACGCAGGCGGAGGGGAGCGAAGAGCTCCACCCGGGCGCGGTGCTCAGCATCGGCGAGAGCGAAGACATCCGCAAGATCGACATCTCGTGGCGCAGCGGCAGCGTGAACATCTATACCGCCGAGCAGAGCGCGCAGATCAGCGTGAAGGAGGAATCCGCCGCGCCGCTCGCCGAGAGCGAGAAGATGGTCTGCGCGATCGACGGCGACACGCTGCGCATCCACTTCCTCGGCGACGCTTACCGCGGCAGCTACGACGGGGAAAAGCACCTCGACGTGGGACTTCCGAGGGAACTGGTCAGCGCCGGTCACTTTGAGGAGATAAAAGTCGAAACAACGGACGCCTACGCCTACGTGAGCGCCGATGCGCAGAAGATCGAGCTTTCGACGCTCAGCGGCGATGCGCGCGTGATGTGCGCGAACTGCCCGGAGGTGGAGATCGAGACCACGAGCGGCAATGCCGGTGTGGTGGACGGCACGTGGGCAAGGGTCGATATTTCGACGCTCTCCGGCGCGATCGAGCTGGCGGGCGATGCGGAGAGCGCCGAGATCGAAACCGCGAGCGGCAAGGTGGATATCGCCGGCGCGCTCGGCGCGCTGGACTTCGAAAGCGTTAGCGGCAACCTGATTTTGGCTACCGAGCGTGCGCTGCGCCTTGATGCCGAAACGGAGAGCGGCAGCATCTATCTGACCCTTCCCGCGCAGGACGGCTTTACTCTCGACTATGAAACGAAAAGCGGCGCGTTCCGCTCCGCGCTCACCGAGCGCGAAGGAACGCTCATCACCTGTCTCGACGACCACGCGACGCACTACTCTGTGCCCGCGCTCGACGGCGGCGCGGTGAGCGAGCTTACGATCGAAACGATGGGCGGCGAGGTGACGATTGGAGCCTCTTCCTCTGGAAGCAACTAAAGCGCAAAAAAAGAGAGCGGCAGCGCCGCTCTCTTTTTTTCGTTATTTCTTGTCGATTGCAAGCCACGTCTGGTCGAAGCCGTAGGGGAGCAGCTCCTTGATGTGCAGGTGCTTTTCTTCGTTGTCCTTGTTCAGGCACACGACCTCCATGTCTGGCCCGAACTCGTAGAGCACCTGACGGCACGCACCGCAGGGGTAGCAGTAGTCGTCGCTGCGCCCAGCGATGACGATGCGCTTGAAGCGCCGGTGCCCCTCGCTCACGGCCTTAAACGCCGCGGTGCGCTCGGCACAGTTCGTCAGGCCGTAGCTCGAATTTTCGATGTTGCAGCCGGTGAAGACCGCGCCGTCCTCACATTCGAGTGCCGCGCCCACGGGGAAGTGGGAATACGGCACATACGCCATGTCCAGCATGGCGACGGCCTTCGCCTTGAGTTCTTCTAACGTTGCCATAATAACGCCTCCTCACCAGTCTACGCCGAGATCAGGACGGACTTGCGTATCCATGATGTCCTCGGCGTTATAGAATTGCAGATAGCGGCTGCGCGCGTGGCGCAGCGTGGTGCCGTCCGGATGCAGACGGTCGCAGATGACGGCGGAAATGTCGGGCTTCACATAGCTGAACGAACTCGTGCCGACGCTCGCGAAGATGCGGAAGCCCTGGCTTTGCAGGTACTGGAAGCGCTCGCCGGTCTGGTGCCAGTCGTCGCCGTCGGGACGGCCGCCGTGCGGATAGAACAAAATCTGCGTGGGGCCGACGAGCGAGCCGACCTCGTCCGCCCAGCGCTCGGTGTCGTTGATGACGGTCTGGAGCGGCTTGGTGTCGAGGCGGATGTGGCCCCAGGTGTGGCTGCCGAACGTCCAACCGGTCTCCTTCAAACGCGCTATGACGGGCTTGACCGCTTCGATCTCGCTCGCGCGGTAGGCATCGAACGCGGGGCGGTCGGGCGAATCTGCCGCGATGTCGCGGTCATCCTGCGTGCGGTAGCCTAAAATACCCTGATAGCCCGTCAGCGAGAAGATGGCCTTCGCGCCGTTCAGCGAAAAGTCGGGGTGCTCGTAGACAAACTGGTCGAGAATGGGCGTCGCGTCGAGTTCCTTGGTCAAAAAGGTCTCATTTGTGTACGGATCGGTGCACTGCGCCCAGATCTCGCCGTCCTCGCCGACGACGAGCTTGCTCGTGAAGCCCTCGTCGAGCATATAGGGGTAGTAGTTCACGTCGTCAAAGCTGATGACGAGCGGCTTTTTGCCCTCGGGGAGCATCAAGGTGTTTCGCACCATGTGCGTGCCGGACTCGTCTGTCACCTCGCTCCAGACGTCTTCCATCGCGACTAAGATGTAGCCCTTGTCGTACACGGACTGCAAAATTTTGTTGTATTCGTCGACCGTCACCATCCAGTCGTCGAGGCCGTAGCGCTGGTCCTGACTGGCATTGCAGTCGTGGAAGGCCCACTGCGGGTAGGCGATGATCGGGTGGAAAAAGAGGTGCTCCACCACCTGATCCGGCCCCCAGGCCTGCGTGAGCTGGTCCTCCGACCAGTAGCTGCGCACGGCGTCGTAGGGGTCAGTTGTATCGTCAGTATTGTTGTCGGTGTCGCTGCCATTCTCGTCCGTGACGGTCTGATCGTCGCCGTCGGACGGCGTCGTCTTATCGCCGCAGGCAGTCAGCAGCGACAGCACCATCAGCGCGCTGAGCAGCAGCGCAAAAAAGTGTTTCATGTCAAAATCTCCTCTCTCAAAACTGCGCGGTCATTATAGCAGACTTCACTTCTTTTGACTACGCTTTTCGAGCTTTTGTTCCCATTTGTAACTATTTACCACAAATAATTAAAGCGTCACAGCTTTTCGCATCCGCAGACGCGAAATGATTTCGAATCGTTTTTTGGCGCGACATGCGCGTGCCAAAAAACTCTTCTCGCTCCGCGCGTGTCGAAGCCGCCCTTTGGGCGGCAAGGCACGAAGCGGAGTGTAATTCTCAAAAAACAAGGGACACGGTTTCCGTGTCCCTTGTTTTTTGAAGAATTAAAAGTCTGCGTTGCCCACGGTTCTCGGATGCAGCTCCACGTCGCGGATGTTACCGATGCCCGTTAAATACATCACCATGCGCTCGAAGCCGAGGCCGAAGCCCGCGTGACGGCAGGAGCCATAGCGGCGCAGGTCGCAGTACCACCAGTAGTCCTCGGGATTCATGCCGAGCTCGCGGATGCGCTTTTCGAGCAGCTCGATGCGCTCCTCGCGCTGGCTGCCGCCGATGATCTCGCCGATGCCCGGAACGAGGCAGTCCGCTGCGGCGACGGTCTTTCCGTCGTCGTTGAGGCGCATATAGAACGCCTTGATCTCCTGCGGATAGTCCGTGACGAACACGGGGCGCTTGAAGATCTGCTCGGTGAGGTAACGCTCATGCTCAGTCTGCAGGTCGATGCCCCACTCGACGGGGTAGTCGAACTTCTGGCCGCTCTCCTTTAAGAGCTTGACGGCCTCGGTATACGTCACGCGGCCAAAGTCGGAACTCTCGACGTGCTGGAGACGCTCAAGAAGGCCCTTGTCGACAAAGCTGTTGAAAAACGCGAGATCATCCGGGCAGCGCTCCATCACGCGGCGGATGATATGCTTGACCATCGCCTCCATGACCTCAAGGTCGCCGTCGAGGTCGCAGAACGCCATCTCCGGCTCGATCATCCAGAACTCGGCGGCGTGGCGCGCGGTGTTGGAATTCTCGGCGCGGAACGTGGGGCCGAAGGTGTAAACGTCGCCGAACGCCATGGCGAAGTTCTCGGCGTTGAGCTGGCCGGAGACGGTCAGGCTCGTCTTCTTGCCGAAAAAGTCCTTGCTGTAATCGACCTTGCCGTCGGGCGTTCTCGGCGGGTTCTCCAGATCCAGCGTCGTGACCTGGAACATCTCGCCCGCGCCCTCGCAGTCAGAGCCGGTGATGATGGGGGTGTTGACATAGACGAAGCCGCGGCTCTGGAAGAACTCGTGCACGGCGTAGGCTGCCGCGCTTCTCACGCGGAACGCCGCGGAGAAGAGGTTCGTGCGCGGGCGCAGATGCTGAATGGTGCGCAGATATTCGACGCTGTGGCGCTTTTTCTGCAGGGGATAGTCGGGGGAGGACACGCCCTCGACCTCGATCTCTGTTGCCTTGACTTCGAGCGGCTGCTTGGCCTCGGGCGTCAGCACGACGGTGCCGCGCACGATGAGCGCGGCGCCCACGTTCTGCGCGGCGATCTCCTTATAATTAGAAAGAGAATTCGCATCCATCACGACCTGCAAATTGCGGAAGCACGAGCCGTCGTTCAGCTCGATGAATCCGAAGGTCTTCATATCGCGGATGGTCTTCGCCCAGCCGCATACGGTGACGCTTGCGCCGCCGTACTGCTCTTTGTCGGCGAAGAGCGCGGCAATTCTCACTCGTTCCATAATAATTTTCCTTCCTTTTGTGGGTTTTCACGGGATAATAGAGGTATTATATGCCACTTCCCGTGCAAATTCAAGCCCCGCTTTGTATTGACTTTTGACAAGTTATATGTTATGATGCAATCTTACCTCAAAAGGTAAACGTGAAACTTTCACCTATTACTTTACAGGAGGATTTTAACGATGAACAAGTATCTGGATATCGCCCCCGAGGTTGCCGAGGCCCTTGCCGCCGGCAAGCCCGTCGTGGCGCTCGAATCCACCATCATTTCCCACGGCATGCCCTACCCGCAGAACGTTGAGACCGCGCTCAAGGTCGAGCAGATCATTCGCGACGCGGGCGCCGTGCCCGCGACCATCGCCATCATCGGCGGACGGCTCAAGGCGGGCCTTTCCAAGGAAGAGATCGACTATCTCGGCCGCACCGGCGCGGGCATCCCGAAGGCTTCCCGCCGCGACCTGCCCGTGCTCGTCGCGCAGGGTAAGGACGGTGCTTGCACCGTCACCACCACGATGATGATCGCCGACATGGCGGGCATCCGCGTGTTCGCCACCGGCGGCATCGGCGGTGTGCACCGCGGCGCGCAGGAGACGTTCGACATCTCTGCTGACCTCGAAGAGCTGGCCAACACCTCCGTCATGGTCGTGTGCGCGGGCGCGAAGTCCATCCTCGACCTCGGATTGACGCTCGAATATCTCGAGACCCACGGCGTGACCGTCATCGGCTACGGCACGAGCGAGCTGCCTGCGTTCTACACGCGCAAGTCCGGCTTTGGCGTCGACTACGAGCTCGACACGCCCGAGCAGCTGGCCAAGGCGTTCCACGTCAAGCGCGAGCTGGGTCTGCGCGGCGGTCTTCTCGTCACGAACCCGATTCCCGAAGAGTACTCCATGGACAAGGAAGTCATCGACAAGGCCATTGCCGAGGCCGTGGAGGACGCGAAGAAGGACGGCATCCACGGCAAGGCCACGACGCCTTATCTGCTCGCCAAGATCAAGGACCTGACCGGCGGCGACAGCCTGGATTCCAACATCCAGCTCGTGTTCAACAACGCGCGCCTCGGCGCGGCGGCGGCTGTGGAGCTCAGCAAGCTCGAAAAGTGAGATACTTTGTCATCTATCTCGCCGCGATCAATCTAATTACTTTCTGCGTCTACGGCGCAGACAAGCGCCGCGCCAAAATTCAGGGCGCGCGGCGCGTGCCCGAAAAGACTCTATTTGCACTCGCGCTGCTGCTCGGCAGCGCGGGTGCTCTTTTCGCAATGAGGGTCTTTCACCACAAAACGCGGCACTGGTACTTCAAGTTCGGCATCCCCGCGATCTTACTTGCGCAGATCGCTCTGGGGGTGTTCGTGTATGTGCGGTTTTTCGCGGCGTAAAAAATTTTTGGGAAATTTTCGGGTTTTGTGAAACAAAACAGACGTTTCTTGCGTCTAATCAATGAAGCAAAGGGAAACTGGGCGAAGAGGGAAGATAAAGAATTTATGAATTTTCCATTTTCCTGTTCCCTTATTTCCCGCGGCATGGTAAAATGCCATGTATGAGAAAGGCTCTGTGCGCGCGGAGCCGACAACAACAAACACGAAAGGATGAAGATCACATGAAAAAATTTCTCTCCTTGCTATTGGCTCTGACATTGGTCCTGAGCCTCGTCGTCGTGCCTGCAAGGGCGGACGCGCCTGCGGATGGCTATGCCATAACCGGCAAAGCAACGATTAGCGCATCCGCTTCTACTTCCGTTGATAGGGGCACCGAGATTACGTTTACGCTGGACACATCTAGCCTTGGTGTCACCAAGACCGAGGGCGGTACTACAACCTCGCTCAACAGCGAAACCGACTACCGCTTTGACTATGTCTGGTCCGGCGCCACCGCGCAGGGCAACGGTCTGAGCGCAAAGGTCACCCCGATGACGCCCGGAACGCTTAACCCCTCCTGCACCATCAAGGCGATCGTCGGCAGCACTGCCGTTGCGCAGCAGGTCGCTCTTGCCACGGAAATCACTGTCAATGACAGGCTCCTCCCGGGTGACATCACCACCGTCACCTTCAACGGCAGAACCTATTCTGTGACGAACGGCGCGGTCAACATCTCCCTTCTTGAGGGCGAGGACCTCAAAGGCGACAACAAGTGGTCTGCCGCCGCAACCGGCTATGTGATCGATAATACGACGAACAAGCCCACCTATTCCGATTCCACGCATAAACTGACGGTGAAGACGACGGCAACGACTCCGCTTTCAACCGAAATCACAGTTACGACTACGGCAGCCACCGTGACCGCAAAGGCAAGCCTTACCGAGGTCATCTCCGGCGGCAAGCCCACGCTCACCGCCACCTCCACCGGTCTCAGCAACGCTGCCACTTATGCGTGGTTCTACAAGATCGGCGACAAAGCCGAGACTCCGATCGGCACGGGTAAGTCCCTCATCTGGACGGTCCCCGCAAACGTTGCGACCGCGACCGACTACTCTGTTTACTGCAAGGCAAGCGAGGGCGATAAGCTCGCTAAGAAAAGTAACACCATCACGGTCAAGAGCCTTCCCGATACCTATACCTTCACTGTCGTCCCCGCAAGCGTTACGCTGACGCAGATCGGTCAGACCACGCCTTTGGCGGCGACCTTCGTGGATACCTCCACTTCTCCCGCTTCCCCGGTCACTCCGACCTACTCCTTTGTTCCCGCCAACACCAACATCGCAATTGTGACGAATCCCACGACCGCCGCGCCGACGGTAACGCTCAAGGCAAGCGGCTCTACCACTGTCACCGCAAAGGCGACCTATAAGGGCAAGGATTATGTGCAGAACATCCCCGTTACCGGCGCCCTGATCGAGGCGACCCTCAGTGCTGTTCAGAACGGCACTTCTGTGAACTACAGCTACAGTGATCTTGTCAACGCCGCGCAGGCCGCCATCAACAAGACCTACAGCACCGCCTACACCTACGAGACCGTCTATTCCCTCAGCGGCGTCACTCAGGTCGCCTCTACCGCTGCCTACGGTGTCGGCACGAGCAATGCTTCGTACAACTATCCCGCCGGCGGCTCCGGCTATCTTTACTTCAAGGCAAACCTCAGCGGCATCGGCACTGCAAAGTTCACCGCTACTGTGACCACCCGCATTGCCAATACCGCCGTTCCCAAGACCTACAGCGTTACGTTTAACGTTCCCGTAACGCCCAGCACGACCACCTATGCCGACCAGTATCCCGAGCCGGTCGCGGCTTACGGCAACACCTATCGCTATTACGTTCAGGTCCCCTCCGGCGCAAGGTATTACTATGTTGCCGGTGTGAACACCGAGCCGAGCGATTGGAACAATGGCAGCGGCAATAAGTATTACACTACCACTTCCAGCACCAGCCTGTACTCCCTGACCGACAGCAACTTTGTCGGCGGCAAGTGCACGCTGTATGTCGTGACGCAGGGCACCGACAATAGGCTCTACTGCGGCACCATCAGCGTCTACCAGAAGAACTACAACATCAACTACAACGGTGTGGCCGGTGAGACCGTCCAGTTCGCGCAGAGCGACTTCAACGACTTCATGAACAAGGTCGCTGAGGCCCGCGGCGACGCCAGCAAGACCAAGTCCTATCCCTATGTCACCTTCGATTATGTGACCTTCTCCCTGCCCACCACCGCGCAGGGCACGCTGTACTATGGCGGCACCGCCATGTCCACCAGCAATTCCTCCGGCGCGTTCAACACCCGCACCAAGGTCACCAACCTTGATAGCGTGACGTTCGTCCCCAACGCCAAGTCCACCGCGAAGACCATCACGCTGAACTTCACCCTGTACGCGACCCGCTATTCCAGCTCCTCCACGAGCCGCGGCACGACCGTGAGCTACTCCGGCAGCGTCGTCGTCAACCTCGTGCGCGAGGACATCAAGTACACCGTCTCTCAGGGCGACAGCGTCCGCTTCGACGAGAGCGACTTCCTCAGCTACCTGCGCTCCACCAAGGGCTACAGCAGCAACTACACCATCGACTACGTGACCTTTGACCAGAGCGCCGTCTCCGCCGTCAACGAAGGCTCGCTCTACACCTACTACAACGGCTACAACTACGGCGGCTCCATCAAGACGACTGACAAGTTCTACTACAGCGCCACCGCCAGCCAGAACGCGATCAGCGACGTCGCGTTCCTCGCCAGCCGCTACGCCAAGACCGGCGAGACCGTCTACATCCCGTTCACCATCTACGCCCGCTACGGCACGACCGGCACCGGCACCCGCCAGCTCACCGGCACCGTGGCCATCAAGATCGGCCAGACGATGAACTTCACCGACGTCAAGACCACCGACTACTTCTACAACTCCGTCAAGTGGGCCGTCGGCAAGAACATCACCAACGGCACGTCCAGCACCACCTTCTCCCCGTACAAGTCCTGCACCCGCGCCGAGATCGTGACGTTCCTGTGGCGCGCCGCCGGCAGCCCGGAGCCGACCACCACCCGCAACCCGTTCCGTGATGTCAACGCCGTCACGCACTCGAGCTACTACAAGGCCATCCTGTGGGCCAGCCAGAAGGGCATCACCTCCGGCACCAGCACCACGGCGTTCTCCCCCGATCAGGTCTGCACCCGTGCCCAGATCGTGACCTTCCTGTACCGCTACGCGGGCCAGCCCAGCGGCTACTACTCCAACCCGTTCAAGGATGTGAGCGCCACGAGCGAGGCGAGCTACTACAACGCCGTTCTCTGGGCCGTCGGTAAGGGTATCACCACCGGCACCAGCGCCACGACGTTCTCCCCGTATGCTTCCTGCAACCGCGCCGAGGCCGTGACGTTCCTGTATCGTTACACCAACGGATTATAATGCTTAAAACGAAAGCCCCGCTCAGCGGGGCTTTCGTTTTAGCTTTTTGCGCTCCGCGGCAGCGCACGCGCCGTAGGCGCGCACGTTTGCGGAGCGAGAAGTGTAAATCCTGACGCACATGTCGTCAGGATTTACGATTTCATTTTATTTCGCCGCGGAGCGGCGAAACTCTGCGAGGCTTTTTGGGGGGCGGGCCCCCTTTGCCCCCCTGTAAGGCGACTGACGGGGGCGGGCGGTTTGCGTTTACT
>OLOS01002393.1_pt1 | contig 12924 bp, 9 predicted proteins | sample 1672631 | NCBI WGS metagenome assembly OLOS01 (sample SAMEA3136707, study PRJEB25190) | human gut metagenome | biome: human gut; feature: human-associated habitat; material: faeces | place: Austria | collected 2013 | reverse complement strand
TATCCCAAAGTCGCCAGGATGGTGCGGGCCGCTTCATAGCTTTCCGGGTGCACCGCGGTGGCATCCAGCGGTTCCTCGCCGCCGGAAATTCGCAGGAATCCGGCGCACTGCTGGAAAGCTTTCGGTCCCAGCTTCGGCACCTTCAGGAGTTCCTTCCGGCTCCGGAACCGGCCGTTGGCCTCCCGGTATTTCACGATGTTGGACGCAACGGTGCTGCTGATTCCGGACACGTATTCCAGCAGGGACGGGGAAGCGGTATTCAAATCCACGCCCACCCGGTTTACGCAGTCTTCCACCACGGCGTTCAGGGCTTCCCCCAGCTTCTTCTGGTTCATGTCATGCTGGTACTGCCCCACGCCGATGGATTTCGGATCTATTTTTACCAGCTCCGCCAACGGATCCTGAAGACGGCGGGCGATGGATGCGGAACTGCGCTCGCCCACATCCAGGTCCGGATATTCTTCCGTGGCCAGTTTGCTGGCGGAGTAAACGGAGGCCCCTGCCTCGTTGACGATGACGTACCGGAGTTTTTTGCCCGCTGCCTGTGCGTACTCTTTGATAAAATCAACGATGATCTGCTCGGATTCCCGGGATGCGGTTCCGTTGCCCACGGAGATCACGTCGATGTCGTACTTCTTCACCAGTTTTGCCAGCACGGCCTTGGCTTCCCGCACCTTGTTCTGGGGCGCCGTTGGGAAAATCACCGTGGTGTCCAGGATTTTGCCCGTCGGGTCGCACACCGCCAGCTTGCATCCGGTACGGAACGCCGGATCCCAGCCCAGTACGGTTTTGCCCGCCAGCGGCGGCTGCATCAGAAGCTGCTCCAGGTTGCTTCCGAAAATCTTAATGGCCCCTTCCTGGGCTTTCTCGGTGAGCTCGTTCCGAAGCTCCGTCTCGATGGACGGGGCAATCAGCCGCTTGTAGGAATCCGCCAAAGCCGGCGACAGGTAGTCCCCTCGGCCCACCTGCTTCTCCAGGTACTGCACGCAGGTTTCCTCCGGCGCCTGAATGTGCACGGACAGCATCTTCTCCTTCTCTCCCCGGTTCATAGCTAGCACCCGGTGTCCCGGAATCTTTGCGACTCCCTCGGTATAGTCCGCATAATTGGCATAGACCGGATTATCCACACCTTCTTTTGTGGCCACGGAAACCATCATGCCCTGCTTCTGGGTGCGGTTTCGAATCTGAGTCCGATACTCTGCGTCGTCGGAAACGTCCCCGGCGATGATATCCTGCGCGTACCGAATCGCCTCCGGCACGGTGTTCACTTCTTTTTCCGGATCCAGATACTTCTGCGCTTCCGCCTCCACGTCCGCCGCCGCTCCGTGCTTCCGAATAAAATCCGCCAGTCCGCTGACGCCTTTCTCCTTGGCAATGGTGGCTCTGGTGCGGCGCTTCGGTTTGTACGGCCGGTACAGGTCCTCCACGGCCACCGCGGTCTCCGCCGCCTCAATCTGCTTCCGCAGCGCCGGGGTCATCTTCTCCTGCTCCTCAATGGACGCAATCACCGTCGCCTTCCGCTCCTCCAAATTCCGCAGGTACTTCAGCCGCTCGTCAAACGCCCGCAGCTGCTCGTCGTTCATTCCGCCGGTCACGTCCTTCCGATACCGAGAAATGAACGGAATCGTGTTCCCCTCATCGATTAATTTAATCACCGCCTCGGTCTGCGCCGGACGAATCTCTAATTCCTGAGTAATTTTCTTTTTAATATCCATATGTCGTTTCGTTTCTCCTAAAAAAATAAAACATCCCGCCGACGTTTCCGGCAGGGCCGCGGGAAAGCGGCTTGTCTATGATACCACATTCTCGGCGTTTTGGGTATCGCTCTCAAGAATTTCCGATTGACGGCTCCCCCCCTGCCGGGTATATAATAAGCAGTAAACAAGTTAGAAACACAAGGAGGTTATATGAAACGAGTCCCATTGGACCAGGAAAAGAAAACCATCCGCCTGTCCAGCTGGCTGGGCGTTACCGTGGCAGTCTTCGAGCTTGCCATGTTCATCGTCAGCGGATCTCAGGCGATTCTCATCGACGGCGTCTACGATGCGATGGATGTGGTTATTCTGGTAATCTATCAGATGCTGCTTCCGCTGATTTACAAGCCGGTCAGCGAGCGCATTCCATTTGGTTTTGCCCAGGTGGAAACCCTGTTCATCCTGATTAAGGGCTCCGTCCTGATTGTCGTCACCTCCATGATTATCTATAACGATATCGTCATCATCCTGAACGGGGGCACCTCCATCGATACGAAGCAGGTGCTGATTTTCGAAGCCTTCCTGACGCTGTTCTGCATCTTCGGTTACTTTGTGGTGCGGAGACTGGGCCGAAAGCTGAAAACCCCGATGATTAAGGTGGAACTGATTACCTGGAAGATCGACGTTTTTCTGAGTTTGGGTGCCTTCCTGGCATTCTTCATGGAAATCCCGTTCCTCCACTTCCACGTGCTGGAATGGCTGGTTCCGTATATTGACCCGCTGGTTTCCTGCGTCATCGCCATGCTGATGCTGCCGGAGCCGACCCGGGCATTTATCAAAGCCATCCGAGGGCTGGTGCTCATGGCCCCTTCCGAGGAAAAACTGGAACGGATTCGCACCCTGTGCCACGAAACCCTTTCGGATTACCCGTATGAAATCGACTTTATCGATGCGGTTCGCACCGGCCGCAAAATGTGGATTTCCCTCTACTTCACCACGGAAGGAAACATGATCAAGGTGCCACAGCTGAAACAGGCCACCATGGACTTGAAGAAAGCCCTGTCCACCATTTACCTGGACCTGGATGTGGAAATGATTCCGGAAATCCATCCGGACAATCCGACGGAATAGAATTCAAGAGGACAAACCCCTGCATCGGTCAAGCTTCTGACCAATGCAGGGGTTTTCATTTAAGTGCGCGTGCCGGACGGGCAGCGAGCTGCCGGGGGCTTTTCCCGGCAATCGGTTTGCGCCCCTCAACGGTGAAATAAGGCTTTCCCGGGGGTGAGGCGCAAACCCCCACCGCCGCCGGTGGCTCTTCCCGGCAAAAAGTTTGCGCCCCTCAACGGAAGAATAAGGCTTTCCCGGGTGTGAGGCGCAAACTCACCCAGCCGCCGGCGCCTTTTCCCGGCAAAAGGTTTGCGCCCCTCAACGGAGAAATAAGGCTTTCCCGGGTATGAGGCGCAAACCCCCTCGGCCGCCGGCGCCTTTTCCCGGCAAAAGGTTTGCGCCCCTCAACGGTGGAATAAGGCTTTCCCGGGTGCAAGGCGCAAACCCACACAGCCGCCGGGCGCTCTTCCCGGCAAAAGGTTTGCGCCTCTCAACGGTAAAATAAGGCTTTCCCGGGTGTGAGGCGCAAACTCTCACCGCCGCCGGGGGCTTTTCCCGGCAAAAGGTTTGCGCCCCTCAACGGTAGAATAAGGCTTTCCCGGGAATGAGGTGCAAACTCCCTCGGCCGACGGCGCCTCTTCCCGGCAAAAAGTTTGCGCCCCTCAACGGTAGAATAAGGCTTTCCCGGGAATGAGGCGCAAACTCCCCCAGCCGCCGACGGCTCTTCTCGGCAAAAAGTTTGCGCCCCTCGACGGAAGAATAAGGCTTTCCCGGGTATGAGGCGCAAACTCTCACAGCCGCCGGGGGCTTTTCCCGGTAAAAGGTTTGCGCCCCTCAACGGAAGAATAAGGCTTTCCCGGGTGTGAGGCGCAAACCCACACAGCCGCCGGCGCCTTTTCCCTGCAAAAAGTTTGCGCCCCTTGACGGTGGAATAAGTCTTTCCCGGGTATGAGGCGCAAACTCTCACAGCCGCCGGGGGCTCTTCCCGGCAAAAGGTTTGCGCCCCTCGACGGAAGAATAAGGCTTTCCCGGGTGCAAGGCGCAAACCCCCTCGGCCGCCGGTGGCTCTTCCCGGCAATTAGTTTGCGCCTCTCGACGGAAGAATAAGGCTTTCCCGGTAAAAGGTTTGCGCCCCTCAACGGAGAAATAAGGCTTTCCGGGGAATGGGGCGCAAACCCACATCGGAATGAGGCGCAAACCCTCGGCTCCAAGGCGCAAACTCTCACAGCCGGCGAGTGAATTCCTCCATTCCCGCCGGCCGGCCATATAAAAACAGTGCCGGCGATGAATCCGTTCATCGCCGACACCACTAAGCATCACTTCTTATTCCAACTAGTCCGCATCAACTGTTCCGCTCCCGGCCACTGGGCAGGCGCTACTCCGCATCCGGCACCCACATCAGGTAGATTTTGCCCTCTGCCTGTACCATCTGGAAGGTAATCGCATCGTCCTTCTGCAGGCCGAAATCCTGCTTCGGCGCTTCCAGCAGTTCGCCGTAAATCTCCGTCTCGCCGAAGCCGGTGCACTTCACCCACACGTATTCCGGATACAGCCCCGCCTTCTGCACGATGACGCTGACGTATTCCGGGCACTCCACGTTCCGGCTTCCGTCAATCAGCTCCAGGTCATAAATCAGCTGGCGCAGTTTTTCCTTGGTTTCGAACTGCTCCCGCGTCTGCGCCGCAATGCCGTCAAAGGCGCTCCAATCCACATCCAGCTCGCTCTGATCCAGGAATTTCTTATAGCACACGTCGCCGTAGCGAACCCGTGCCATCTGCGCCGTCACATCCGGCCCCGCTTCCAGCTCGGTCCCGTCCATCTTTGCGGAACACAGGATGTAGAAGCTGAGGCCCAGCCCCTCCTCGATATAGCAGTATGTCAGAATTCCGGTGGCTCCTTCCATAACGGTAAAAGAATTTTTCAGTGCGTCCATATCTTCCGGGCATTCAATGTATTGATACCGGTGGTACAGTTCCCGAAAATTCGCTTCTTCCATTACTCTCAGCTTCGCCGTCTGCGTATTCTCCGCCATTTAATCGTCCATTCCTTTCTCTAACTGCGCTATCATATCATCCGAGGACACGGACAGTGCCGAATCCATATCGAAACAGGACCAGATGGATGTTTCATCGTATCCGCTGAACAGAATCGCTTTGTCCAGATTCTGGAAGGATTCGTGGAACAGCTTCTTGCCCAGTTTCACCGTGATTTTCTTTCCGTTACGGGAATACTCATCGGAGATTTCATTGGTATTGTCCTCCGACGGTCCGTATTCATTTTCCAACATACCTTCCTGCTTCAGCGTGGTTCCGTCCACCGTATAGGTGCAGACCCGATAGGTGATGGAGGAATCTCCGCTGGTTCGGTAAATGTAGAATTTGCCATCCTTACCGGTGAACACCACGTAATTTACGCCCGCGCCGGCTGCGACATCCGACAGCAGCGACTCCGAGCCGTTGGCATCGCTCTTCATCTCCACCGTTTCGCCATCCTTCACCGTATAGATGTGCAGGTCCGCCTGATGATTGTTCACCGCTTCCATCAAAAACAGCTCCGGCACGCCGTCCGAATTGATATCACACAGCGCCGTCTGGCGGTCGATGGTCACCAGATCCGAGCTCACCGCCCGCTGCCAGTTGTAATTATCCACCGAATATTTCTTGTCCTGAACCAGAGTATCGTACAAGGTGTACACCTGGCTGAGATCCACATCCTTCTTCTGATCCGTTTCCACCTGCTCCGTCTTCTGACCGTCATCCGCAGATTTGTCCTCATCCGTCGACTTGCTGCAGGCGCTCATGCCCAGCACCAGCATCGCCACGCAAAGGCACCCAATCCATCTTTTCATCTTCATGGCGTTTCCCCCTTCCAGAAGGTCATTTTCTTATATTATAGCGGAGAAAACCAACCCCTGTGTGAAAACACCGTACATATTTCCCCTAAAAACACTTTTCTTTTTCCCGAGTAAACCGGGCATTACCAGTTGGTGGCAATATCGATCTGGGTCGGATTCCGGCTGGCAAAACCGCCGGTATCGCAAACGATGGCCAACCCCAAACTTGTTTTTACAATGGATCCTCTCGGATGCCGGCTGAGGTTCGCCGCTACCATGATGTAGTTCCCCAGCATTTTGCAGCCGTCCTTCCGTTCCCAATAGGCATCCGTATTTCCCATCCCACGCATGGTTCGAACCACGCCGGACATGTTCAGATTGTAATAGGTTTCTTTTCCGTTGGGACCGTTGGCCGTTCCGCTGGACCGGGAAAGCCGGCCTCCGCTGTAACTGTAGGCACTCTGCACGATGTCGTAGACTTCCGACGCCCCGATATTGGTGTCGGTGGATGCCGGCACGTATTCCAGATTCTCCGCCTTCTTGGCAATCCGGCGAACATAGGCCTTTTCAATCAGATCGGCGCCGGTTTTCTTCGTTCTCTTTGCGGTTCCGGTAACTTCACCGGCAATCTGGTTCTGCACCAGGTCTACGGCAATCGCTTCCGCCTGCTTCTGCAGCCGGGCGTTCTGCCGGGTAAGATACACGGTGTAAAGAATATCCAGCACCATTCCCGCCGCCGCAATCAGTTCTGCGGCGAGAATTATCGCCATTATTTTCTTGCTAATATTTTTTAATCGATGCATAGTCACTCCTGTCTCGTTCCCTTACAATAGCTGTATTATACCACAGGAGATTTCCAATCCCAAATTTTCTACAGCTCCTCCAGTACTTCTCGGATTTCCTTCTCCGCCTCTTCCAGCTTCTCCAGAAATTCCCGGGAGGAATACCGATCTGCTCCGTGCCCCAAAGCATTCTGTTGTACCAGCGCATCCGAAGAGATGACCCGGATGGACCGGGTCCCCTTTGCTTCATCCACCATTTTGCCGATAAGGATGTCCGCCGGTTCTTCTTCCTTTGTATAGATGACCTGTACGCCAAAATGCTGTTCCGCGGACCACACGCCGTACGGGACTTTATAGGCATCGAACACCACAATCAGCTCGCACTGCATGTACCCCTGATAGTTCACTAACCGGTCGATGAGCTGCTGCCGAGCCGCGCCCAAGTCTTGGTTGGCCAGTCCCCGCAGGGTTTCCGAATAGTTGATCAGGTTGTACCCGTCGATGATTACCAGATCGGATTTCGCCTCCCCGGTTCCCTTTGCCGGCCGCATGTGTTTTTTTCGGATTTCTTCATTGCGGGCCAAAGCCTCTGCGGACGCGATGTCGTCCTGCTTCGTCCGCCGTTCCACCGGACCCTTGCGCATGATTTTTTTGCTCTTGCCGTAGGTGCGTTCGAAAATCGCCCGAAGCTCTTCGTCGGAAGCCATGGTTTGGCGCAGCCGTTCCCGGCGCATATCCCGCACGCTTTCCTCCGGGGCGCTGCTGCGAAGGGCGGAGGGCAGGTGCATGTGCGCTTCCACCTCATCCCAGGGAACGATATTGCCGGCGCCGTGGGACACGAACACCGAATCCGCCGGGTTTTCCAGATCCCGCTCCGGCTCATAGGAACTGCGGGCCAGTACCTCCTCCGGATTGTGGCACACGTCGTACCCCTTCAGAGAGCAGAGAATTCTTCCCTGACCGCCGGTGTAGGATGCCAGTGTCACCGGATAATCCATTAAACCGGCCGCCGGCGCTTCTCCCGGCACTACGGAACGGTCGCCGGACTGTTCCAGATTGCCGATTTTTCCGCCCATCTGTTGGATATCCGTCATGGCTCTGCCCACATAACCGGTGGGCACCTCGATGCGGAAGGTGAACCAGGGTTCCAGAATCACCGATTCCGCCTTCATCAGCCCGTTTCGAACCGCCCGGCAGGCCGCCTCCCGAAAATCTCCGCCGCTGGTGTGCTTCTCGTGGGCTTTGCCCGCGGCCAGTGTTATTTTTACATCCGTCAACGGAGCTCCCAGCAGCACGCCCCGATGCTCTTTCTGTTCCAGATTTCCCAGAATCAGCCGCTGCCAGTTGCGGGCCAACAGGTCTTCCGACAGGGTGCTGTTGTACACGATGCCGCTGCCTCGCTCCCCCGGTTCCAGAATCAGGTGCACCTCGGCGTAGTGGCGAAGGGGCTCGAAATGGCCCACTCCTTCCACCGTATCCAGAATGGTCTCCTGATAGATTAGGCTTCCGGTACCGAATTCCACGGTGTACCCGTACCGCTCCTCGATCATGGTACGCAGCACCTCCAGCTGAATCTGACCCATCAGTCGGATACCGATTTCCGACGTCTCGCTGTTCCAGGTGACGTGCAGCTTCGGGTCTTCCTCTCCCAGTTCCCGGAAATGGCGCAACACGGTATGCACATCCATGCCCTCCGGTACGATGACGCTGTAGGTCATGAAAGGTTCCAGCACCTCGCCGCCGTCCGGGTCTGCGCTGCCCAGCGCGTCGCCCGGAATCACGTGGGACAGGCCGGTGACCGCGCATACGGCTCCCGCTTCCGCCTCATCGGCGGAACGGTATTTCATTCCGGAATAGAATCGAATCTGATTCACCTTCTCTTCCCACGGCTCCCCGTTCTCATCGATGCCGTGCAGCAGGGTGCGCACCGCCAGCTTTCCTCCGGTAAGCCGAAGGAACACCAATCGTTCCCCCCGTTCGTCCCGGCTCACTTTGAACACCTTTGCGCCGAAGGTCTCGTCATAGGCCGGCTCCTCCGTATACCGATCCAGGCAGTCCATCAGGTATTCGATTCCCTGCATTTTCAGTGCCGACCCAAAAATACACGGGTACAGCCGCCGTTCCCGAACGGCCCGGGCGATATCCTCATCCCCTACCGGCCGGTCCATCAGCACCTGCTCCGCCAGCTCCGGCACCGCCAAAGTCAGGTCGTCCAGGAACTCCTCGCTGTCCCGGTTCCGGCTGAAATTCACGAAGCCCTCCCCGAAGGCTTCCTCTAATTCTTCTATAATCGTCTCCCGCTCCCGAACCGCCAGGTCCATCTTGTTGACGAACACCATCACCGGAATGTTCCGCTGACGCAGCAGCTTCCACAGGGTTTCCGTGTGGCTTTGGATGCCGTCCGGCGCTGAGATAATCAGCACCGCCAGGTCGATTACCGACAGCACCCGCTCCATTTCCGCCGAAAAATCCACGTGTCCCGGAGTGTCCAGGAAGGTCACCTCCGTGTTTCCCGCTTGGAACCGGGCCTGCTTCGAGAACACCGTAATGCCTCGGTTTCGCTCCACGGAATTTCCATCCAGATAGGAGTCCCCGTGATCCACCCGGCCCAACCGCCGAATTTCGCCGGACCGGTACAGCAAGCCCTCCGACAAAGTGGTTTTACCCGCGTCAACGTGGGCCAATATTCCCATAATCAATTTCTTCATGAATGGAATTCCTTTCGCCTTTATGATATTGTAATGATACCATGAGTGGTAGAATTTGTGTAAAATTTCCATAAAAAAATGGCCGGATTGGCGGAGATTTCCGACTTTACACAGATTTTACAGATTCATGATAATGTTCCTTACATTGAAGTTTTAAGATTGTACCATAAAGAAGCAAAGAAAACGAACACGAGGAGGTTTCGGTATGATATATTGCGTGGAAGACGATCAGAGCATCCGGGATCTGATGCTGTATACTTTGAACACGGCGGGTTTTTCCGCCAATGGTTTCCCGGACAGCGTTCCTTTCTGGGATGCAATGAAACAGGAGACGCCGGAACTGATTCTTCTGGATATCATGCTGCCGGGGGAAGACGGAATCGCCATTCTCAAGGAACTGAAAGCCTCGCCTCTGACCCGGAACATTCCGGTGATCATGGCAACGGCAAAGGATTCGGAATACGATAAGGTGATTGGATTGGATCTGGGCGCCGATGACTACCTGTCAAAACCCTTCGGCATGATGGAGATGATTTCCCGCATCAAAGCCGTACTTCGCCGCACCACCCCGAAAGAGGATGCGCCGGTGCTGATGTGCGGAGGCATTACCCTGAACACCGTCAAGCATCAGGTTTCCGTCCACGACCAGCCGGCCACCCTGACCTTGAAGGAATATGAACTCCTTCGTACTTTTATGGAAAATCTGGGAAAGGCATTCACCCGAGAGCAGCTTCTTTCCTCGATCTGGGGAATTGACTTCGTCGGGGAAACCCGGACGGTGGATGTCCATATCGGAACTCTGCGGACCAAGCTGGGAAGCTGCGGCGGGATGATTGCCACCGTCCGCGGAGTGGGTTACAGAATGGAGGATACCGGTGAGTAAGAAAATTTTTCGCTCCATCTGGATGGTTTCCATCCTGGTGCTGACCGCCTCCCTGATTATCATCATGGCGGCATTGTACGATTACGTGGATACCACGCAGCGAGAGCAGCTGGTGGACGAAACCCATCTGGCTGCCAAGAGCGTGGAACTGAACGGCAAAAAATATCTTCATAAATTAGATTCCGACAGCTACCGAATTACCTGGGTCGCTGCGGACGGCACGGTACTCTTCGACAACCGGGCGGACGTGGATTCCATGGGCAATCACAAAGGACGTGCGGAAATTAAAGAGGCGGAGAAGGACGGTTTCGGCCAAAGCGTTCGCTACTCCAACACTCTTTCCGTAAAACAACTTTACGCCGCGGAGCGCCTGTCCGACAAGAGCGTGCTCCGGGTGTCCATCGATCAGGAACCGGTGTGGATGGTGCTTCTGGGCATCGCCCCATCCATCGCATTTGTAGCAATATTCGCCATCCTCATTTCCCTGTGGCTGGCTTCCCGGCTTTCCTGGAAAATCGTGGAGCCGATCAACAAGCTGAACCTGAATGAGGCCATTCAGCACGTGGATGAGGATGATTTCAAGGAAATTGCTCCGCTGATCCGCCGTATGACCCAGCAGCAGGAGCAGCTGCGGAAGGACCGAGACGAAATTGCCCGGTCGGCGCAGATTCGTCAGGATTTCACCGCCAACGTGTCTCACGAACTGAAGACGCCGCTCCACGCCATCTCCGGATACGCAGAGCTGCTGGAAAACGGCATGGTTCAGGAAAAGGACATCCGGCCTTTCGCCGCAAAAATCCGCTCGGAATCCCTGCGGATGGCCAAGCTGGTGGAGGACACCATCGGCCTGAGCAAGCTGGACAGCGGCGCCCCGGAAATGAAGTGGGAGGATACGGATCTCTTCACCATCGCCGAGAATGCGGTGGACTGCCTGGAAATCCCGGCGGAAGAGGCGGGTGTGTCCATTTCCCTCCAGGGAAAATCCTGTCCGATGCACGGGATTCCGGAAACCCTGTACAGCATCGTCTACAACCTCTGCGAAAACGGTATTAAATACAACCACTCCGGCGGCTACGTGCATGTGCACCTGGAGCCGACGGAATCGGAAATTCTTCTGACGGTGTCCGATTCCGGAATCGGCATCCCTGAGGACGCCCAAAGCCGCATCTTCGAACGGTTCTACCGGGTGGACAAGAGCCGTTCCAAGGAGGTGGGCGGCACCGGACTGGGCCTCTCCATCGTAAAACACGCGCTGATGATCCATCACGCGACGGTTCATGTGGACAGCGTCCCGGGCAAGGGCACCACCTTCACGGTACGCATCCCAAGACAGCCGATGTAGGCGCGAGAGGCGTAGGCTTCGCCGATTAGCAGACTTCGTCTGTGTGGCGAGGGCGCTGCCGAGCGGTGAGGGCTTCGCCGGAGTTAGCGGACCGGACGAGGGCGCTGCCGGGCCTGCGAGGCGCTGCCGGGCGGCGTGGGCTTCGCCTTTGAACTTGCAGCCCCAAAAAAAGCATAATATATGGAAGAAGCCGCTGTGCACTTGGTACAGCGGCTTCTTTCATTGCGAGAAAATAAGGGATTCGGGTCGGGGGAGTGCCGAGCAGAGGATTTTCGGCGTCGGGTTTCGGTGGTGCGCCGCTCCGCGGCTTCGGACTTGGTGCACGAATCCCCGCAAAACCTTGTTTCTTCGTTTCCCTTGCACCAAGTCTTTGGTCCTTTTCGGAGCTCCAACCCTTCGGACTTGGTGCAAAGACTCCCGCAAAACCTTGTTCCTTCGTTTCCTTTGCACCAAGTCTTTGAATTCCAATTCTCCGTCTACGATGTGACGTGGTGCTTCGCTCCCCGCAATCCCTTATTTCTTCGTCCGGAAGCACCACGTCCCCAGGTCCGGATGAGCCTCTGCCGGCATGGACGTGGTGCTTCACTCCCCGCAATCCCTTATTCCTTCGTCGAGGGGCACCACGTCCTCAGGTCCGGATGGGCCGATGCCGACATGGACGTGGTGCTCCATCCCCCGCAATCCCTTGTTTCTTCGTCTGGAAGCACCACGTCCACAGGTCCGGATGGGCCTCTGCCGGCATGGACGTGGTGCTCCATACCCCGCAATCCCTTATTCCTTCGTCGAGGGGCACCACGTCCCCGGCCCCGGATGGGATTGGAAAAGGAAGTGCGGACGAATTTGCCATTCGACTGCACTTCCTTCCACTTCAGTTCTGTATAGACAGAAAAAGTAGCGGCGCCATCGCACCGCTACTTTTTCTTCATAATCCGATTAAGTTTTACTACTTTACTTTTCCGCTTCTCTTTGGTGCAGAAGATTTCTTGACATTTTGGATGCGATATCACAACATCTTCTTCCGTTTCAGCACGACGTACAGGCCCAGGCAGATGGCCACCACGATGCCGCTAATGATGCCGAAGCCGAAAGGCGTCTGGGCGAAGGGCATGTATTTCGTCAGCACGTTCATTCCGTACATTCCGGAGATCACCGTCGGAATCGCCAGAATCAGCGTGATGGAGGTGAGGATTTTCATCACGTTGTTCAGCCGGTTATCGAAAATCGTAGACATCAGCTGGCGGGTGCCGTCCACGATGCTGCGGTAGATGTCCGTCATTTCCACCGCCTGCTGGTTTTCCACGATGGCATCGTCCAGAAGCTCTTGGTCCTCCGGGAAGCGTTCCAGCCGAGAGTACCTGGTGAGGCGGTCCAGCACGTTGCCGTTCTCACGAATGGAGGTGGCGAAGTACACCAGTGCCTGCTCCAGCTCGTGAAGGCTGAACAGATCTTCTTCTTCCACATCGTCCCGCACCTTTTCCTCGATTTCCTGCCGCTTCCGGTCGATTGCGTACAGCGCCTTCTGGTACAGCAAGGCGGATTCCAAAAGAATCTGGTACACGAACCGCAGTTTTT
>OLOS01002390.1_pt1 | contig 12943 bp, 6 predicted proteins | sample 1672631 | NCBI WGS metagenome assembly OLOS01 (sample SAMEA3136707, study PRJEB25190) | human gut metagenome | biome: human gut; feature: human-associated habitat; material: faeces | place: Austria | collected 2013 | reverse complement strand
TATATGCCTGATTCCGGTGAAAAAGACTACGTGCTTATTTTCGAACCCCTGCCTGAAGAAACTCAAACGATCCACCTTCTCAGCCCGACTAATTATGAAGGGAATACATACGATATTTCCTTGATTCCGCAGAAAGGAAAGAATACTCCTCCACTAGCTGCCGTCAAGGGTAACTGGTTCAAGACAGACGGCTCCGGTCAGTGGGAATACGGAATTTACGATTCAATCACGATCATGAATAATCGGATATACACCAATGAAAGTATCCGCAAGAAAGGGAAACGAATTGAGATGACCGTTAAAGACAAACAAAATGGGACTATCCGTACATTGTTGATAACCCCGCAAAAGAGTGGCAACTGTATTATAAAAACAGACCAAACAAATGAATTATCGTATACCCGCCAAAAGGCTGCCATAAGCACAATAGAGCCGGACAATGGTTTTCAACAGTTCTTCCGTAAAGATACCGCCTGTCTGCAAGGATATATCGATGGCTACGACCCGCGTTTGGGATTCGAGACAGGACTTGTTTATCTATCAAATGAACTCACCCGTGAAGATTATCCTACTGACGGAAGTTTTACATGCAAGTTCGTTATTCATCATCCGGTAGAGCAATCATTAACCCTCAACAATGACTGGATTCCATTCTATATTGAGCCTGGACAAACTCTCACCATGTACATTGACTGGGAAGCAATCATGGCTCGAAGCCGTGCACGCGATCATTATTTTCCGATTAACAATATAGCATATATGGGACCGACAGCTCCCTTCTCCTATATACTATCCGATTTTAGCAAGTCTATTCCTTATCGGTACGAAGATTTATCCAAATCACAAAAGACACTTACTCCCAACCAATACAAGGAACACATGAGACCTATCATCGCACAATGGAGACATATTGCCGATTCCGTATGCCGGGTCTACCACCCCTCCCTGAAGGCAGTTTGCCTGATTAAAAACAAAGTAAAACTGCAAACAGGAAATGCATTCTTCGATTTTGCAATGAGCAGGGATTATTATGCCAAACAAGATACGGCCAATCAAGCCTTGAAAGTAAAGGAAGATGATTCGTATTACGATTTCCTAAAAGAGATGCCACTTGACGATAAAACAATTCTCGCAGATGAGAAAGCGGACATCTTCACCAATCGCTTTGAATTTATGGCTCCCCTCCGAAAAGCTTATTCGGACGAAGTCGAAGGATCGGTGGAGATTCCTTTTACTTACCCAGAAAAGCCTCTCTTGACATTCCTGAAAGAAAAAGGAGTGAAACTTAATGCTGAACAAGAAGCGATAAGGCAAAAACAGGAAAAACTTGCCGGACAAGAAATAAAAATAACGCTTGCAGAACTTCAAGAAGATGACAGGAAGACCAGTGCTCTATTTAAACAAGAAGAAAAACTGGTAAAAGAATACATGGACTATATCAATAAACAGAAACCTTCTCAAAAAGAAAAGTCACAGCAAGAAGAAGATAGGGCCAGCATAACAATGGAACAGAAATATGAAGAGAAGAAAAATGCCATTATCGCCCGGCTATGCAATACTCCCAATCCTCTGCTCTGGCAAATAGCCAAAGTACGCCGTCTCACTTATGACCTACAAAATATAAAAACAAAAACAATTGCTCGTGAATATATAGATAGCCTCAAGCAAGAATTTACCGCCCCCTTCTTAGTTGCCGAAACTGAACAATTGTTTGAAAATGCTTATCCTTCGGAAGATGCTAAATCATACCAACTCCCGGAAGGCAAAGCAACCGACATTTTCCGCAATATCATCAAGAATCATCCGGGCAAAGTACTATTTGTTGACTTTTGGGCCACTAGCTGCGGGCCTTGCCGTAGCGGAATAGAAGCAACAGCAGACTTGCGCAAGAAGTACAAAGATCATCCGGAGTTCCAGTTTATTTATATCACCGGAGAAAGAGAATCTCCGGCAGGAGCTTACAAACAATATGTCGAAAAGCATCTGAAAGGAGAAGCAAGTTATTATGTCACCGGAACGGAATATAATTACCTCCGCCAACTTTTCCATTTCAACGGCATTCCTCATTACGAACTCGTAGAGAAAGACGGCAGTATCTCCAATGAAAAATTAAGTAGTTACAGTATCGGACAATATTTGAAGAAACGTTTCGGTACTTCCGAACCTTCGGAAACAGAGCAGCACGCAGAGTAAGTACGGACTGCAAACAGTAGAAATTCGAAAAAAACGGTGCAAAAGAATGGAAGCCAGCTTGATTTTCCGTACCTTTGCACCGCTTTTACATTAAAATCATAGAAATATGGACGATTCAAACCCGCGAACGTGCACAACTAGTATTAATTAAAGCGAACAGAGTCATTGAAATCTGATGTCTCTGCTCGTGCTAAACAAACGAAAGGAGACAATAAGATGAGAACGTATCTTTATTGTGAGGCCGGCTTTGTGGAAAAAGCACAATGGCTTCCTAATAGCTGGGTAAACGTAGTATGCCCGAACAATGATGACTTTGAATTTCTGACTAAAACACTCAACGTACCCGAATCATTTCTTGATGACATAGCCGACACGGATGAACGTCCGCGTACGGATACGGAAGGTAACTGGCTGTTAACGATCCTGCGTATCCCTGTGCAAAACAAGCAGAACGGAAGCCTGCCTTTCGCCACTGTACCTATCGGCATAATCACAAACAACGAGATTATAGTATCCGTATGTTACCATAACACCGATTTACTACCGGATTTCATCGAACATACCCGTAGGAAAGGTATTGTAGTCCGTAATAAACTCGATCTGATTCTCCGGTTGATTTACTCTTCCGCCGTATGGTTCCTGAAATATCTGAAACAAATCAATATAGATATCAGTGCAGCAGAGAAGGAGTTGGAACGCAGCATCCGTAATGAAGACCTGCTCCGTCTGATGAGATTGCAGAAAACCTTGGTTTACTTCAACACCTCCATTCGTGGCAATGAAGTGATGATAGGTAAACTTAAGACTATTTTCCAAGATACGGATTTTCTGGATAAAGAGTTAGTGGAAGACGTTATCATCGAATTGAAACAAGCACTCAATACGGTGAACATTTACAGCGACATTCTCACTGGGACAATGGACGCCTTCGCCTCCATTATCTCAAACAATGTGAACACTATCATGAAACGTATGACCAGCTTGTCTATCGTCTTAATGCTCCCTACATTGATTGCCAGTTTTTATGGCATGAACGTAGATATTCATCTGGAAGAAGTGCCCTTTGCTTTTTCTTTGATTGTACTCTTCTCTATCGGATTGTCCACGCTGGCGTTTGTGATATTCAGAAAGATCAAATGGTTCTAACATACAAAAGCCTGTCATCTACTATTGAGTAAATGACAGGCCGTAATTTAATAATACGTTTTTTCTTCTATAGAGAATTAATTAAAAGAGAATGTTTAGAGAGAGAAATTATTTTTTATCCTTGTTTACTTTTTCTTCCACCCAACGGAATAGAAACTCCAACAAATCCATTAACAGTGTTAGAGTTCTTTCCTAAGAACATATAGTCGGTTCCGAGGAACAACGGCCCTAATTTCAGACCAAGACCGAAAGATTTTCCTGCTGACTGAATGGCAGAATAGCTAAGTGCAACGTTAAACCAGCTTTTCGGACGATAATTTGCAGAGAATGTCAACTCTGTAAGAGCGTCAGGTTGTACAAAACGAGTGGTAGACAATACACCAACAGCTAATTTGTTATTGAAGAAACCGTATTCTGCACCCAACACCAATGTAGAAGCCAGACGGGACTTACGAGATTCTTTTGCATCACCTACTTCGAGTTGCAACATATCATAGTCGAGTACATCACCGTTAGTTACACGATCCATATACCCTTGAGTATCATCCTGCAACTGCTTTACTGCATTCATCACAGATGTTTCAGGATTAGCGGGATCGACCATTGCTGCATAAGTACTTCCTTTAATATCAATAGGATCCGGATTGGCTGACGCAATCTTCGTACTTGATTTTGACCAAGAGATAAAACCTAAGTCAAGAATAGATGCAGATACAGTCAGATTATCCAATATTTTATAAGAAGCACCCAAATCAATACCAAAACCGTAACCAGCGATACCCAATTTGCCACTATCAAATTCGAAGTCTGTTACATAATCCTTACCCTCTTCTTCTTGTAATTCCAAACCTTTGAAAGAACTCTTCAATTCTGCACCAACATTCAAATTTGCATGGTAATTATCAAATTTTGCTTTCAATTCAGTAGCTTGTTTAATAGCTTCTTGTTGGCTTAAGCCACTCCAATAATTTTCATCTGACCACTTTGCAATCTCTGCATCACTGGGCAGATTAGCACTCATTGCCACATTTTTGAGTTTTAACTCCATATTACCGATACCCAACAAAGCTTTCACTCTGGCACCGACTGTCAAACGACTGTTAATCTGACGTGAGAGTCCTAAACCAATTTCAGTATAAGCATTGATATTCAATTGCTGACCACTGATATCATAGTTACTGTTTCTCCAGTTTTCTTCAACAGTTTCCATCTCATTCAGGAAAGTAAACATAGATTTAGTCAAGTTCGCACCAATATCGGTACGAAGACCAATGTTGAACGACCAGAAGTTCTTTCCTTTGTACCAACCGGCAGAAAGGATTTCCGTACTAAAGTTCACATTCAACTTATTGTTATCTTTCAGCCGGTTCATGAAATCCGGTTTCGTATAGAAATCATCTCCGTCATCAATAATATCAATAATATCCTGATATCCTAATGAAGTAGACCCCACGGTTGCATTAACTGCACCAACCACCGGAAGATTGAAGTAACCTTTAGTCGGTGTCAAAGCCGGATTCAGCTGTTGACGATAATGCGTACCTTCCATAAAATAAGAAGTACGCAAGAACTGTGCATTTGCAGGAAGTGCACAAACTAACATAATAAAAAATACCCCAATGAGCTTAGTAGAGCTTAGTAGCTTGTTCGTTGCCATGATTTTAAACTTTTTAATTCTTATTATTGTTTGCAAATATATAGGATTTCAATAACAATTAAAAGCACGGAGCAACACTTTTTTAGCCTAAACAGAATAATTCAAGCACTAAACAGGCTAAAATCGTGCTTATACTGCAAAAAAATGTAGAAAATATAATTTAAGAAAGGAACAACGGGAATTAAAAGTCCAAAGAAAGTTGTTCACCTCCCAACAAATTGAACGTCATCCGATGATAAGGAGTTGTTCCATGTTCGGCAATGGCGGCGCGGTGTTTTTTGGTAGGATACCCTTTATTACGGTTCCAGTCATAATAGGGATACTCTTCGTGGAGACGGTTCATATAATCATCACGATACGTTTTGGCCAGAATAGATGCAGCAGCTATCGAAAGGTATTTTCCGTCGCCTTTGATTACCGTGGTATGCGGGATACCGGGATATTTATTGAACCGGTTTCCGTCAATGAGCAGGTGTTCGGGACGGGTGGACAGTTGATCGACAGCACGATGCATGGCCAGGAAAGAAGCACGCAGGATATTTATCTCATCTATCTCTTCGGGTGAAACGATACCCACCGCCCATGCTATCGCTTCACGTTCTATTACCTCACGCAGGGCATAACGTTGTTTCTCCGTCAGTTGCTTGGAGTCATTCAGTAACTCATTCTTAAAATCTTTCGGAAGAATGACGGCAGCAGCATAGACAGAACCCGCCAAACAGCCGCGGCCTGCCTCATCGCATCCTGCTTCTATCAGATTCTCATTTAAATAAGGTAATAGCATCTTTATCGTTTTTATCTCTGCAAAGGTAAATGAAATAAAAAAGGAGACCTAGATTCCGGTCTCCATTTTCTTATCTTTTTAACACAAAATCCTTAGAACAGACTCCAGGCAACCGTAAGTCCTGCCATTACAATGGCTACCATGCTCATAAGCTTTATCAATATATTCAAGCTCGGACCGGAGGTATCTTTAAACGGGTCGCCCACCGTATCGCCCACCACCGTTGCCTTATGAACCTCACTTCCTTTTCCTCCGAAATTGCCTTCTTCCACATATTTCTTTGCATTATCCCAGGCACCACCGGCATTTGCCATAAAGATAGCGAGCACGAAACCGCTGCTCAAACCACCGATCAACAAACCAAGCACACCGGGAACACCGAAGACAAGTCCCGTAAAGATCGGGGCAATGATAGCAATCAATGAAGGAAGCACCATTTCGCGCTGTGCCCCCTTCGTAGAGATTTCCACACAACGTTCGTAGTCCGGTTCGGCTTCTCCCGTCAGGATACCTTTTATTTCACGGAACTGGCGGCGCACTTCGTCCACCATGTGTCCTGCCGCACGTCCCACGGCATTCATGGTCAGCCCGCAGAACAGGAAAGCCATCATAGAGCCGAGAAACATCCCCGAAAGTACCTTCGGATTCATCAGGTTCACTTCATAATAGTTCATGAAGTCAATGAAAGTAGCATTTGCCACACTGATTGTATTTCCGTCCGAGAAAGTCAGATCCATATTGCCGAGACGAGTCAGTCCGATACGTATTTCTTCAATATAAGAAGCGAGCAAAGCCAATCCCGTCAAGGCAGCAGAACCAATCGCAAAACCTTTTCCGGTTGCGGCAGTCGTGTTTCCGAGAGAATCGAGCGCATCGGTACGTTTGCGAACTTCTTCACCCAAGCCGGACATTTCTGCGTTTCCGCCTGCGTTATCCGCAATCGGGCCGTAAGCGTCCGTTGCCAAAGTGATTCCCAGCGTAGAAAGCATACCGACGGCAGCAATGCCGATTCCGTACAACCCCATACCGATATTGGCAAAATCGCCGGCAGCAGCCAGTAGATAAGAAGCAATGATACCCACCACAACTGCAATAACGGGGATAGCCGTAGAAAGCATTCCCAGACCGATGCCGGAAATGATGACCGTAGCAGGTCCCGTCTTCCCGCTTTCACTCAACTTCTGAGTAGGACGATAGGATTGGGAAGTATAATATTCAGTAGAACGGCCTATCACAATGCCGACAAGCAGGCCGACGACCACCGCACAGGAGATCCAAACCCAGTTCTGCAACTGCAAAAGCCACAGGATAAAGAAAGTAGCAACGACGATAAGTACAGAACTGAGGTTTGTACCGAACGCCAGCGAACCAAGCAGATCTTTCATCTTCGCATTCTCTTTGGTACGGACGGCGAAGATACCTATAATAGAAAGGATAATCCCGACAGCCGCGATCAACATCGGAGCAATAACCGCTTTGAACTGCATAGCCGTGTCCGAAGAATGAATAAAGGCGGCAGCACCAAGCGCGGCAGTTGCCAGGATCGAACCGCAATAAGATTCGTACAAGTCGGCTCCCATGCCGGCCACGTCACCCACGTTGTCACCTACGTTATCGGCAATAGTGGCAGGGTTGCGCGGGTCGTCTTCGGGGATTCCGGCCTCTACCTTACCTACAAGGTCGGCCCCCACATCGGCAGCTTTCGTATAGATACCACCGCCGACACGGGCGAAGAGTGCCTGAGTGGAGGCCCCCATACCGAAAGTAAGCATGGTGGTAGTGATTACACAGAGTTTATGAGTCGGTGTCAGTGCGTCAGCAGGAATCACTTCGTTCAACAACAAATACCAGAAAGAAATGTCGAACAGGCCGAGACCGACTACGACAAGTCCCATTACCGCACCGCTCCGAAAGGCAATCCTCAATCCGGCATTCAGCGAACCGCGTGCCGCATTGGCTGTACGGGCTGATGCATAAGTTGCCGTTTTCATCCCCAGAAAACCGGAAAGGCCGGAAAAGAAACCACCCGTCAGGAAAGCGATAGGCACCCAAGCATTCTGAACGTGGAAACCGTAGGCCATGATTGAAAACAAAATGACCAGCCCCAGAAACACCCAGCCTACAATCTTGTATTGCTGTTTCAGGTAAGACATAGCGCCTTTGCGCACAGCAGCGGCAATTTTTATCATTTGGGGAGTACCTTCACTCTCCTTCATCATTTGCTTATGGAAGTAATAAGCAAAGCAGAGGGCTAACACGGAAGCGACCGGAACCAGCCAGAAAAGAATGCTATCCATAGGATTATTTTTTAAAGGGTTTACGGAGGCTAAAAGTATGAAAATCAAACGAAAAAAGCAAGTAAGTAAGATTATTTTTTGAACAGTAGATGTACTCACTTTAATTGCCATGTCATTCCCCTCTTTCCGGCAAGCAGCTTGTCGGAGGGTTTGTTAAGTGGGACTTTATGGGAAGAGAAGCCGGTATAGTTCGATTGGAATACCGGTATAGTTAGGTTGGAGCACCGCTTTAGTTAGTCTGCCACGGCCATGGAGAGTTCTTTCCACAGGCGTGACGAGATATTACCACGGGTGTGACGAATACTCTCCACGGCCGTGGCAAATTAACAATATCGGTATTCCGACAGAACAATACCTACCGGATAACAGATGTATAGCGGGTGTATAAGCTATGTTTAACGGTGACTTATTTACCGTAGAATTTAGTGTCAGCATCAAAATCTGGCCCGTACATCATAAATTATCATTATCTTTGAGCGTTTTTATGCCTGTAAACTAACTAATACCCAATAATTATTACTCAAAACAACATGAAGAAACTATTTCTACTACTAATGGCTTTGTTTACCTTGGTACAAGTGAAAGCCCAGGAAAAGAGTGTTATCCAAATCTCAACGGACAACACAGACCTAATCCTTCAAGTAGCCCCTAACGGCCGACTTTATCAGGCTTATCTGGGTGACAAACTACTAAATGAGCAAGATATCAAGCACTTTTCGCCTTATGTAAAAGGTGGCAGTGACGGCAGTGTTTCTACACGCGGCTGGGAAGTCTATCCGGGTTCCGGTGCCGAAGACTATTTCGAACCGGCTGTGGCTATCACTCACAGCGACGGAAATCCAAGTACGATTCTCCGCTATGTATCTTCCGAGCAGAAGGCCGTGACAGGAGGAACAGAGACAATTATCAACCTCAAAGACGACCAATATCCGGTAGAGGTAACTCTGCACTACATCGCTTATCCGAAAGAAAACGTCATCAAGACATGGAGCGAAATCAAGCACAACGAGAAGAAACCCGTCACCCTGTGGCGCTATGCTTCCACAATGCTTTATTTCTCCGACTCCAAGTATTTCCTAACCGAGTTCAGCAGCGACTGGGCCAAAGAAGCTCAAATGAGCAGCCAGCAGTTACAGTTCGGAAAGAAAGTAATCGACACCAAGTTGGGCAGCCGTGCCGCCATGCATACACATCCGTTCTTCGAACTGGGATTCGGACAATCGGCACAGGAAACACAAGGCCGCGTGATGCTGGGTACGATCGGCTGGACCGGTAACTTCCAGTTTACATTCGAAGTAGACAACGTTGGTAACCTGCGCGTAATCCCTGCCATCAACCCTTATGCATCTGATTATGAATTGAAAGCGAACGAAGTATTCACGACTCCCGAATTTATGTTCACTTTCAGCAATAACGGAACGGGCGAGGCCAGCGCAACCTTCACGCCTGGGCTCGCAACTATCAGCTGAAAGACGGACAAGGTGACCGCCTCTCCCTACTGAACAACTGGGAAAACACTTACTTCAAATTCGACGAACAACTCCTTTCCGAACTAATGAAAGAGGCCAAACATCTTGGGGTAGATATGTTCCTGCTCGATGACGGCTGGTTTGGCAACAAGCATCCGCGCAACAGCGACAATGCCGGACTAGGCGATTGGGAAGCAATGAAATCCAAACTGCCCGGCGGTATCCCTGCTCTTGTGAAATCCGCTAAAGAAGCCGGAGTGAAGTTCGGCATCTGGATTGAGCCGGAAATGGTCAACCCGAAAAGCGAACTCTTTGAAAAGCACCCCGACTGGGCTATCACCCTGCCGAACCGCAAGACTTATTACTATCGTAACCAACTGGTTCTCGACCTCAGCAACCCGAAAGTGCAGGACTTTGTGTTCGGCGTAGTCGACAACATCCTGACTGAGAATCCGGAAGTTGCCTATTTCAAGTGGGACTGCAACTCACCGATCACCAACGTCTATTCTCCCTACCTGAAAAACAAACAGGGACAACTTTATATCGACCATGTACGCGGCATATACAATGTACTCAAACGTGTGAAAGAGAAATATCCCAATACACCGATGATGCTCTGCTCCGGTGGCGGCGCACGTTGCGACTACGAGGCCCTGAAATATTTCACAGAATTCTGGTGCAGTGACAATACCGACCCGATAGAACGTCTGTTTATCCAATGGGGATTCTCACAAATCTTCCCTTCCAAAGCGATGTCTGCACACGTGACTAGCTGGAACAAGAAGACAAGCGTAAAATTCCGTACCGATGTAGCCAGTATGTGCAAACTGGGCTTCGACCTCGGACTGAAAGAGTTGAATGCGGACGAACTGACTTACTGCCAGAATGCAGTTGCCAACTGGACACGTCTGAAGAAAGTGATTCTGGACGGCGACCAATACAGACTGGTCTCTCCTTATGACGGCAACCACATGTCCGTGATGTACACCGCACCGGATAAGAACAAGGCTGTGCTTTATACTTATGACATTCATCCGCGCTATGCTGAGAAACTGCTTCCGGTGAAACTTCAGGGATTGGATCCGAGTAAGAGGTATAAGGTGAAAGAAATCAACCTGATGCCGAATAAGAAGTCGAATCTGGGCGCTAACGAGAAAACTTATTCCGGCGACTATCTGATGAAAATAGGTATCAACGCTTTCACTACCAATCAGGCTTTCAGCCGTGTGATTGAGCTGACTGCGGAATAAGAGACAACTTCCCATTTCGCAGGCAACCTGTCCTTCTCGAGAGGTTAATCAGGTTGCCTGCGAAAAATTTCTTTAAAAAAGTGAGGAGTAAAACCGACTTCTCCCATTATGGTAATGTCACTGCTTGATAAATAGGGCCAACAATATAAGCAGTAATATTAATTTTAATCCAAAGAACATTACCATGAAAAACTCCGGATATTGTTTAAGCCTCATCTGCCTCTTTATATCGTTGTGTCTATACGGATGTAAAGATAACGCGGAAGAAAGTATAACGGAAATCTTTGAAATCGCGACAGAGGATCTGATACAGAACTTCAGTAAAGATGCAGCAAACGTCAGCATCTCTATCACCACAAACTTAAACGTAGATAATTGGGAAGCGAAGGTTACTGATAAATGGCTCAGAGCCACACAATTCAAAAACAGTCTGAAAATATCAGTAGACGCCAATATCGGTTCGAACAGACGTACCGCCAACGTTAAAGTATCCTCTGCAACTAAACATTATACCATTACAGTCACCCAATATTCCGCCAGTGACATTGTAATCGAAGAAGATATACAGGTAAAACCCTACGCCGGTAAGGCGAGCGAAGAGGAAACGGACCCGGACCGGAGCATTGAGCATTCCTTTGATGATAAATTTATTGCCGACGGCGGAGTACCTTACCACAGTAAATGGGGACAATCGGCCGATTTCCCGGTTATCCTGGAATACTATTTCGAGGGTAATACGGATATTGATTATTTCATCTATCACACTAATTCAGGAAACGGCACATTCGGGAAATTTGACGTATATACGCAGACGAAAGAAAACACGGAATACGTGCATCAGGGAAGCTATGACTTCAATATGCGCAACTCTCCCTCCATTGCCTCACTCAAAACTCCGGTAAAAGCCACCAAAGTAAAGTTTGAGGTTCATAGCGGGAAAAACGGATATGTCAGTTGTGATGAAATGCAGTTCTTCAAAAAGAACAAGAAAAACACTCTCGAAGAACAGTTGCTGACTGTCTTTACAGATATTACCTGTTCCGAAATAAAACCTGATGTCACGCAAGAGCAGATAGAAGCATTACCCGAATTCTTCATACAAACGGCATCGGCTTTAAAAGACGATAGTTATAATAAATGGGAAAAGGAATTCCGGATACGGGAATATTGTCCTTACAGCTCCGCCGACGAATGGGCGGATAAGCTGATGACGAGGAAATACGGAGATCTCGACAATCCTACAGGAATCTATGTGAACGAAGGAGATGAGGTAGTCGTACTGGTAGGAAACACTCACGGGCAAAGTATTTCAATCCAGAATATCGGGGAAGAAACAAGCAAAGGTTATGCACAAACTTCTGTCAACGGTGATATCTATCCCCTGAAGGAAGGAGTCAACAAACTGACAGCCAAGCAAACAGGTATGTTGTTTGTAATGTACAATACGAACATACAAAACCCCGATGCACAACCGATTAAAATCCATATCCCGTTAGGCGGAGGTAAAGTATGCGGATTCTTTTCCTTAAAAGAGCATCAGACCAATGAGAAATACAAGGAGTTAATAGACAAAGCCGACTATAAATATTTCTGTGTCATCGGCAACGCCATCATCCTCTATTTTCATCATAAGCAACTGAAAGCAGCAGTGCCGTATGATATCCTGTCGTCTATCGAACTTTGGGACAATATGATCCAATGGCAACAAGAATTGATGGGCATTGAAGACGTACACCCCAAACAAATGAATAATCATATTTTTGCCATATCTCCCGAAGGCGGATATATGTGGGCTTCGGAAGGCAGGATAGGATTTGTATATACCGTTCTGGGGGATATCCTGCGCAAATCTTATCTTATGGCCTCCAGAAATTCCTGGGGACCGGCACACGAGATCGGTCATGTACATCAAGGTGCCATTAACTGGGCCAGCACAACAGAGTCCTCCAACAATTTATTCTCCAATTACACGATTTATAAGTTCGGTCAGAACTGCTCCCGAGGGACAGAACTGGCTGTACCGGAATATGCGGCTAACGTCAAGAAAGCCACATTGGTATTCAGAAGATGTGTAGAAAATAAAGCCTGGTGCGACTTTGGAACCGACTATCAGGGAGAGGACCCGGAAATGCATGCACGCATGAACT
>OLOS01002388.1_pt1 | contig 12959 bp, 10 predicted proteins | sample 1672631 | NCBI WGS metagenome assembly OLOS01 (sample SAMEA3136707, study PRJEB25190) | human gut metagenome | biome: human gut; feature: human-associated habitat; material: faeces | place: Austria | collected 2013 | reverse complement strand
GTCAATCAGTTCATCTACAGTAGCCGAAAGCTGTTCATCGGGGTAAAGCGCCAGCGAATATGCCGCCGCTTCTATCCATTTTGCCGCATCGCTGTCCTGAAACACCATACCGTAAAAGCCGTCACCGACATCTTCCCCGTGAAGCGCCTTTGCGGCATTTTCAAAGTTCTTCACAACGTGGCTCTTTTCCGTGTCGGGTGCTTCATCGCATAATACACTGTACTGGTAAGGAATTACCGTATCCCTTATCAGCTTCTGATATTTTCCGATAAAACCGTCCGACTTATAGGCTGTAACCTTTATATTCTCCTGTGTTATCATAACAATTCTCCATTCTCCGAGCTTGCGCTTGACTTACTCTCTGATATGTATTATAATCTTATCAGCAAGCTATTTAAATAGATAAAACGGATAAAAACATGGAGAATGTTCATGAACGAGATAATTATCGCTAATAATTCTCTGCCACAGCTGTGCGGATGCGGTCTGTTTGCCGCCTCAGAGAGCTTTATTCACACTGACAGAGTGCCGGATTTTTGCGTACTTATATATGTAATTGACGGGTGTATCTACGTTACCGAAGGTGATACGGACTATGAGGTAAACGCCGGCAAACTGCTGATACTCAAAAACGGCGTACACCACTTCGGCAAGAAAAAAATACAGAAGGGTACAAAGTGGATATTTGTGCATTTCAGAATAAGTGCGGATTGTAATGCTTCGCCGTTTTATCCGGACGCTTCTCCGCTCGGTGCTTATGACGCTACAGTCGAAAGCATTCTTACCCTGCCGAAATTTCTTGACAGTGTTTCTGCCCGCTTTGAAAAGGAACTGAAAACATTTATCGAATATGCTCAATCTGACGATGCATACAAGAAATGGTTTATCAATCAGCGGTTGTTTCTGCTGTTATCCTCGCTTGCCGTAAGCACACAGGGATTTTCAAACAATCTTACGCTAAGCGACAGGATATGCCGTTATCTGTCGGACAATATCGGTGTGCCTTTCAGCTCTGAAAATATCGAAAAGCGGTTCTATCTGAGTTATAAGTATATGTCGCATCTGTTTAAGAAAGAAAAGGGTGTGACGATGCAGCAGTATCATAACTCGGTGAGAATGGACGAGGCTTGCAGACTGCTCTGCTCCACGCTAATGAGCATAAGTGAAATAGCGGATAAGCTGGGATTTTCGGACGTGCTTTATTTCAGCAGATGCTTCCGCAACTACACGGGCAAAAGTCCGAGCGCTTACAGAAAAGACAGCGCAAGATATTTTTAATAACGCAAAAGCCTGAGAGGAAAATTTCTCTCAGGCTTTAATTATGCTTATGTATCCTTGTAATTACTCACAGACATTACAACTCATTATTCCGAGTGCAAAAGGCAGATATGCCGCCCTGTGTATCTCTTTTTGCTTGAAGCCGTTCTTCTCGTACCAGTTACGCACGCTTACACTCTGATGTATCGCACCGGCATTAAGTACCGTACCGCCCATTGAGAATACCTCGTTTTTGGCAAATTCAAGGCACTTTGCTCCGACACCGCCATATCGCTTGTCGGGAAGCACCGAGAACAAGTGCAGTTCATAAACGCTGTCGTCTTTATTCTCAATGGCAAAGCAGGCTATCAGCTCATCATCCTCAAACGCTCCGTAGAAAACATAACCCCACTCCGCTGACATCTGTAAACGGTCAAGCGTAATAAAGGCGGCGTGCTGTGGGCAATTCATTTCTGTAATGCCGAATGCGACAGCCTCCGTTTCATAGCTTTTGCGAATGACATCAACGCACTGCGAAAGCTCCTCATTTGCCATTTTTCTGATAGTCATACTGTTCACCCTTTCAATTTTCTGTATCAGCATTATAAAGAACAAATATTAACCTTATTTTAACAAAAATCACATCAGAAAAACGATAACTGTTCATTCTTTTCCGGAAACTCATAAAGATACGAAAACACCTTAGCAGGATCATACATAACGCCGTGCTTTTCGCACTCATTACAGAATATGCTCATAAGTCTGCCGTTGTTAACGCTGTTGCAGATATACTCATTGCCGTACTGCGATATATACCGCTGTTTCATACCAGGAAAATGCCTGTCAAGCGCAGAATAAAAATATTCCCTGTCGCCGTCACGCATCGTAGTGCCTATACCCATACAGATTATACCCTTTACGCCTGCGTCAAAGCAGTATGACAGGATGCCTCTGAGATTTTCTTCAGTATCATTGATAAACGGCAGAACGGGAGTGAACCATACGACAGTGGGTATACCTTTTTTCTGCATTGCTTTAAGCACCTCATACCGCCGTTTTGTTGTGCATACATTCGGCTCTAAAATTCGGCATAAATCCTCATCGTATGTTGTAAGCGTCATCTGTACAACCGCCTTTGCTTTGCTGTTAATACTGCAAAGCAGATCGGCATCACGCAAAATCATATCCGACTTTGTAAGCACAGTAACGCCAAAGCCGTGCCTGTCGATGACCTCAAGACACCGCCTTGTAAGCCTTAGTTTTTCCTCACAATGCATATACGGGTCGCTCATCGCACCTGTGCCTATCATACACAGCCTGCGCTTTGAAGCAAGTGCTTTTTCGAGAAGTTCCGGAGCGTTCCGCTTTACTTCAACATCTTCAAAATCATGCCGCATATTATAGCAGTCAGAGCGTGAATCGCAATAAATACAGCCGTGAGTACAGCCCCGATAGATATTCATTCCGTTTTTGGCCGATAGTATTGATTTTGCGTCTACAAAGTGCATAGCAAACTCCTTAATAGCATAATACCGCACAGCAGAAACTGTGCGGTACGCTGTTATGTCTTTATACCTGCAAACTGGGTGTTGTAAAGTCTTGCATAAGCGCCGTTCTCGCTGAGCAGCTTTTCGTGGTTTCCTGCCTCAACTACCTTGCCGCCGTCTATTACGACAATCTTATCTGCGTCACGGATAGTAGACAGTCTGTGTGCTATGATAAGGCTTGTCCTGCCTTTCATAAGTGCAAGCATAGCCTCCTGTATATGTACTTCCGTGCGGGTGTCGATGCTCGATGTCGCCTCGTCAAGAATAAGTATCTTCGGGTCGGCAAGCACCGCTCTTGCGATAGCAATAAGCTGTCGCTGTCCCTGACTTAAGTTGCCGCCGCCTTCGGTCAGCATTGTATCATATCCGTCAGCCATCTTTTCCGCAAAGTCGGCTACCTTTGCTGTCTTTGCCGCCGCAATTACCTCTTCATCTGTAGCGTCAAGCCTGCCGTAACGGATATTCTGCATTATCGTATCGTTGAAAATAACCGTATCCTGAAGTACGATACCTATAGAGCCACGCAGTTTCTTTTTCGGAATATCATATATGCTTTCGCCGTCAAGAGTTATGCTTCCGCCGTCGATATCATAAAATCTTGTCAACAGATTTACGACTGTGGTTTTGCCCGAACCGGTAGCGCCGACAATAGCCAGCTTCTGACCGCTCTTTATCCACAGGTCGAAGTCGTGCAGTACCTTTTCGCCGGGTACATAAGAGAAGTCTATACCCTTGAACATAAGGTCGCCCCTTACGTTATCTATCGAGAAATCCTTATCCGTGCCTTCGTCGCTTTCAGGCTCTGTATCCATTATCTCAAATACACGCTCCGCACCTGCAATAGCCGTCTGTATCGAAGAATACTGCTGCGCTATCTCGTTTATGGGGCGGGTAAAGTTCTTTGTATACTGCAAGAACGCCTGAATCGTGCCGACCGTCATAACGCCTTTTAGTGCAAGGGGATTGAAGTCGATTATAAGGAAATATGCGCCGAAGCCCGCAACAAGCAAAAAGCTGATATTCGATATGACATTCATACACGGTCCCATTATGCCGCCGCATATCTGTGCCTTTATCGCCGCCTTCTGAAGCTCATCGCTGATTTCACCGAATTCCTCGCAGGCTTTCTTTTCCTTTGAATATGCCGCTACCGTTCTGTAACCGGATACCATTTCTTCTATATGTCCGTTCAGTCTGCCTAAAAGCGTCTGCTGTAACGGAAAGTATTTTCTCATAAACTTTGTGAGATTCTTCGTAACAATAAGCGTCAGAACGACAGATGTAAGGCTGACAAGCGTCAGCATAGGCGAATAATAAAGCATAAACACAAGACAGCCGACAAGCGTCAGAACGCCGGAAAACAGCGAGGCTATCGACTGAGAAACAGTGTTTGAGATATTCTCTACATCGTTTGTCATACGGCTCATAATATCGCCGTGCTGATGAGTGTCGGTATACTTTATCGGCAGATATGAAATCTTGCCGAACAGGTCCTTACGCATAGCCTTGACGGTCGTCTGCGACAGCTTTGCCGCAAATATACCCTGAAAATATGTAAGGAGCGAGTTTACAAGATACACACATCCGAGTGCTATAAGGCAGTATAGCATACCGCTTATATCTACGTTTAATCTCTGATTTGAAACGGTTATCTTATCAATAGCAAGACCCTGAAGATAGGGGGCGACAAGATTCAGCACAGTGATTATCAGCATAACGGATAAAAGCAGTATCATAAGGTATCTGTTCTTTCCGATATAGCCGACAAGCCTTTTCAGCGTGCCTTTTGTGTTCTTTGGCTTTTCAGCCATAAGCATTCTTTCGTGGGGCGGAGGACCTCCTCTGCCCATCATTCTCATAGGAGGACGTTCATTAGCCATTTACCGCTTCCTCCTCTCCCTGCTTCATCTGCGAATAATAAATATCCCTGTAGACACTGCTTGATTCCATAAGTTCTTTATGAGTGCCGAAAGCGCATATTGAGCCGTTTTCAAGCACCGCTATATTATCCGCTCTCATAACGCTCGCTATTCTCTGAGCTATCATTATAACGGTAACACCGCTTAAGTTTTCACGCAGAGCCTTGTGCAGCTTTGCCTCTGTGCTAAGATCGAGCGCCGAGGTGCTGTCGTCAAATATCAGTATCTCGGGCTTTTTGATTATGGCTCTTGCTATCGCCATACGCTGTTTCTGACCGCCCGACAGCGACGCACCCTTTTCGCTTATCATAGTATCATATCCGTCATTGAAGCCGTCTATGAATTCCTCCGCCTGCGCTATTTTGGCGGCTGTCTTTACTTCTTCGTCCGTAGCCGTTTCACAGCCCCAGCGGATATTTTCCGCAACTGTTCCGGAAAAAAGCTCGCTTTTCTGCAGTACTACGCCTATTTTGCTTCTCAACGTGTCAACATCGTAATCTTTAACGTTTACGCCGTCAACCAGCACATCACCATTAGTCGCATCGTAAAATCTCGGAACGAGGTTTACAAGAGAGGTCTTACCACAGCCTGTAGAGCCGAGTATAGCTATCATCTGACCCTTTTCGGCTTTTAAATCAATGCCGGAAAGAACGGGTTTTCCCGATGAACCGGGATACGAAAAGCCGACGTTTCTGAATTCAACGGTACCGCTGTTGTCGCTGTCGGCGCTTTTATGTCCGTCACTGATAACGGGGTTTGTTGAAAGCACTTCGTTTACACGCTTCATTGATGCGGCAGAACGTGAAACCTGCTGAAACATCATACCTACCATCATAACCGACATAAGTATCTGTGTTATATAGGTTACTGCCGCCATTACTTCTCCGACCTGCATTGCCTTTGCTTCAACCTGAAAACCGCCTATCATAATAATAGCGATGACAGAAGCGTTCATTATTATCATCAGTATCGGATTCAGTGTGGCAAGTAATTTCTGCACCTTGAGGTTGGTCGTCATAAGGTCGGTGTTTGCGTTGTCAAACCTGTTTATCTCATATTCTTCACGGGTGAAAGCCTTTACTACTCTCGCTCCCGAAACGTTTTCCTGCACCACGCTGTTCACCTTGTCAAGTCTTGACTGAACGATACTGAAAAGCGGCGAGGCTTTCTTCATAATTATTGCCACGGCAATAAGCTGAACAGGCAGTGAGATTACCAGCACAATGCCGAAGTTTACATTAAGAGTGAGAATTACCGCAATGCCGCCTATAAACTGCATTCCCGTCCTTACAAACATTCTCAGCGACATTGCCACAAACTCCTGTATCGCCGTTATATCGTTTGTAAGTCTTGTGACGAGCGAGCCTGTCGTGAACTTATCCGTCTGCTGAAAAGACATATGCATTACCTTTGCAAAAGCGTCTTTTCTTAAATCGTTGCCCATTTTCTGAGCCGCCGCCGTGCCGAATGCCGCCGACGCTATACCGCCGAAGCAGCCGATAAGCGAGAACACCAGCATTTTAAGTCCCGTTATCAGAACATATCGCAGGTTTTCGTCGGCAGCCGCATCGCCCAATATACCGTTATCCACTATATCTGACATAAGCGTAGGCTGTAACAGGTCCATACTTACCTCAAGTATCATAGCGAGCGGACAAAGCAAGGCAAAAAGCCAATAGGGCTTCAAGTACCTTAGTACCTTCATCTTTTCTTCTCCTTTGTTCTACTTATAATATCAGATAAATTATACACTTTTCATTTCCGTAATGTCAACAAACAGTTAGGAGAGGTCAACGCTTTTTCAGCAAATTTTCACATTCCGACTTGAAATTAATCGTGCGATAAGATATAATAGATTATATCAGTTTGTAGAAAAAATCTGCTTATAAAATGGGCTTCTAATTTATTATCCCTATCCCCAAACCCCTTTCCCTTGGTGAAAGGCTGTGTATGCTTTGTTGGCTCTGCATCGTGCAGAGCCTTTGGACATACACGCCCGGCGTCCGTGCCGGGCTGAATGTGGGGCTGCCGCCCTCACCAAGCAAGGACGCTTGCAGTCAGTCGCACACAGTCGCTACACGATGCAGCGACACCAACGACTGACGACCTGCATTGGGGCTACGCCCCAAACCCCATTTCTAATAAAAATTTACAGGTTTATCAACAGCCTGATATAATTGTTTAACGCACTGAAAGAAGGACACAAATGAAAATAGCAATAGTAGGTCTTGGTCTGATAGGCGGCTCTGTCTGCAAGGCACTGAAGAAAAATACATTTCATCATATAATGGGACTTGACGCTGACGGCGAGGTATGCAGAAAGGCTCTCGACAGCGGCGCAATAGACGAGATAATAACAGCGGACGGACTTAATGACGCTGATATGACTATGCTCTGCCTTTATCCCGAAACTATCGTTGAATTCGTAAAACAGCACAAGGACAAGTTCAAGCCCGGCTCTATCGTCACCGACTCTTGCGGTGTAAAGGAATATGTGGTTACACGCTGTACCGAGGTGCTTGAACCGCTCGGAGTTATATTTGTCGGTAGTCACCCTATGGCAGGCCGTGAGTTTTCCGGTTTTGACTATTCGACCGACGATCTGTTCAAAGGCGCAAGCTATATAATCACACCCTCGGAAAACACACCTAAAATGGCTATCGACCTCTTGTCAACGCTTGCCTGCTGTATGGGCTTCGGCAAGGTCGTTACCGCAACACCGAAACAGCACGATATAAACATAGCCTTTACTTCACAGCTGGCGCACGTTGTTTCAAACGCTTATGTCAAAAGCCCGTCACTATTCAATGCAGACGGTTTCTCGGCTGGCAGTTTTATGGATCTTACCCGTGTCGCAAAGCTGAACGAATATATGTGGAGCAGTCTGTTCCTTTGCAATAAGGAAGCACTGCTGTTCGAGCTGAACACCATCATTGACAATCTGTGCGAGTACAGGGACGCTATCGGCGACGATGATACCGAAAGACTTCGTGATATACTCCGTGACGGCAGAGAGCGTAAAGAAAAGAGCAATGAGCTTTACGCAGAACACGCAAGGAGAAAAGTATAATATGCCTTCAACGAAAAAGACAAGAAGCTATGCCATTGCACTGAGCGGAATACTAAGTGCTATATGTATCGTGCTTATGTTCTGCACAGGCTTTATCCCGATAGGCGTATATATACTGCCTGCGGTGGCAGGTCTTGTCGTATGGATAATATACCGTGAAATAAGCAGGAAATGGGCGCTTCTTTGCTATGCGGCTGTGGCTTTACTTGCACTGCTTCTGACACCGGATATAGAGTCAAAGCTGCTGTTCACGGGATTCTTCGGATATTATCCCGTTATCCGTGACCTGTTTACCAAAGTAAAGCCTGCTGTGCTGTCATTCCTTCTGCGTTTTATTTGTTTCAATGTCCCTGTTGTTGCAATATACGCACTGCTTCTGAACGTGCTTGGTATGGGACAGCTTATTGAAGATTTCGCAGGATTCGGACAGTTTGCGGTGCTTGCTTTCTGGCTTATCGGAAACTTTACATTTGTCTGCTATGATGTGTGCCTGAGCCAGCTTTCCTACGTTTACGAAAAATGGCTGAGGAGAAAGGTACACAGACTTATACGGTAGAAATACAATACGCTTATGGCGGCACAGACGGCGGGAATGGATTATTTTTGCCTTCTCACAAAAATGCTTGAAACAAGATATATGCTGAATTGACCACACTTATATACAATGTGTTGTTGACATTCCCGTTTTGTTCGGGTATAATAGTATTATTAGACCGCATAGCATAAGCTTATGCGGTTTTAAGCGTTAAAAACGCTAATAGAAAGGTATGGAATCTTATGCAAAACAAAATACTGTTTACAGCTCCCGGCGAATTTGACAAGTGGGAGCAGCAATGTCAGCCTATCGGAAACGGCTATATGGGAGCAAGTTTCTTCGGCGGCATTTCAAAGGAAAAAATAGTGCTGAATGAAAAAACGCTGTGGGCAGGCGGTCCTTCGGAAAGCCGTCCGGATTACAACAGCGGTATTATAGACGGTAGCTATGAGTATGTGAAGCAGGTACAGCAGCTTCTCTATGATGGAAAGTATGACGAGGCGGTTGCACTTCTCCCCCATCTGACAGGTGCAACGGACGGATACGGTGCTTATCAGCTTTTATGCGATATGATGCTCACCTTCTCCAATATAGACGAAACTCAGGCGACCGATTATACAAGAACGCTCGACCTTGACAATTCTATATTCACAACACAGTTTACATATCAGGGCGCAGTTCATAAGAGAGAGGCTTTTGCAAATTACCCTTCAAATGTTATATGCCTTAAACTAAGCTCTGACAAGCCTCGCAGGATATGCGTAAAGCTGTCGCTTGACAATCTCCAGTGCGGAAGCGTTACGGCAAACGGCGATACGCTCACATACGAGGGTGCGTTATGGGATAACGGGCTTCGCTACTGCACTATATTCAAGGTAGTAAACAAGGGCGGAGAGCTTATTGACGCAAAAGACAGCATAATGGTCGAACACGCAGACGAGGTTTATATCTATCTCACAGCGTCAACCGACTATTCAAATAAATATCCGACGTTCAGAACAGGCGTAAACCCTTCAGCCGCAGTAAATCAGCGTATCGAAAATGCCGTAAGCAAGGGCTTTGACGCACTTTACGAGGAACACCTCGCAGACTACAAGGCACTTTTTGACAGAGTTACACTGAAAATAAACGAGGACACGGACGATATTATCCCCTGCAACAAGCTGATAAGAGAGTATAAGGAAAACGGCTCACGGAGCATTGCGAACCGTCTTGAAACGCTGTACTTCCAGTTCGGCAGATATATGCTTATAAGCTCGTCAAGAGCAGGCTCGCTCCCAGCAAACCTTCAGGGTGTATGGAACGAGAGCAACTGTCCTCCGTGGTGCTGTGACTATCATATAAACGTAAATCTTCAGATGAACTACTGGGGAGCATATAATACAAATCTCAGCGAAACTGTTCCTCCTCTGGTTGATTTCCTTGACAGTATGCGTCCGTCCGGCAGAAAGTCCGCCGAGGCGTATTACGGCATAAAGTCGGACGAAGAACATCCCGAAAACGGCTGGTGTGCTCACACGCAAAGCACTCCGTTCGGCTGGACAGCTCCCGGCTGGGATTTTTACTGGGGCTGGTCTACAGCGGCTGTAGCATGGCTTATGCAGAATATCTACGAGTATTTTGAATTTACAGGCGACAAGGAATATTTTGCGGAGCATATCTATCCGATAATGCGTGAAAGCGTTCGTTTCTATACGCAGTGGCTTATATATGACGATAAGCAGAAGCGTCTTGTTTCATCACCGACATACTCACCCGAACACGGACCTGTGACAATAGGCAATACCTATGAGCAGAGCCTTATAGAACAGCTTTACAACGACTTTATTACGGCGAGTGAGGCACTCGGTACTGACGAAGAACTGCGTAATATCGTGAAGAATCAGGTGGTTCAGCTCAAGCCCTTCAGCGTAAGCAAGAAAACAGGACTTCTCAAGGAATGGTTTGAGGAGGACGATGATAACTTCGACCAAAGCAAGACGCAGAAAAATCATCGTCACATCTCGCACCTGCTCGGTCTTTATCCCGGCAATGCGATAAACTCGAATACACCCGAGCTTATGACTGCGGCAATAAACACGCTCAACGACAGAGGCGATGAATCAACAGGCTGGGCAAGAGCGTACAAACTAAACCTCTGGGCAAGAGTAAAGGACGGCAACCGTGCCTACTCTATCTTACAGGGATTGCTGAGAGGCTGTACGTTTGATAATCTGTTTGATTTCCATCCTCCGTTCCAGCTTGACGGAAACTTCGGCGGAAGCGCAGGAATTGCGGAAATGCTGATACAGAGCCACGAGGGTTATATAGAGCTTCTTCCTGCGGCACCTGACGCATGGAGGAACGGTGCGTTCACGGGACTTTGTGCAAGACACGGATTTGTAATCGACGCAAAGTGGGAAAACTTCAATCCCACAGCAGTAACAATAAAGTCGACTGTAGGCGGTGTCTGCCGCATCAAATCAAGCTGTGAGGCTATCCTCTGCGACGGAAAATCGGTACCTATGTTATCAAATGACGGCATAGTTTCCTTTGAAACACTGCCCGACAGCGTGTATACTTTTGTGTTCTGATTGCACAAAAGCCACAGAAAACATCTGATATAATTGTACAAGTTGTTGATAAGTAAAATTTTTTCGAGAAATTATAAAAAAACACTTGCAATTTGCTGTGGTTTCTGTTAAAATATTAATGTTGTATCGCTATATGTTAAATAGTGAATGGCGGACTCGTTATCCGCCGCAAGATAAAAGCAAGTATTGAAGGAGGTGCAAACCCCATGGCAAAATGTGATATCTGCGGAAAGGGCGTTTCTTTCGGCATCAAGGTTTCTCACTCACACAGACGTACAAACAGAGCTTTTAAGCCCAACGTTCAGAAGGTTAAGGCTATCGTAAACGGTACTCCTTGCAGAGTACACGCTTGCTCTCGTTGCCTTCGTTCAGGTAAGGTTGAGCGTGCTAACTAATTATAGCTAAAGCTGCAATAAAGATTGCTCCCTGTAATACGGGAGCATTTTTTATTATCATTTTGCTTGTCCGCTGTGCGTTTTCTATTGACACGAAAGCTAAATTATAGTAAAATAAGTCAGTAAGGTTTCACCTTATAATCACGCTAAAGCAATTTTGGAGGAAATATAATGGTAAGCAACGTACTATTACGTTTGAAGCCCGAACTGGCGCTGACCCTTGACGCAGACAACTATGCCTGCGGTACATATGTAGGCTACGGGTTTACACTTCGGGCGCTCAATGATAAAAACTGTATTATTTTCAACTCGTGGGCAAGAAAAAGCGCCCTCACCACAAAAACTGTCGATGACTTTTTCAAGGAATATATGTCAAAGCCTGAGAACAGTTTTGTAAAGGCATACAAGGCGGGCGAGCCGAATATATCTGCTGTACTTTTCGCAGGAAACGATGACGCTCAGGCAGTGCTTGACATAAAGCGTTTCATTACCGATATGGTAAAGTATTATTCTGCAAACTACTACAGCAACGCCTGTGCCAGATGCAATTCATCAATCGGTCTTAGCTTTGCAAAAGCGGCCGACGGCAATTTAAAACAGCTTTGTAAAATGTGCGTTCAAAGCGAAGAAGATGCCGCAGAAAAAGCAGCTGTGACGCAGAGTGCAAAGCCTATTGATTCTCAGCCTGTACCGCAGCCTGTACCGCAGCCTATGCAACAGCCTGCTGTAAATCAGACACAGCAAACAGCAAATAGTTCCGTTGGAATTTACGGAATACCCGTTCCTGCGACTCAGCCGATAGCCGATGATCAGGTTGTCGTTACGCCGACAACGGTTCTTCCTCCTGCGACGAGCAACAACTCAATGGACTCTGTCGACCCTGCAACAGCACCCGAAAGCACGGGATATTCAACCGCTCAGTCGCTGGCTGAACTCAAGCCTCCGTCAAACAGCAACCTTCCTCCTATCAGCGGAGGATTTTCACAGCCTGCATATTCACCGATGAATTCTAACAGCGGCTTTGTTCAGTAGCCGATGAATAACGGAGGATTTGTTCAACGGCCGATGAACAGCTTCGGCAATGACGGACGCTTCGTTGCAGGAAGACCAACCGCTATATCACAGCCTGCGAACCCTGTTATGGGTATACTCGGCGCTATCGTCTTCTCGCTTATAGGCTGTGCCGTATGGATAATTATAGGAAAGCTCGGATATATTTCATATCTCGGCGGCATTGCAATGGCATTCTCGACAATATTCGGTTATCACCTGTTCGGAAAGAAGTTTGATACACTGGGACTTATAATCAGCATTGTAATAGTGCTTGTTATGGTTCTTGTCAGCAATATGTTCATCTACACCTGGCAGCTGCTCAGCCAACCGGGAATGGAAGAAGCCCTTTCCCTGCTTGGTTACAATGGCTTCTTTGGCGTGTTCTTCGGACTTTTTGATCTTATGAAGCAGATTGACCTTCACGCAGGTCTTGATGGTATAGATTCTATGACCGGTGGATTCATAAGTGACCTTATTTTCAGCTATATAATCTCAATGATAGCAACAGTTGCTATCGGCATATCAATGCTTAAAAAAGACAGATAAAACCAACAAGCTGCAGACGTTGAGAAACACACGCAGACAAGGAAACCGCCCCGACAGGCGTACA
>OLOS01002381.1_pt1 | contig 12986 bp, 10 predicted proteins | sample 1672631 | NCBI WGS metagenome assembly OLOS01 (sample SAMEA3136707, study PRJEB25190) | human gut metagenome | biome: human gut; feature: human-associated habitat; material: faeces | place: Austria | collected 2013 | reverse complement strand
GTTAGGAGCCTTACAAGTAGCTTTTCAGCTATGCGTAAGGCTCTTTTTTTGCGCCCTTTTCGCATTGTTGAGTGGCGGAAAGGACTTGTATGCTCCAGCGTTGGCAGACCTATGTCGCCAAATACCCGTGACCCGATCTCAGAACTTTCAAAAAAATCTGAGATTGGAGTCATGAAAAATGAAAAAATGGCAGGAAGAACGCAATTATAGACGCATTTACAACGAAGCCGGTGAAGTGATCGCCAATATCATCGCCGTGGATGGTGTGGATGTGGAAGTGGCGGAGGATGTGTATCTGGCCTACTCCCAGGCGGACCGCCGGGAGCGGTATGTGCGGGAGGAACAGTTTTCTGGGAAGATCCTCTCGCTGGAGCAGATGGCGGAGGACGACCTGCTTTCGGACTATGTCGGCGCGGAAGCAGCCCCAAGCGCGGAGGAAGAAGCGCTGGAACGAGAGCAGGCACAGAGCCTTGCGGAACGAAAGGAGATGTTGCTGCTGGCCATGCTGTCTCTGAATGACGCGGATCGGGAGTTGATCAACGCGCTGTTCTTCGATGGCACGTCCACCAGAGACTACGCGGCGCGGATCGGAATTACCCAGAGGGCGGTCATCAAACGCCGAGACCGTATTCTGCGGGATCTGAAAAAATATTTTGAGAATTTTTCAAATTAAGGGTATTCACCCGTAGCCTTTTTCGGGAGGACAGTGAGGGACCCCAAAGATCCCTTGCTGTTCCTTGAAAAGTGCATACCAGCAGTACGGGCAACCGCCCGGACGGATGAGCGTTCGCGCAGTGTGCGCCATGACCCGGAGGAGATCTCTCCGGCGAGCGATAAAACCTGTGACGGGCCGACTTTGGCAAAGTCGGCTGGCAATGACTCTGTTCGGGCTGATAATGAGACACAAAGCACTGGCCAGCATGAAGAGGCTGGGCTGCCCTGGGGTTGAAAGCAGTAGAGACCCCAGGAATACGCCCGTGAGAAGGTAGCCGCCTTCTGTCCGTACTGTTCCCTTTATCCACCGGGGCGCGAGCTGCAAATACGGTGAAACGAATGACAAAAATACTTTTTATCATGATAGGGGAAATCCACGGATGAATACAAATGATACAAACAGGCAGAAAGCCCACGCCATGATCGACCATATTTTCAAAGACCTGCTGCCTGCCCAGGGCATGGCGGAGCGTTCCGAGCAGATCAAGCTCAGCCACCGGATGCTGGATATGCTGGGCCACTACTCGGCGGGCTTCACACTGGACACCTACGCCCATGTGACCACTGACGCTCAGCTCAAGGCGGCGCAAACGATGGGGAACATCCTCTCCCGTGCGGTCTGATGGTTTCCGCTATCCATTCTGGGTCAAAACTGGGTCAGGAACAGGGAGATTCCAATTTTGCTGGTCTGGCGCTGAAATTTTTCTTGCGTGATGGAATGGCGCATGGTATTATAAAAGTGCAATCGCAAGAAAAGTTATAAAGGGGGTGCTGACTTGCCAAGAGGAAAACTGTTAAACGGTCTGGTGACGCAGCAGAAGGTATTACGAGCGGCGGTGGCGTTGTTCCTGGAAAAGGGCTACACCAGAACTACAACCGGAGAGATCGCAAAGGCGGCGGGCATCGGGCAGAGTTCGTTCTTCCACGTTTTTCCCAGTAAGGAGGCGCTGCTGCTGGAGCTGGTAAAGCGGATGTTCAGCGGGCAATTCGCGCTGGCGGGACAGCACAGCGGGGAACAAGACCCTGTGCTCCTGTACGCCGTGGAAACGGCCCTCCAGCTCCACATCGCCGAGCTGACCGAGCCGCTGCGGGAGTTGTATGTGATGGCATACTCTCTGCCCTCCATCGCGGCATATCTTTACAAAAGCACAACGAAGCGGCTGCAAGTCATCTTCGGGCCTTATCTGCCGGAGGCACAGCCCAAGGACTTCTACGAAATGGAGATCGCGTCCGCCAGTATCATGCGGGGCTTCATGTCGGTTCCCTGCGACGTGTATTTCACGATGGACGCCAAGATCTCCCGCTTTCTGGACTGCTCGCTCAAGCTCTATGACGTGCCGAAGGAGAAACGGGCGGCGATCACGGCGGCAGTCTTGCAGATGGACCTTCACACAATGGCTTTGGGCATCATCCAAAAGACTGTCCGGCAGGCGGAAAAGGGCTTTGAGGCCCTGACGGAAAAATGAAATTTTTGCAAGGGGATATCCCCTTGGAGAAGCCAAAATTCTTTTATCATGGAGGAATCACGATGAAAAGAAGATTTCTTAGCTTGCTTACCGCGTTTGCTCTGTGCTTGACCCTGATCCCCACAACAGCATTCGCAGATGACGAGAAAAGGGGAGAAGATGTTTCCCCAAGCATCTGCGAAACAGCCTGCACGGAAGAGTCGAAGCTCGGTAAGGAGCAGCCGAACGCCATCGCGGAGGACGAGGGATCATCCGCGCCAGCGGATGATGAACTTGGCAGTGATGTCGTTGCCGCCAAAGCAAGCCCTGCCGCAATGCGGGCGGCCAATGGCATCAGTGCGCGGGCGGCGAATGGCACGATTACCCTCGGCAGCACCGTTCTCGACATCACACAAAGCTCTATAAGCAGCACTTACGATACGACCGGCGGCTTCAAGTATGACGCCGCCACGAAGACGCTGACGCTGCGAAACTGCACGATCGACACTTATACAAAGGTCTCGTCCGAGCAATTGCCCAGCATATTCAATTACTATAACGTCTTTCTCGACAGCCGTAATGTCGGGACGCTGAACATCGTGCTTGAGGGCAGAAATTACATTGGTGATTCCAGTAGCTTGAACTATATGCCCGCCGCTTCCGATGTGAATACGCCGCGCTATCTCGGCATCTGGGGCAATACCGTCCGCTTCTCCGGCAGCGGGAGCCTGACCATTGAAGCCCAGACCTTCCCCATTCAGTCCGGCGGCATTGAGACAAGCGGGAGCGTGGATCTGACACTGCGCAGCTACATGAATGGAACCGTGACGCGGAGCATGGCCGTCGGCGCCGGGACGAGCGTCACTGCGGAGACAAAGGGAAACAATCTGGACTTCTACGCGCTCAATGTCAAGAACGATCTGACAGTGAACGGCACGCTTAATGCGACCACCAAGGGTTGTGTATACCAAAATGACTATCCCGTCGCCCTGCTTGTGGGCGGAACACTGCGCGTCGTCGGCGGTCAGGTGACCGCCACGAGCGACGGTCGGAACGGCAATGACGGCTGTCAGGGCTACGGCATCAAGGCCAATGTACTGGAGATCGGCGGTGGCGGAACCGTCCGCGCCTATTCCAACGGCTACAGTACGAAGACCAACCGATACGACGGCAAGGAAGCTATTTACGTTTCCTCGAACCTGACGGTCGACCTCGGCGGCTATCTGTACGCGAAAACACAGAACCCGATTCTTTCAAACGAGAATGAAAACGGCGCGCTGAAGGTCAACGGCCGCTGGGATCTTTCCGGGACCGATGGAGACACGGCATACACAAAGGCCGTCATAACAAAGCCGGTGAACGGCAGCATCTACGAGAATGTGATTCTCGGAACAACCGTAAGCCCTGAAAAAGAGGTGGAGATCAGCGGCATCCGAAATGTCATGCTGGTACTCAGCTACTATAAGGGTCAATATAATGAGGGAAAAACCTGGTAATATCGCAACGCCGACCGCCCCGGGGATACAGATTCCATCAAGCAGAATGTTTACAGCTCCGGCAGCACGCAGCAGGAGCTGAACCTCAAAGAGGGCTTCAGCAAAGTCCTTGCGGCGGACTACAATAATTACTACGGCATCGATGTGCGGGAGGGTGAGCATACCGTCGTGCTCGATGGTCTTGCAATCGTGCGCGATCACACCTTTCTTACCGTGCGCAGCGGCGCGACGCTGAACCTGAAGCTCACAGGCAAGAGCTATTTGAAAAGCGGCAGCGCACCCGCCATCTATGTGGAGCAGGGCGGCACGCTGAACCTCATCGGCGGGGGCATGGCGCAGTCCTCACTGGCGCTCATGGGCGGTCTTTCGGCGGCAAGCGGCGCAACTGTGAATTTCAAGGACTGCGCCGTTTACGCCGCAGGTAAGACCATCGGCGGAACGGGAGCCAACGTATCCGTTGAAAACTGCTGGATCAGCGCCGGCTTTGCCGGAAACCTGCGCGTCACGCGCAGCACCCTGGAGGGGGAGCACTCCGGCGGCACGGTGAAGATCGACCGTAGGAGCAACGCCAACCTGACGGATGCCTCCGGCAAGGCGGTCACCGGTGTCACGGATCACAGCGGCAATCCTGTTTACCGGACAAAGGTCGAGCTGGAGGACATGAACCAGAGCCGGAACCTCATGATGATCGCCTACCGCACCAACGCTACCAGCGGCACCATGCAGTCGACTTTTTACCCGTTGGTCACACAACTGCGCGTGAATATCCCCAACACTGTCAACGATGACATTATCAAGAATCTCAGCATGCTTGTCAGCGACAACACTGTCTACCTCTGGCTTCCGAACGGTACAAGGATCATGAGTGTGGAGGGCTTTCAGGACGACGGCAGTTCGCCGGTCGGCTTCATCCATGATCCGCAGAAAGACGCGCCCATCATCACCACCGCCGACAACAGCGCCAGCGGCAAGATGATCCTGCTCAGCCTGCTCCGCGCCTCGGGCGTGCTCGCCTTCCGCGGCACCCCTGGCGGAGACAACACCGCGCTCTGTGCGGGCTATCTGGGAGATTCCGCAAAGGACACCTGGATCGACTATTACCCGGAAAAAGACGTCAAGCTCCAGGCGGATTGGAAGTTTATCACAGACTTCGGCATCCGTATGCTTACAGGCGGCGAGGCGGAGGTCAAGCTCAACGGACTGGACCTGAGCGGCCCGAACAAGCGCGTGGAGCTGGATGACCGCTCGAAGCTTTCCGTCGTGCTGATGGAAAACACCGAGAGCGCCATGGAGTCCAATCATGGCAGCACCGATGCGGTCTGGACGCTCAAGGGTTCGGGCGGTCTGACCATCAAGGGGCAGTCCGGCGGTGAAAAGCTGACGCTCCGCGGCGGTCACGCCATGGACGGCAGCACCGGCGCCTCCCTGACATTCGATGGCATCACGCTCATCAACAACTGCACGAACAAGCCGGAGACGACGCTTGGGAAACTCACCATCTCAAACAGCCTGGTCTTCGGTCTGGGCACGGTCAACTGCGCCAACGTTGTCATCAACGGCGGCAGTGTCGATCTGGATGTTCCGGTGAACACGGTCGTGAAAGATTCCAACGGCAATGAGCTGAAAAAGGTCACTCTGACCCTTTCGCAAAAGAACACCGCCGTGGAGGGCGTCACCCTTTCCGGGCTTCCGGAAGGTACGGCATTCAACGACAGCCATGTCACCACCGACGGCAGCGGAAAGCTCTACCTCTGGATCCCCAAGGATGCGGAGGTGGAGACTGTGACCGTCGGCGGGAATAAGTACTATCCCAAGTCGGACGGCGGCATGACCCTCGGCGATGTGCCGGTGTTCACCAGCCCGACGGAGGATGTCAGCTGTGTGGTCGAGAGCAGTGAATACATGACTCTGACCGTTGAAGTCACCGGCACGCCCGCGCCCGCACTGCAATGGCAGGTCAGCCGGGACGGCGGCAAGACCTGGGAGAACATCGAGGGCGCGACTAAAGCCACCTATCAGGCGCTCCTGCCCCTGTCCCTGCACGGCGCAAAGTTCCGCTGCGCGGCGACGAATAAGGATGGCACGACATATTCCCATACATTTACCGCCTACTACTGTCCCGCATATCTGCGCGGCGCGGCCTCGCCCATGCGGGGAAACGGCGAATTCATTCAGGGCGAGATCGCGACCATTACCGCCGGTTTATACGACAATAGTACCTGGTATCCCGTAAGCTCTCTGACGGGCGTCACAGCGGAATACCGCTGGAAGTACTGCAGAAACGTTATGCCAACGGAAGAGGAGTGGGCTGCGATCCCACACGCGGGCGAATCCTATCCCATCACCATCACGGATGAAATGGACTATCAGAGTGTTTGCTTCCATGTCACGCTGACCTATCCCGACAATACGGTCAAAACCGTGACCGGTTACTGGCGGCTCAATGTGTGCGTCACGCCCGTGGTCACGGAGCAGCCGCAGAGCGTGTCCGCGGCTGCGGGTGATTCGGTGACATTCTCCGCCAAGCTGATCGATCAATATCTCAACACACTGGAGTATCAGTGGCAGAGCAGCACCGACGGCGGCCAAAACTGGACGGACATCGAAGGCGCCGGCGGCAAAAGTACGGCGGACTTCTGGAACTACACGCCCAGCTATACGATCCCGTCCGTCACGGCGGCACAGAGCGGCCAGCTGTTCCGCTGTGTGCTCTGGAACACGAACAACCATACGGGCAGTGACCGCGTGAGCACGCCTCCCGTATACTCCGAGCCCGCGACGCTCACCGTGACGCCGCCCGCGCATGAGCACCGCTACGGCGATTGGAGCAAGGACGGTACGAACCACTGGCACGAATGTACCGATGCGGACTGCCCGGAACAGTCCGAAAGCATCAAGGACAAAGAGGCGCACGTCTACACCGATGATGCGGACACCACCTGCAACGTCTGCGGCTACGTCCGCACCGTCACCCCGCCCGCGCATGAACACAGCTACGGCGATTGGAGCAAGGACGGTACGAACCACTGGCACGAATGTACCGACGCGGACTGCCCGGAACAGTCCGAAAGCATCAAGGACAAAGCGGCGCACATCTACGACGATGATGCGGACACTACCTGTAACGTCTGCGGCTACGTCCGCACCGTGACGCCAGAGATCGTCCCTGTTTCCCAAATCACGCTGAACAAGGCGGAAACTTCGATTTCTGTTGGAAACAGCGAAACGCTGAGCGCCACGGTCGCGCCTGAGAACGCTGCCAACAAGGCTTTGACTTGGGCGTCCTCTGACGAGGATGTTGCCACGGTAGCCCCTGACGGCACCGTGACGGCGGTCAAGGCAGGTGCCGCGACGATCACCGCCACCGCGGCGGACGGTTCGGGCAAATCCGCGGTCTGCAAGGTCACCGTTACCGGCGATACCACGCCGCCCGCGCATGAACACCGCTACGGCGATTGGCGCAAGGACGGTACGAACCACTGGCACGAATGTACCGATGCGGACTGCCCGGAGCAGTCCGAAAGCATCAAGGACAAAGCGGCGCACATCTACGACGATGACGCGGACACCACCTGCAACATCTGCGGCTACGTCCGCACCGTCACGCCGCCCGCGCACGAGCACCGCTACGGCGATTGGAGCAAGGACGGTACGAACCACTGGCACGAATGTACGGATAATGACTGCCCGAATAGGGAAGAAAGCATCAAGGACAAAGCCGCTCACGTCTACACCGATGACGCGGATACGACCTGCGACACCTGCGGCTACGTCCGCACCGTCACGCCGCCCGCGCACGAGCACCGCTACGGCGATTGGAGCAAGGACGGTACGAACCACTGGCACGAATGTACCGATGCAGCGTGCCCGAATCAGTCCGAAAGCATCAAGGACAAAGCGGCGCACGTCTACACTGATGATGCGGACACCACCTGCAACATCTGCGGCTATGTCCGCACCGTGACGCCCGAGATCGTCCCTGTTTCCAAAATTACGCTTAACAAGGCGGAAACTTCGATTTCTGTTGGAAACAGCGAAACGCTGACCGCCACGGTCGCGCCTGAGAACGCCGCCATCAAGGCTTTAACTTGGGCGTCCTCTGACGAGGATGTTGCCACCGTAGCCCCTGACGGCACCGTGACGGCGGTCAAGGCAGGTGCCGCGACGATCACCGCCACCGCGGCGGACGGTTCGGGTAAATCCGCGGTCTGCAAGGTCACCGTTACCGGAGATACCACGCCCTCTCAGCCCGGCGGCTCTACGGGCGGCAGTTCCGGCGGATCTTCCTCCGACCGGGACAGCCATGACAGCAATCCGGTCATTAAAACGGAGACGAAGAACAATACCGACGGCTCTACCACCAAGACCGAGACCCGGAGAGACGGCTCTGTGACCCAAACCACCACCGGCAAGGACGGCTCCGTGACCAAGACCGAGACGAAGAAGGACGGCAGTTCCGTCACCGAGAACAAGGCCGCTGACGGCTCCACCGGCACGGCGAAAACCGACAAAAACGGCCAGACCGAGGCGGCGGCCAAGGTCAGCGGCAAGGCCGTTGAGGACGCGAAGAAGAACGGCGAGGCGGTCAAGGTTCCCGTGGAGGTCGAGGCCACCCGGAACAGCAGCACCGCCCCCACGGTGAGCATCGAGCTTCCCAAGGGCGCGAGCGAGACCAAGGTGGAAATTCCTGTTTCCAACGTGACCCCCGGTACGGTGGCGGTGCTCGTCCACCCCGACGGCACGGAGGAAATTTTGAAGGATTCCATTCCCACCGAGGACGGTATCCAGTTGACCGTGGACGGCAGCGCGACGGTGAAGATCGTTGACAACTCCAAGGGCTTCATCGACACCCGGAACCACTGGGCCGAGGACGAGATCGACTTTGTGAGTGCGCGCGGACTGGTGAACGGCATGAGCGCCACGATTTACGCACCCAACAACTCCACCACCCGCGCCCAGCTTTGGACGATCCTTGCGCGGCAGAACGGCGCGGACTTGAACGGCGGTAACACCTGGTACGAAAAGGCACAGAACTGGGCCAAGGACAAGGGCGTTTCCGATGGCGCGAACCCCAACGCCGCCATCAACCGCGCCCAGATGGTGACGATGCTGTGGCGGGCCGTGGGCCAGCCCACGGCGGGCGGTACGGCGAACTTCACCGATGTTCCCACTGACAGCTATTACGCGCAGGCCGTGGCTTGGGCCGTGGAGAACGGCATTACCACCGGCGTGGGTAACGGTCATTTCGACCCCACCGGTACCTGCACCCGCGCGCAGATCGCCGCGTTCCTGGCACGCTCCATGAAGTGACGCAAAAAAACAGCCCCGGTCCCTTTTATAGGGGACCGGGGCTGTTTGGCGTGAACTGCTGCTTTTGCACCGCTGGAATCAATGAAGGCTACCCGATCTCAGAAAACGGCAAGTTAGTCGTTTTAACAAGCGGGGGCCGGGAGTTTCGGCAGCACGCAGAGCACACCAAGAGTGGTGATACCACCCCTCGTCTCGCACATGTGGAAAGCACTGAACACATGGTGTGTAAGCCACAATTCTGACAAAAGCAAAAAAAGATCACGTAGCCCAGCGGGGCCGCGACGCCGGAGGAAGCGGACACACGCCATAGGCGTGCATCCGCTTCCTCCGGCTGTTCTTTCGGTGACGATTTCGCTGGCAGCTCAAGACTGTGCTGTGGCCGGGGAGGGAAGGCTCCTGTTTCGGCGTGTGAGCCGCTGTGTGCGATCTTTCTCCGAAAGCCGAGTGTGTACCCGCTTTCACCCGTGAAAGCGAATGTGGGCCATTTGTGCGAAAAGTTGAAAAATGCGATGAGAAACGGTTGGGGACAGCGTTGTGATGGTAACTTTTTGACGATATTTGCGGGAACGATTTGGGGCGAAAAGCCGAACTTTACAGGAAGGTTTTCTGAGTGGCGAAGGCCGTTCGATTTTAGCACAAGATATCTCATCACGCCGGTCACTGCCGATGCGCTGAAAAAAACGATGGAGGATGCGGAACAATGGGACAGATCATTTTGAAAAAGAAAGGATGTTTTTTTGAAAAGAAGATGTAACACGGAACCATCAGAAAAATCATGATTTGAGGAGGTAATTTGCTGATGAAATGCAAACGAATTTTATCCATGCTTCTGACGCTGTGCATGGTAATGAGCCTGTTCGCCGGGACAACGGTCACGGCAAGCGCGGCAGACGGGGCAACAACGCTGTATGTCAACGGCGTGGATACGGCAGGTGGCAGCCCCGCCCAGTATGCCACTGCTGAACTGAAGCTGAACGGTTATACCGCAGGGGCAGCTCTCAACCAGGCGACCATTACAACGACCAGCAGCACCGGTTTTAAATCTATCTCTTTAGATGGCTTTATGGACAAGCCGGATGGTAAATCTGACACGATTGGGAATTTTAGTGGAACAAAGACCTATTACGTCATACTCAAAATGCCGCGAAACACAGGATACGAACTTCAGGAAAACGATGGAAAGCCGGTAGGTGTTACATTAGAGGGCGCCACGCCGGAGCCGCTCAGCGAAAATAAGGATTTCTTGATTTTCAAGATGAACAGTAAACCTGCCGCTGCAGCATCCACCTTCACCGACGGCTTGGGCAAAGCAGACTGCACATTTAACACCTATGCCAAGGGCGCGAAAAATGACAAGGGCTACACCTTCGTGGGCTGGTTCGATGGCGATAGCGAATTGGAAAATGCAGAAGCCGCAGTTGCCGGCAAGACCTACACCGCCAAGTGGACAAAGAACGGCAAGACCGTTCGAACCGCCGTCCTTGATCTGACCCCATATCAGTGAGAGCAACACCCTCGGCGCAACAAAGTCCGGTGACATCTACACCAACGGAAACGAGGGCTGGAGTTGGGATGCTACAACCAAGACCCTGACGCTCAGTGGCGCGACGTTTGACGTGAACAAGCAGTCAACGGAGCCGAATATAGAGGGCAGAGGCGCGATCCTCCTGCCTGCCAATGCGAGCGTCACCACGAAGAAGGGTACGGAGAACACCGTGCACAACGGCTCCACAATTGGGACCGCCCTGGGTACCTATATCGGCTCCGGTATTGTGAGCGAGGGTGCATTTACCATTAAGGGCGACGGTGAGCTGTCCGTTACCGCCGGTGCCTTCGGTGTATTTGCCGTGGGCGATGTGTCTATCGGGGCACCGATCTCCATTGTCTGCACGGAGACCAAGGGCAATGTCGCTGCTGTTGTGACAGACAAAGACCACAGTATCACCATCGCACCCTCTCTGTGCATCAAGACCCCCACCAAGGGTAAAGTGGCCTCCTCCGATGTGGGTCGTTACATTGCTGAGCAGGACGGCCAGACGCCCGCAAGAAAAGTTGTCATCGGCGTCGCAAAGAAATACACCGTGACCTACAATGCCAACGGCGGCAGTGCGGTTGCGCCTGTCACTGTCGCTGAAAACAGCAACCTGACCGCACCCAATGCGCCCACGAAGAATGGTTACACCTTCCATGGCTGGTATAAGGACGCAGCATTTACCAACAGCTGGAATTTTGATGCGGACACCGTGACCGGCAACATCACGCTCTATGCAAAATGGACTGAAACGACCAAAAACTACGGCATTTCCGGCAAGGTTTATGAATCCAACGGCACCACCCCCGCTTCCGGCGTTTCCGTGAAGCTCATGAAGGGCAATACGCAGGTTGCTTCCACCACTTCCGCAACTGACGGTACATACAGCTTCACCGGCATCGCCCCGGGCGTTTATAACATCGTCGCCGAGGAAGATGATACAACGCAGACAACTCTGGTCATCATCACCAACCAAAGCGAAACAGGTAAAGACATCACGATGCCTAACGGTAAGGTGAACTCCAAGCTGACGGTCAACGGTGTGACGGTCAACGGTGCCGACACACCCGATGTGGTCGCCGGCGGTCTGGACAAGGAAGCGGCGGCTGTGAAGAATGAAAATTCCAGTGCAACTTTGGTCAAGGTAGAAATGACCGTCGAGAGCAAGAGCGGTGCAGAGGTCAACTCTACGGACAAGACGAACATCGAAGCCGTGGCTTCCGGCAAGATACTGGAATATTGAGCTTATCAGAATGACTTTGACATTGACAAAAGCATTATCCATCGGGACGCCGCCAGCGATCAGGCCGTGGATAAGACCCTGCTTTGGATGTCCCGGCCCTCTGGGACATACTGTTTTCGGGAGCGTGACGTTTTCCTGAAAGGCATCCGGCAGCACAACACATGGAAGTTCTATGGAGAACAGACCCGTGACAAGATACTGGCCTATGCGGTGGAGTTGACCGGCACACAGGGCGGCACCATCCGGGGGTAATCTCTATGAGCTGGACTATCAGCAGCATTTCCGGCACGTCGTTGAAGCCTCCCAGCCGGTGAGCGTGAACCGGCTCTTTTATGAGCATGGAACCCGTGACATCCCGGACGGCCAGTATTTTGACGGAAGCCCTGACCGGGTGTTGGGAAATTTCCTGCGGTATGAGGCCCAGCCCCATGACCCGGCTGTGCTGCAGGAGGCTTTACGGCAGGAGCAGCACAGCCGGGGGCGGGCCGTCCCCGGCGACTTCAAAGCCCACGTTACGGCTTTGCATGACAGCCGGATTGAAACCGAGGCCCGGCGCATCGTGGATAAGCTGAAAGATCTGTCCGCGCCCAACAGCCCCAACAAGACACATTTTATGGTGGAGATCTCACCGCACTTTGACGCACTGGCTTCCACCAAGGACAATGACCGGCTCTTTGCCATGCTGCCCTATAAGTCCCTGTGCTTTACCAGCATAAAAGACCGACACGGGGTATATGCCATGATTAACAAAGATGAGCGCCGTGATGTGAGTATTCGCAAGCCCCGGCCATCTATCCGCAAGCAGCTTGCCGACAGCAAACAGGCCACCAGCCCGAAAAAGGCGGCGGCCAGAACCAAGAAAAATGAATTGGAGGTATGAGGAATGATGCACTTTACCGTGGAAGAAGAAAATTTGATCTGTATGTACCACAACGCAGACCGACGCAGGACGATAGGCAAGATCACCGCAGCCATGCCGGGTATGGACGGGGATATGTGGACGCTGGCCCAGCAGACCCTTTCCAAGCTGAAACGTATGACGGATTCTGACTATGACAGCCAGAAATTCTATTTCACAGACGAGAACGAATAAATAACAGCAGACGCCGGGCGCGGCGGCCATGTGGCCGCTTGCGTCCGGCGTCTTTTCTTTTTGCCTGTTCCTACGCATTTAGAACCCAGTATTGACGGGGATAGGATAAAGTATTCGCCCACCTCTGCAAACGTGCGGGAGAAGCCTTGAAACT
>OLOS01002378.1_pt1 | contig 13008 bp, 8 predicted proteins | sample 1672631 | NCBI WGS metagenome assembly OLOS01 (sample SAMEA3136707, study PRJEB25190) | human gut metagenome | biome: human gut; feature: human-associated habitat; material: faeces | place: Austria | collected 2013 | reverse complement strand
CAATGTGTTATTCTTCTCAGCAACGATATATCCGTCCAGTCCCTGTACCACCACCCTCTTTTCCTGTGTAGTGTGAATCACACAGTTACGGGTTTCATACAACTTTATATTCTCACCTATCTGCGTATTATTATGGGCATCTTTCGGCAAATTCTCGTGCAACGATCCCCAAGTACCCAAATCACTCCATCCAAAGCTGGCAGGAAGGACAAAAATCTCATCCGCCTTCTCCATAATGGCATAATCCACCGAAATATTCTCGCACAAAGGGAAATTCTGGTTAATCATTTCCTGCTCCTTGTCCGTATAATAATAAGGAAGCAAACGCTCGAACACCTTCGAAATGGCAGGCTGATATACGCGCAGGGCATTCACCACCGTATTTACATTCCACACAAAAATACCGGCATTCCAGAAGAAATTATTTTTTTGAATATAGCGCCGGGCTGTTTCCAGATCAGGTTTCTCTTTAAAAGAATACACCCGGAATACTTCCTTATTGGCGGTAGAAGGTACACTGAGATCAGCTTCAATGTAACCGTAGCCCGTCTCAGGACGAGTAGGTTTCATGCCCAGGGTAAGGATAGCGTCCGAATCGGCCGTAAAATTCATCGCCGAATTAATCACCCGCTGAAACTCCGCAATATTCATCACAATGTGGTCGCTGGGGGTCACCACCATATTGGCCTTAGGATTACGTGCCTTTATTTTCCAACTGACGTATGCTATACAAGGAGCCGTATTGCGACGGCAAGGCTCACGCAAGATATGATCATCAGCAATATCGGGCAACTGCTCCTTTACAGTGTCCGCATACTTCTCTGATGTCACCACCCAAATATTTTCCGGAGGACAGATCCCCTGGAAACGGTCAGCCGTAAGTTGGATCAATGTACGGCCACAACCCAGTACATCAATAAATTGCTTAGGATAATCAGGAGTACTCATCGGCCAGAAACGGCTTCCAACACCTCCGGCCATTATAACGAGGTGATTATTCTTGATGTTCATATGATTCATTTTTTACGTTGTATGACCGCAAAGATAAGTATTATTTTTTAAAAAAAGTATTGCGTTTTAATTTATATGTTCTATATTTGCATACGACTAACATTTTTTTTGTCATGAAACAACCGACAACTGAAAACTCTGATATAATTAAACTAGTAGCGATATTAGGTGATTTTGCCTTGTTGAACCTTTCTATGATACTTGTGTTTTTTATTCTGAAAGGAATAGATTCACAGGCCATAGCCCATATTTCATTGAAAACCTACCTGCTGACTTCCAACCTGTGCTATATTCCATGCATATCCATCTTTGGGGTCATACTGCACAACCGCATAGTGCGTCCGGAACAGATTGTAGGCCGTCTGTTAGGAACAATCAGCTTGCATGTAGTCATCTTCCTCACGGTGCTGGCCATTATTAAAGTAGATAACTTCTCACGCATCTATCTGCTTGTTTTCTATCTGTCTTTCATACCTTTAGCTATAGGATGGCGGCTGACATTGCGATTCTTTGTGAAAATGTTCCGCCGCAGTGGCAGGAACCTGCACGCCACTGTACTGATAGGTGACGGGGACAATATGGTGGAGCTATACCATACGTTGAACGATTTGACTTACGGATACAGGGTTTTAGGCATTTTCTATGATGAGAAGGACTCTAATTACCCCAAAGGGATTCCCTTTAAAGGTCCTGTAAACCAATTATTTGAATGGTTGTCTCATAACACCGTGCACGAACTGTACTGCGGTCTGCCATCCAGCAGAAAGGATGATATTCTGGCCATCATGAACTATTGCGAGAACAATCTGATCCGCTTCTATAGCGTACCTCATGTACGTAATTACATAAAGCGTCAGCTGCAACTGGAATTATTGGGTGAAGTTCCTGTATTGTCCATCCGTACCGAACCGTTGCAGAACCCGGTAAACAGACTGGCAAAACGGTTATTTGATTTGACATTTTCCTCTCTGTTTTTACTTACAATTTTTCCATTTATATACCTATTTGTAGGTCTTATTATTAAAATTTCATCACCTGGTCCCATTTTCTTCAAACAGGAGAGAAACGGGGAAAACGGGAAAATTTTTAAATGCTATAAGTTCCGTTCCATGAAAGTGAATGCATTGTCCGATTCATTGCAGGCTACCAAGAATGATCCCCGCAAGACCAAGTTCGGCAACTTCCTGCGAAAGAGCAATCTGGACGAACTGCCGCAATTCATTAATGTTTTCAAAGGAGAAATGTCTATTGTAGGTCCCAGACCCCATATGCTGAAACATACAGAGGAATATTCCCAACTGATTAACAAATACATGATGCGCCACCTTGTCAAACCCGGAATCACCGGATGGGCGCAAGTCACCGGCTATCGGGGAGAAACCAAAGAACTTTCCCAAATGGAAGGCAGGGTAAGAAGAGACCTGTGGTATATTGAGAACTGGACTTTCCTGCTCGACATCCGCATCATGATAAAAACAGTAACCAACATGTTCCGGGGCGAGAAAAACGCCTATTAATTCAAATCGTAGGAACATTATAAAAAATAAAAAGATATGAAAGGTATTGTACTAGCCGGAGGTTCGGGCACGCGCCTCTATCCTATTACCAAAGGAGTATCCAAACAGTTGCTCCCTGTCTTCGACAAACCCATGATTTATTATCCTATATCGGTACTTATGCTGGCCGGCATACGGGAAATACTCATTATCTCAACCCCATACGACTTACCGAGCTTCAAAAGACTGTTAGGAGACGGAAGCGATTTCGGAGTACGCTTTGAATATGCGGAACAGCCTTCGCCCGACGGACTGGCTCAGGCCTTCATCATCGGCGAGAAATTCATCGGAAATGATTCCGTCTGCCTTGTACTGGGTGATAACATATTCCACGGTAACGGTCTGTCCGCCATGTTGAGAGAATCCGTACGTGCTGCCGAAGAGGACAAGAAAGCAACGGTATTCGGCTATTGGGTCAGTGATCCCGAAAGATATGGCGTAGCGGAATTCGACAAGGATGGCAATTGTCTCTCTATTGAAGAAAAACCTGCCCAACCTAAGTCCAACTATGCCGTGGTGGGACTCTATTTCTACCCCAACAAGGTAGTGGAAGTAGCCAAGAATATCAAGCCTTCGGCACGGGGAGAACTGGAAATCACCACCGTAAACCAGCAATTTCTTCAGGACAAGGAATTGAAAGTACAAACATTGGGCAGAGGTTTCGCATGGCTGGATACCGGTACTCACGACTCGCTGGCCGAGGCAAGTACCTACATCGAAGTCATTGAAAAGCGCCAGGGGCTGAAAGTGGCGTGCCTTGAGGGCATAGCTTTGAGAAAAGGCTGGATTACCCCGGAAAAGATGCAGGAACTGGCTCAGCCGATGCTTAAAAACCAATACGGACAATATTTACTGAAAGTTATAAAAGAACTGGGATTAGAATAATGGAAGTTATAAAAACAGCAATAGACGGGGTTTTCATTTTGGAACCCCGTATTTTTAATGATGCAAGAGGGTATTTCTTTGAAAGCTTCTCGGGACGTGAATTTGAAGAAAAAGTATGCAGGACTACATTTGTACAGGATAATGAGAGTTTCTCCACTTATGGTGTATTACGCGGCCTGCATTTCCAGAAACCTCCTTTCACACAAAGCAAACTGGTGCGTGTAATCAAGGGAGCAGTACTGGATGTGGCTGTAGATATCCGGAAAGGTTCTCCCACTTTTGGAAAGCATGTAGCTGTAGAATTGACTGGAGAGAATCACCGGCAGTTTTTTATCCCCCGCGGATTCGCACACGGCTTTGCGGTACTAAGTGACGAAGTGTTGTTCCAATACAAATGTGACCATTATTATGCTCCGCAAAGCGAAGGAGGAATCGCATGGGACGACCCCGATCTAGGCATAGACTGGCGACTTCCGGCCGACAAGGTTATTTTGTCCGACAAGGACAAGAAACATCCGAGATTGAAAGACTATCAAACGGATTTCGACTTTAATCAAAGTTTATATTAAAGGCAGTTTTGATTCTGCGTTTGTTTGGTTTTTGCCAGTGAAATTAAAAAAACCGAAAACTGCACACAGGACTATCGTAACGTTCAGGACAACATTTTCGAAGATTGACCTATAAAAACAGGGTGTATCTCCTATGAGAGATACACCCTGTTTTTATAGGTCAATATCTTTATATCACTTCTTCTCCATCCCCTCCTGAGGAGCATTAAGTCCTGCCTTCAGATTTTCAAAGAATTCACGTCCGAACAAGATCCATGCAGAAGCGCCCGCCACTGCCAGGAAAATAAATCCGACAAGAATCACCTTCTTGCTGGTTCCCGAAGGCAGCAACGGCACACTGGCAGGTTCCACAACGGCAAATACAGGTTTGGCCTCCTGTACTTTAGCTCGTGCCACCTGCAATTGGGTAGCCACCTGGCTATACACCTGATATGCCAGATTCATATCATTCTGCAATCGTTCTCTCTCCGTCAAAGCACTTTGAAGAACAACCCCCTTGTTAGCATCCATGTAATTGGCATAATTCTGCTGGGCTACATAATACTCCTGCTGGCGTTCCTTATACAATTGTTCCAGATAAGCACAATCCTGCTGGGCTTTAGAGACCCTGTACGCTGTGATATACTCTTGAAGTTTCACCACTACCGTATCTGTAATGGCGGCCGTAACCATCGGGTCCTGCAAAGTCACCGTCACTGTGGTGATGCCGGTTTTCTTATCCACATCAGCAGTAATCGCCTTACGCATGGCTTCCACTTTCTTCGCCTGATCTTCTGTCAGATGGAAAGGATCCAGCTTATTCCCTTCTTCCTCTTCCTTATCGGAGAAGAGAGATTTCACCCCACCTATAGCCGCCCCGGGCAATCCCATCACAGCACCCCACCACGGAGCTTTCTGCTCGTCGAGATAAGCTACAAAAGTAGTATCCACCTCACCGTCCAACGTGGTGACATGTGCATTAAACAGTTCCAGAATGAAAGGAGTAGACGCTACTATATCCGGGAAAAGAGATACGTTCAACGCATCCGCCTCACTGCCCAGACTCATGCCGCCGATCCCCAGCATGGCAGCCATTCCCGACAGGCTCCCCCCGCCGCTTTTGCCGGATTCGGGAGACAATGTCACTTCCACCGTATATTGTTTGGGAATACTCAGAGCAATAATCACCCCTACAATAGCACCTATTCCGGCAGCCTTCAACAGCACCTTTCGGGCAGCCCACAACTTACGGACATACTCCATCAAATCAATTTCCAACTCCTCGTCTTCCCGTGGCCTTTCCTTATTATTCGTATAATTCTTATCTTCCGCCATACTGTTTCTATTTTAAGATATTAGCAATAGATGCAATCATAGTCGCCAATGACGCACTGGTGGTTGCTATGGACAAGGTGTTCTGCAAAGACCAGTTGCTCTTTTCCTTCACCGGAACAATCACCTCACATCCCGGCTGGATCAGCTCACGGCTACCTTTCTTCGCTCTCTTCACCTGACCGTTCATATATACAATATACGCCTTGCTCTTCTTCGCACGGAAACCGCAACCTCCGGCCTGCTCGATATAATATTTCAACGTCTTGCCATCTTCAAATGAAACGGTATTGGGATACATCACAGCCCCACTGATACGTACCGTATTGTTGTATTCAGGAATTTCAATCACATCCCCCTCACGCAATACGATATCCGCACTGGAGCCGGGTTTAAGCATCGCTCTTTCCAGGTCGATACCCACATAATAGATATCTCCCAAGTCCAGCCGGTTGACATCAATGTAGTCCTTTCCTGTCTTGGCCATATCCAGAACCGTTTCCATACGTTTGCGTTCATCGTCATTGATACGACGGCTTAAACGGGCCCCTTTGATATAAGCAAACGGAGTCACTCCACCTGCCTTCTTAATCAAATCGGAAAGACGTTCACTCTTCTCTGTCAGCGCATAATCACCTTCATATAAAACCTCACCGGTCACTTGCACATTCACCTGTTCCTGATAAGCAGGACTCTTACGCACATATACTTGATCGTACGGTTGCAACACAAAACCCGGTTCTCCGTCTATTACAAAACCGTCTTTCAGAGAAAACGAGTACATTTGTCCTATGGTGGAAACCGCTTCCGTACCTTTGCTATCCTTGATACGGCGGGAAACATCCACACGGACGGTAGAAGCCGATTCTTTCAACCCGCCAGCCTGGATTATAATATCCTCCAAAGTCGTATTGTCGGCAAAAGCGAACTCACCCGGACGGGCAACCTCACCATACACCATGATAGTTCCCACATCCTCCAAGTCATGAATACTGGGAATATAAAGCACATCATTACGCTGTAAAGGTACATCGGGCGCAGTACCGGCCATGATACCTTTTATATCTACTTGAATAACCTCTTTCTTCAAATTCTCACGCTCGCGATGCAACACTGCACGTCCTGTAAAGGCATCACCCATAAGACCTTCAGCCTTTTCCACCAGTTGGCGGACTGTATTCAAAGTTCCTCCGAACTGATAAATGCCCGGACGATAGACAGCACCCTTGATTTCAAGTTTATTCTCAAAACGATCCAGAATAGCTTCAGCAGTCAGCACATCACCATCTTTTACCTGAAATACGGAATAATCAATATCATCAATCGTATAAATCTGATACTCCTTTCCATTTTGACGAATCATGCGGAGAGAACGGGTATAGGCATCCCCCGAGAATCCACCGGCATACTTCAACAATGTGGCAACACTTTCGTTGTTTTTCATCTCGTATTTCATGGGGCGTTTCACATTACCCTCTATGCTAACCAACGCCTCGTATGGAGGAACAATGATCACATCGCCTTCCTGCAGACGGATATCATCATTGATTTTACCTTTCATAATAAAATCGTACACATCTACGGTAGCGATCTTCTGTCCTCCGCGCACTACTTGTATATTACGCAAACTACCGATATCGCTCACACCACCGGCACGGTACAGTGCATGAAACACGGTAGAGAAAGAAGACAATGCATAAGTTCCCGGTTGGAACACTTCTCCCATCACATTCACCTGGATAGTCCGGCTGTTTCCCAAAGTAACCTTGATTTGTGAGGACGGGTTCTGTTCATTATCAAGCCCTGCATAAATCTTATTCAGTTCTTTACGCAAATATTGGTTGGCTTCGGCAATAGTCATACCGTTCAGATAAATTAATCCCAAATCGGGGATCGTGATAGATCCGTCCGGAGATACATTATCGCGGATGGTAGCCTGGTTTGTACCCCAGATATCAATGATTACCTCATCACCCGGCCCCAGACGATAATTAGGAGGAGTAGCCAGATTCACACTCGGCTCGAATGTAAGGTTTCTGGTTTCAAAAATGTCCCGTCCATACACCTTATCCTTCTGCATTTCTTCCATATCGCCCATGCCCATCCCCTCGTAATAGCGATTGGCAGAAACACTGTCCAACGAGTTCTTCCCTACCACTCTGTCCGCAGCTGAACGTTGGTCGAAAGTAAAATTCTCTGTTACGTAGATATCTTCCTGAGTCTTTGTCTTTTCACGCAAACGGTTCCGATTTTGCATCGTTGCATTTGCATCTTTATCAGCAGACCCATTTTGCTGTTCATAAAGTTTCTTTACACGCTTAGCCTGTTCTTGTGTCACTCCTCTACGGGCTAACTCTGTAGCAATCTGACGTTGGTCTTTTCCTTGTTGCATGCCCGTCTTCACATATTCCAACACCTGTTGGTCACTCATAGATTGCTGTGCAAGCACAGAACCCGAGAGGGCAAAAACTAAGACCAGTACGGATAATAGTTTTTTTATCATATAAATTCAATAAACTTAGTAATTTAGCAGCCGCAAAGGTAGATATTATTTTCGATATAGGCGAGTATTATTTCATAAAATATCCCTCTAACAAATATAAAAACGGCTGCCACCTGACGGTGTACAGCCGTTTATTCTTTAATAATCCGTTAGCAGAATTCATTCAGACTTCATTGCACAGCCCTCCTTATTTTAAAAAGGTCTGCAAGGGTAAAACTTGTGCAATACCGCCCGGCCGGATCAGCAATACATATTGACGATGGCTTCGTACAATTCCTGTTTACCGCTTACTTGCTTGGGCTCACCATTCTGCTTAGCATAAGCCACTACATCTTCCAGTGTCAGCTTGCCTTCTTCAAATTCTTTACCTTTGCCACTGTCGAATGAAGCATAACGGTCTGACAACATCTTGCAGTAAGGAGATTCATTAAGCAAAGCAGCAGCACTTTCCAATGCACGCGCCATAGCATCCATACCTGCAATATGGGCGATAAAGATATCTTCCAGATCAGTAGAGTTACGACGTGTCTTGGCATCGAAGTTGGTACCGCCATTACCCAAACCGCCGTTGCGGATAATCTGCATCATGGCCTGGGTCAGTTCGTAATTGTCGATAGGGAACTGGTCTGTATCCCATCCGTTCTGATAATCGCCACGGTTAGCGTCAATAGATCCCAACATTCCGTTATCTACCGCAACAGCCAGTTCATGTTCAAATGTATGACCAGCCAACGTAGCATGATTCACTTCAATGTTCACCTTGAAATCCTTGTCCAGTCCGTGAGTTTTCAAGAACCCTACCACAGTTTCGGTATCCACATCATATTGATGCTTAGTCGGCTCCATCGGTTTGGGCTCAATCAGGAAAGTACCTGTAAATCCTTTGCTCCGGGCATAATCGCGAGCGATGGTCAACATCTGAGCCAGATGTTCTTTCTCACGCTTCTGATCTGTATTCAATAAAGACATATACCCTTCACGTCCACCCCAGAACACGTAATTGGAGCCACCCAGTTCGATGGTAGCGTCAATAGCGTTCTTTATTTGGACAGCAGCGCGGGCAACCACATCAAATTCGGGGTTTGTAGCAGCACCGTTCATATAGCGTGCATGACCAAAAACATTTGCCGTGCCCCATAACAATTTGATTCCGGTTTCAGCCTGTTTCTGTTTGGCATAAGCAACTATCTCTTTCAGATTCGCTTCATATTCCTCGATTGTATCGGCTTCCTCACACAAGTCCACATCATGGAAACAATAATATTCGATTCCCATTTTCTGCATGAATTCAAAGCCGGCATCCATCTTATTCTTGGCAGCCTGCACCTTATCGGCATCGCCGTTCCAAGGGAATTTCTTTGTTCCGCCGCCAAACTGGTCACCGCCCTCGGCACACAAAGTATGCCACCATGCCATAGCAAACTTCAACCAGTCTTTCATCTTCTTGCCGTTTATTACCTTTTCAGCATCATAATAACGGAACGCCATCGGGTTCTTACTTTCCTTACCTTCAAATTTAATCTTTCCTATACCGGGAAAATACTCTTTTGTAGCCATAATTCTTTACTTATTTTAATAACTTGTTCTAATTTATCTACTATCTTTTTTCAACACGCAAGCGGATAGCCATTTCTTTATCCGAAGGTCCTTAAAAGGCAGCCATCGCTCTCTCCAGATTAGATTTCCAGCGGGCATACGCATCATCATAAGCAGTGCGCTGTGCCACATCAGGCTCTATCACCTCCAATTTTTCCAATGTGGCAAATGCCTCGTTGTTATCTTTATAAACACCCGCGCCTATGCCGGCCCCCTTGGCGGCGCCCACCGATCCATCCGTGTCATACAGTTCGATTACAGCCCCTGTCACTCCCGCCAATGTTTCGCGGAAAATAGGACTGAGAAACATATTGGCATGTCCGGCATGAATCTTCTGTACAGGGATACCCATCTGCTCCATGATATCAATACCGTATTTAAACGAGAACACGATCCCTTCCTGTGCGGCACGAACAATATGCTGCTTTCCATGCAAGTTAAAATTAACTCCACATATAGAGCATCCTGTCTCTTTATTTTCCAGCATACGCTCCGCCCCGTTACCAAAAGGAAGAATACTTACTCCGGCACTGCCGACAGGAGCCTGTGCCGCCAGCCTGTTCATATCACTGTAAGAAATACCTTCGGGAGCCACATTACGTTTCACCCACGAATTCAATATACCGGTACCATTGATACACAACAACACTCCCAGACGGGTCTGCTCAGCGGTATGATTTACATGGGCAAAAGTATTCACCCGGGATTTCGGATCATAATTTACCTCACCGTTCACGCCATATACCACTCCCGATGTTCCTGCCGTAGAAGCAATCTCTCCCGGATTGAACACATTGAGCGACAAAGCATTATTAGGCTGGTCTCCGGCGCGATAGGTTACAGGAATTCCCTCTTTCAGGCCCAATTCTTTGGCAGCCCATGCATTTACACGCCCCTGCTCGCCAAAAGTCGGTTTGATATCAGCTATCAGCGAACGGTCGAATCCATAATAATCCATCAGGAAGCCCGCGACATCATTTGCCTGAAAATCCCAGAACATCCCTTCGGACAAACCGGACACCGTGGTACAAATATCCCCTGTCAGTTTCATAGCGATATAATCGCCGGGCAGCATTATTTTATAAATACGTTCGTACACAGCAGGCTCATTCTCTTTAATCCATGCCAGTTTGGAAGCGGTAAAATTCCCCGGAGAGTTCAGCAGATGAGAAAGACATTGCGTTTCCCCCAATGCCTCAAACGCTTTCTGCCCGTATGGAACCGCCCGTGAATCACACCATATAATAGCCGGACGTAATACATTTTGCCCTTTATCCACACAAACCAGTCCGTGCATCTGATAAGAGATACCGATAGCGGCAATTCCATCCGGACCGATCCCACTCCCGGCCATGACAGCCTGAGTTGACAATTTCAGATTTTCCCACCAATTTTGCGGATCCTGCTCAGCCCATCCGGGGCGGGCAGCCATAATAGCAGCCTCTGTTTTAGGGAAGAATGCAGAAGAGACACACTTTCCGGTTTCTGCATTTACCAAACTCGCCTTTACCGACGAACTGCCAATATCATAACCTAATAGGTACATTTAAATTGAAAATTTAAGAATTTAAAAATAATAGTCTCTGTCCCGATGCTTATCAGCATTATCCTTCCAAGGAAAGGCCGGTGAAGAATCCCAAAGCATGTACCGATTCCCCGAAACGACCAGGCGGAATATTCTCACAGCAATCACAACAAGGCTAAAGTTATCTGTCTGTTATCACTTCGTTCCCGACTTATTATATATTGAACGATCGAACTTATAGAAGCGTGCCGCCCTGTGGCATACGCCTACCTGTTTTTCCTCCAAAGGTACTACATATGGCATCAACGCTATCTTCTTATGGAAGTTCCTTACATCAAACACCTTATCATAAATCAACTGATAGACAGTCCGCAACTGGGCTGCCGTAAACTTCCGGGGAAGCAAGTCGAACATTACGGAAGGGGCATATTCCACATAATGGCGTATATGTACCAATGCATCCTGCAAAATCTGGAAATGATCGAACGCCAGGCTTTTCACCTCCGTCACAGGCGTCCAGCAAGCATCGTATTTATCAGACAGCTGTTCGAACCGTCTGTCAATCTTCACCAATGTCAGATAAGCGATAGTCACAATGCGGTCTATTTTCTTCTCGTCCAAACGATGAAAACGTTCCAGCCACAACACATCCTTAGGGTTACGGGTACGGTTTTTCGATCCATACGCCTTAAACTGTGTCAGCTTCACATTCTTCAGTCCCGTCAGCTCATTCAACACTCGTTTGGCCGCCTCATCCAGATCCTCATCGTCATAGATAAGGCTACCCGGCAATTTCATGTTATTATATCCGTCTTCGGACTGTTTCCCCACCTGCCTTACCAACAGGACACGGAACTGCTCTCCATCAAAACCAATCAGCACACAGTCCACAGATACATGTAAATTAATCGTCTGGTTTATTTCCGACATAGTAATATGGCTTTTATCATTTCCGGCAGCAAAGATAAATACTATTTTTTGAATTATACAAAACAATATATTTATTTTTATTATGTTCTAAAACACTATTTTTCAATATAATAAATATCATCTATTATACAATATGATATCTTAACCTTATCATATACACTACAATATATAATGTACAGGAGTTGTCCCGTCTTCTTTTTTCCCTTTTTCCAAAGGGCTTTTATTCCATTCAATCCCCTATTTCAGACACTTGGTTAAGGAAAAGCAATCTTTACGCCAAAAAATTAATAGAATAAAGTTGTTTATTCACAATAATTTTCTTTACTTTTGCCCATTAAAATCTAAAGATTACTCTATGAGAAAGAAAATTTTGGTCTTGGACGACAAAATAGCAATTGCAAAAGTCCTTTCAATCTATCTGGCCAGTGATTATGATTGTATTTGGTTACCGAATGGCATCGAAGGAGTAAAATGGCTTCAGGAAGGTAACATACCAGATTTGATTATATCAGATATCCGTATGCCCGAAATGCGTGGAGACGAGTTTCTGGAATGGATAAAATCCAATCAGCTATTCAAACACATTCCGGTGATTATGCTAAGCAGCGAAGACAGTACCACAGAGCGCATCCGCCTGTTACAAGAAGGCGCGGAAGACTATATTGTCAAACCTTTCAATCCCATGGAATTAAAAGTAAGAATTAAGAAAATTATTGAGTAAATCAGCATGACCTTTCTGCTTTATATAGGAAAGAACAAGGATTTTTTGCGCAAATTCAGCAAGCTCGAAAATGTCCAGATGATTTATGCCCAAAACTACCAGGATGCCATTACAATTTGTGTCAGGCTGAAAGTACGTGAGAACATCATTGTCCTTCACGAACAAGGGGAGATGAACGGAGATATTGAACAGGTCGGTGCTTTTAGAAAAAAGTTCTATCAGGCATATGTCGTACTCATTACGGACAGGCTGAGTCCCGAAGCCAGCAAAGTCTATCTGAACAGCGGAATAAACGATACCGTCAGTTTGCACATCACCACCGCCCAGTTAAGGCAGAAAATAGACATCATCAATAAACGGCAGGAACTGCTATATGCACATAACCGGAAGAAAAAAGACGT
>OLOS01002375.1_pt1 | contig 13030 bp, 14 predicted proteins | sample 1672631 | NCBI WGS metagenome assembly OLOS01 (sample SAMEA3136707, study PRJEB25190) | human gut metagenome | biome: human gut; feature: human-associated habitat; material: faeces | place: Austria | collected 2013 | reverse complement strand
AATTGACGTAGATGAAATGGGAGTCGTCGTCCTCAGAGATCCATTTGTAGTAGCGATAGTTTGCCTTCATGTGGTCGCTGTACTCTTCCTTGACGAACTGACCTTCCACGCCGAAGTAAGCAACAATATCATCGTAAGTTGCATCGAAAATATTCTTGTTGACCTCGTTCATCCAGACGTAGCCCTTCTGCACCTGCTCCTCCGTTACGATGCCGTCGCCGCCGGAGGCCATCGCGTCCGTCGGAGTGAGCGGAGCGCCTTCCGTCGGAACAGCTTCCTCCGGAGCGTCTTCTCCGATGGCATCCGGCATGGACTTGCCTGCGTCAATCAGCGGCAGATACCAGTCGGTATAGCGGTAGGGATATGTATCTTCCTCCATGTCATCCCAGTAGAGTCCCCACGGACGCAGATAGATGTCGTAGTGGAACTCGTCATCGCCATCTTCATAGTCGCCGCTGATCCAGATCATGTCGTCATAGTCCAACAGCGCAGGATCAACGATCCAGTCCGCATGCTCCAGGGCCACGTTTGTGAACCAGCCGCCCTCGGACATCACTGTGCCGTGCTCGCCGGTTCCGGCTTCGCTCAGACTGACCTGCGCGGAAGCCATGGGTTCGGACCTCGTGTAGTCCTCGTCCCAAAGCGTGATCGTGCCAGTGTAGTCCGTGCCGATGTCAATGACGCCGCAGACATCCCACCATTTTCCCTCCATGCTCTCGTAGTAGCCATAACAGCCGCTCATCTTCCACCAGCCGTACCATTCGCCGTTCCACCAGTCGAGCAGTGCATCGCCAGTCTCGGCTGGATCGGAGGTCAGCGTGCTGTCAACGGGCGGTTCACCGCCGGTCGTATCAGCTGCGGGAGTCTCACGATTAAGTGAGGATGGGTCAATGGTGATCTTGCCGCTTTTCTTGCCGAGGAACTGCTCGAAGGTTGCCTCGACTGGACTGGTCGTGTCCTGAAGCAGATATGCTGTCCGGACTTCCACCGTTGCGCCCGGAGCGACGTCTGTAAACTGGCCTTCTATCACGGTTTCAAAGGTGTCGTAGTCGGCAAAGACGGTTGCAGCTTCCAGTTCTACGCCGTTTTGCATGAGCGTTTCATTGACGCTCCAAAGATACGACGCATTCTCCTTGCCGTTGTTTGTGAAGTCCAGTGTCAGAACGATCGCGTCATTTCCGTCCGAATCTTCCATGATGCACGCGCCCTTGTAGAGCAGCTCATAGTCACCGAGCTTGATCAGATTGGAGTCTGCTGTCTTTTCCTTACCGCAGGCGGTGAGGCTGAACAGCATCAGCACTGCAAGAAGCAGGCATAGAAGCTTGGTCTTCGTCTGTTTCATAATTCCCTCCCAATATCCTTCAAGGATGCACAAATCTGCTGATTACCAGAAAATAACACGCAGTCCCGGCAAAAAACAGGAGTGCATACATGAGCCATTTTGATTTCCTCATTTCTTTACACGCTGAATAAGGTTACCGTCTTTGTCGGTGAACTTGCCGCAGAGAATCTTGATAAAGTCAACAAGGTACCCGATGCCGAACAGTCCAAGCGTCAGCGTGTAGAGAATGCCCGTACCGATCTTGCCGACATAGTAGCGGTGGACGCCGAGACCGCCACAGAAGAGGCAAAGCAGGAACGTTGTCAGCCAGTCCTTGGAGCCTTCCGCGCCGGCAGGAGTCTCCGGCGCGACATAATCCTCTACCTCTTCGCCGTTCAAAATCTTCTTCACGGTTTCGGTCACGGTGTCGATGTAGCCGCCGCGCTCTGTTGCAAGGCCGACTGTCGCACCCTTGAGGCCCTTGCGCAACACACTATTCTTATCGACGCGCATACCGCCAACCGACATCTTGGCCTCCGTAATGACCGGCTGAATCCGGATGTGTGTGCCATCCTTGAGGTAAAGCCAGAGGCCAACGTCCACATTTGGTTCTTTCTCAAACGAGATGCGCTGTCCGGGAACGCCGCCTTTGATCTGGAATGGCATCTGGAACGCTGCTCTGCGCGCATTGAGTTTCTGCATGATTTCTTCCAGTGTGGTAGAATAAGGAAGATCAAATTCACGGGGACTGGTAGCGAATGCAACGTCTTTCATGCTGCCTGTAAGGTTATTCATCGTTTTTCTCCTTTCTAAAAGATCAGAGGGCGGATAGTGTTAATGGTAAGCTACACGGCTATTTTTTCGTAAAGGTGCCGCTGATACCGTAGCCGGAATTCTCATTCATGGTAAGGCTGTTTCCATCTACAGAGAATGTATAAGTAGATGGATCACTCCATGCCTCCAGTGTCACCGTAAGCTGATCACCTTCAATGGTGTACGTACCGTCCTGCTTCATATAAGCATTTTCCATGGTGCATTTGCCGCTTCCGTTGAATGTCCATGTGATCGTACCGTCTGCGCCAAGTTCGGCGGACCATGTTCCGGCTAACGCATCCTTGCTACCACAGGCAGAAAGTGTTAAAAGCGTAACCACAATCAGAAGCAATGCTACAAACTTTTTCATTATTTTGTCCTTCTTTCTTTCATTATCATTTGATGGATATTTATCCTCTTACCGCGCCACCGCAATATTCACAACAGCCGTTCACGTCTGGTGTGGTCGTTGCGCCGCAGTAGGGACAGGTGACTGCCGTTTTAGGTGCGGCCTCCTGTTCAATCTGCTGGCGCACATCCTTGCGGACCTGCGTCAGAACCTGCCGGATTTCCTCGCCGAGCTTTTTGCAATTGCGGTACTCAACGTTAGTCTCCGGATTGCATCGGGTCGTCATCCCCGGTCGCATTGCGGGAGGCGGTGTAATATCTACGGAATCGGAATTGATCTTGAAGCGTATTTCGTCAAAGTAATCGTTGTTGACGAATATGGTGATGTAGAAATCATAGGAGTATTCATACCGCGGGGGATTGTAGCTAATCTCCCTACCGTCCTTATCCTCACGCTTAAGCTCCGTGCGGCTCTCGTCAATGTCGAGATTACAGCCGGTCACGTCTGCAAAATCTAAAACATCCGGGTTGGCTTCCACGAGATTTCTGGCACGTGTCACCATGAATTTTCCCGCGTCCTCGTCAAGAAGCACCTTGGTGTCCGCGCCGAGCGTTCTGGTTGTGTGGAATGCCGCGACCTGTTTCTGGTTTTCTTCCCTGTAATCAAGCTGTGCCTTGATTTCCTCAACAGTGCTGTTGCGTCGATCAGAGAACCAAGGGGAAAGCTTTTGGGCGCAGTTTTTGCAGAGATTGCCGTTTTCAAGCTTGCGGTTGCCAAGTAACCCTATTTTTTCTCCGCAAATATCGCAATATTTTTTATCAAACAGTCCCATATATGTATCAAACTCCTTTGTGTATGCTACTTGAATTATACGGTTACTGCGTGTCTGCCTTGGAATTGAGCACCGCACCGTAGATATACAAGGCCGGAATAGCTATTCCTGTCAGGATGCTTACGACATTAAACTCGCCGCCGTTGACCAGACTCATCACAATGCTCAATACGCTGAATACGGCCACAATCGCGCCCCACACGATGAGCTTTCCTGCTTTTTCGCTGCGCTTACTGTGCTTAATGCCTTTGATTCCGGCAATCATCTGGCAAATTCCTCCGACCAGCGTCAGGAACAGCGCCGCCCAATATGGAAATGTCAGGCCGGATTCCGCACCGAGTCCTGCCGCCAATACACCCAGTCCACCGACAAGAACACCCGCAATGATGGAAAATACTGCGGCAATGATCATCAGAATTCCGGTAACCTTCAAAAATTTATGTCCTTTCATGGTAAATCCTCCTGTTACAATAAATCGTATGGCTCGTTTTTATTCTTTCGCAGGGCGTTTGGCCCCATATTCTGCGCAAAATGTACGACTGCCGTTTGGCATACCTCGCATTACTCCGTTTCAAGGTTTGACGTGGCATAAGCTTCTTCGGCAATACGCAGCACCAAGGTCTCCAGCGCTTCTGCATGGCTGCCGCTGAGCTTTTGAATCTCGTTCCCGTCATCGGTGCGCCAAATGACCCGGATTTCGCTGTCGGTTTCGTCCTGGACATTTGGAGACGGCTTTCGGTACGCGGGCAGATCCGACTCTGCCAGCATATTCTGAAGTTCAAACCATTGCACCCACGTAAGCTGCCAAGGGATTGGGTTGGAAAACGCATCCGTTTCGCTTTCTCTCATCTCGTCGCCGGATCGGTCCGGAAACCGGCCGGTCAGCAGAGGCATATCCTTCTCCCGGTAGAATTTCAGTGAAAAGCAGCTGTAAAAATTCCTGTGGTTCTGCCGCCACTCAAATTCCACCAGATCTTTTCCTGCTCTGTATGTATCCGGGTTTTCCATCCTACCTCCATCTTGAATCCGGCTATCGACAAAATACCGATACAGTGATACGCCCGCCAGTGCGATAAACACAACCGCCGACACGATGGTCAGAGCGATTATGGATGCTTTTTTCACTTCAAATCCCCGTCGTCAAACGGATCGCCGCATTCCGGGCAGAACTTGGGCGGGTGTGTCGGGTCAGCCGGCTCCCAGCCGCATTTGTCGCATTTGTACTGCGGAACACCGGCCGGTTTTGGTTTGCCGCATTCAGCGCAAAACTTTCCTTTGCTCACCGCACCGCAACTACACGTCCAGCCGTCTGCCTGCGATTCCGGCTTTTTGGTGCCGCATTCCGGGCAGAATTTTCCGCTTGCCGTCGCGCCGCACTGCGGACATTTCCAGCTTTCGGCGGCAGGCTTTGGTTCAGGCTTTTTACTGCCACAGTTCGGGCAGAATTTTCCGGTAATACCGCTCTGTCCACACGAACAGTTCCATCCTTCAGCAGCTGCCGGAGCCGGAGCAGGCTGCGCTGCTTGCTGCTGTGCGCCCATCTGATAGAGATTCTGCGCGTTCATGCCGCCCGCCTGACCTGCCATGTTCATGCCCATAAACGCCATTGCAGGGCCTGCATTCTGATTCGACGCCGCAGATTGCATCGCGGAAGCCTGTGCACCGACAAGATAGGCTGCCGCTCTCGTCGGATCCATAAACGCCGCATTACGCTGCAGCTCCTTAATCATCTGCTCATCCTCTTCGCTCGCCTTGACCGACGAAACGCCAAAGGAAACGATCTCAAGTCCACGCAGGTAGCGCCATTTTCCGGATAAAACTTCATTCAATGCCTCGGCCAGTTCCATTGTATGACCGGGTAGCGCGGAATAGCGGATTCCCATGTCGGAAATCTTCGCAAACGCGGGCTGAAGCGCCGTCAAAAGCTCGGTTTTCAGCTGACCGTCCAGACGGTCGCGGGTATAGTCTTCACTGACGTTGCCGCATACGTTCGTGTAGAACAGAATCGGGTCACTGATTCGGTAACTGTACTCGCCGAAGCAACGAATGGCGATGTCAATGTCAATGCCCGCGCGCTGGTCGACAACGCGGAACGGCACCGGAGAGGGCGTGCCGTACTTATTGCCAATGAGCTCTTTCGTGTTAAAATAGTAGACACGCTGGTCTTTGGGCGGCTCGCCGCCGAAAGTAAAGCGTTTGCCGATATTCTTGAACGTGTCTAAGATGCTGGTTCCCAACTCATCGGAGAAGATCGTCGGCTCCGTCGAGCTGTCATAGACAAACTCACCCGGCACGGCGCAAAGCTCCGCAACCTTGCCCTGATCAACAATAATCATACACTGTCCGTCCGCCACTGCAACGACGGAACCGTTCGAGATGATGTTTTCGCTTCCCTTTGTGTTACTGCTGCGTCCGGAAACGCGCCGCTGTCCCTTGACCGCCATAACGTTTTCCGGAATTGATTCACAGTAAAAATACTCTTTCCATTGGTCGGCCATTACGCCGCCGGCCGCACCCAATGCTGCTTTAATGAGTCCCATTTTCTGTACTCCCTTTCTTTACTTACTATGCCCACGGATCTTCCGCCGCGGGAATACGGATGCCGCTGAGAATACTGGAATATTCCCAGAGGAACCATTCACCGGTCGAAGCCTTCTGCCGCAATTTCATGGGACGCGGTGAATCCGCGCCGGACGTTTTAAGAAACACGCGCATATAGCCCGGCTCTATATCCTGAGGTCTGGGGTCTGCCAGCACGTTCAGCGTGTATGGCACGCACGGCTGATACCCATTTTCCGGCGTTGCGCCTTCAAAATATGCAAGCGGCAGATAGACCTTACCGCGCAGTCGGTCGCGCAGAAACTGACAGTCATACGGTGTCATGGGCTTAGGACCGCGCAGAAGGTTCATCGCAGCAACGCCTGCATCTTTGTCCCTGTCAAACAGCGCCAATGCACACAGAAACAGTGCGCAGATATGTTCCGGCTGCCGCCCTTTAGCGGCAAGAATTTCAAATTCCTGCAAATTTCCCGGAATTTTCTGAATTACAACCTGCAACATAACCACTCCTTTCTAAATATGTATATCAATATATGTATATCAATCACACCTATGAAATAGATCTGTAATCCCAGCGTGTAATAGAATTATCAATCTGCCAATCTTTCATGAACGGTCGCCCATTGGCGGGACGCGCTGTACGATGAGCTAACCTCTTCACTATCCGGAAAGAATGTCCGTTAAACCTGTCTTTTTTTCTTTCTCCAAACGAGTAGAAAAACGACGACAGCAACAATCAAAAGTGTTGGCACAAGTGTGAATACAAGGATTGTTCCTACGGAGAAGCTGCGCTCTGCTGTCTGCGCATTGTTCTTTTCGTACTTTTGAGGAACATCTTTACCGACAGTGTTCTCACCAAATCCGCTCTTTTCGCCCCTATCTCCATTCTTTCCGTCGCTATCCGCTGTCCCCGAAATTGATGCGCCGGGTGAAGCCGTAGGCGAAATACCCGGCGAGGCCGAGGCAGCTGCATTAGGCGACGCCGTGGGCGAGGCTGTGGCGGATGTGTGTGGTGAAGCCGTAGGCGTAACCTTCGGTGTAGGCGTAACCTTCGGTGTAGACGTAACCTTCGGCGTGGCTGTGGCGGATGTGCGTGGTGGAGCCGTAGGCGCCGGAGTCGGTGTTGTGCGCGGAGCCGCTGTCGTTCCCGGCTTGAGCTTGGGAATTGGCTTTGTGCGTATCGTGCTGCATATATTGCATATCCATTGCATAACGCCCTCTTGGCTTGTTGTCGGTTGTGCGACCACTTTTCCGGCGTCCCAATTGTGATCCGTTTTGGCGGCTTCTCGGCGCTCCGTCACACCGCAGTACGTACATTCGCGCGTTTGAATGCCCTTTTCCATACAGGTGGGCTGCGTCGTAGTAAACCATGCGCCGAATTTATGATCCGTCTTGGCAATCGGTTTTGTCTCCGTCACACTGCATTGTGTACACTCCCGCTTTTGGATGCCGGTCTCCATGCAGGTGGGCTGCGTTGTAGTAAACCATGCACCGAATTTGTGGTCCGTCTTGGCAATCGATTTTGTCTCCGTCACACTGCATTGTGTACACTCCCGCTTTTGGATGCCGTTTGTCATGCAGGTGGGCTGCGTCGTAGTAAACCATGCGCCGAATTTGTGGTCCGTCTTGGCAATCGATTTTGTCTCCGTCGCACCGCAGCGCGTGCACTCACGTTTTTGGATGCCGTTCTCCATGCAGGTAGGCTGTGTCGTAGTAAACCATGCGCCGAATTTGTGACCCAGCGCAGACATTGTGACGGTGTCTCCTTCCGTACCGCAGTCATCACAGATAAAACGGGTGTATCCTGAAGTAGTACAGGTCGCGAATACGCGGTTATCAATAACCCAAAAATGATCCGTTGGCGGCGCGGGCATTTCATACCACTTGTTGCATGTACTGCAATACGCTCGCTTCGTGCCGGATTGTGTACAGGTAGGTTCTTTACCCTGAACAACTTCCCACGGTCCAAAGCTGTGGGGCATGGCAGGGTCAGTTTGATAAGTGCATCTCATCCCACAGACGGTACATTCCAGTACATAGTATCCGCCCCTCAGGCAGGTTGGCTTTTCCTCATCGGTCTGTATAATGTTTTCATGATGTTCCGGATTACTGTCTTCCGGCGAGCACGCAAGCGCGGTAATCGCGGACAGCGCCGCCATGAGCGCAAATACCAGAAATATTAGAATCAATCGCAGTAGCTTTTTCATTTCTCACCCATCCTTTCAAAGCGTGTCAATTACGCCCGCGAGGTAAGTCGGCGATACCGATGCATAAATAAAGTTATCAACCAGCTGATCCTTTACCGCCTGCCGCACTTCGGAGGCAAGCAGTTTATCCGCGTCCTCATCCACCAAAAGCAGAACCTTACACGTCCAACCGAGTTGCTTTACGGCACTGCAGATCTTGAGTCTCTCACTCAGCTTCCAGATTCCCTGTCGGATGACCTCCATCACCAACACATTGGCACGGCAGGTCCGGCACAACGCCAGCGTTTCTTCCGGCTTTGAAGAACGGTAGATAAGGAAATCCGGGTCGCATCCCGAAAGTGATTGCATGACCGCCTCCGACAGAAGTCCGCCCTTCATATCCAATACAATTCTTCGCATCTGTGCTTTTCCACCGCCTTTCTCTTCCTTTGAATCCTTCATCTATATTTTAGCCGTTATCTTCCATTTCCGCCCCCGCCAATTGGATAGGATTTGTAATTATTTTCCGTTGCAAAGCGAAATTTTGTAACAGTTCTCTGTATAAAGAGGACAAAACGTGTTGTCTTTTGTCTATCCGCATGATATACTATCCATATAAATATACTGATTTTTTGGGGGCATGCGGCATGAGCAAAACGACGAAAAGAAGCCTTTTGTACGCCTTGGGCTTGCTGGTGCTCATTGCGTTTGCCATGTGGCTCCGATATGCAAGCCGGTATTATTTTCATTCTCCGGCTGCCAGCTACCTGCGAAGCGCAATCTATTTGTTTTTGTTCAGCGTGTGGTGCTACTCTCTTTGGACGCGCATCGTACAGGTGCAGGTGCGGCACTACATGCTGGCGATTTCGGCGCTGATGGTGCTGTGGATTCTGCTGCGCTCAATCAAGTTTTCCATTGATAACATAGATGCAGAACGCCTGCTGTGGTATTTCTATTATTTTCCGATGCTGTTTATCCCCATGCTGTCGGTCTTCGTTTCCCAGTCACTGGGCAAGGGAGAAGACTTCCGTCTGCCGCGATGGACAAAGCTTCTGTATCTTCCGACATTGCTGCTGCTTTTGCTCGTTCTGACCAATGATCTGCACCAGTAGGTATTTTCTTTCCCATCCGGCATTTTATCGGACCGGGAGTATCGGTATGAGGTCGGTTTTTTCTTCGTGCTGGGCTGGGAAGTTCTGTGCGCAGGGTTTGCGTTTCTTTCGATGGTGAAAAACTGTCGTATCCCGCATAGCAGGAAAATTCGCTGGTTGCCGCTGGTTCCGTTTGCGCTTTCGCTGGTATATGTTTATGCGTATGCCAAAAATGTCTATTGGGTCTGGGTGCTCGCGGGCGATATGACCGTGTCACAGTGCCTGATTATTGCAAGCATCCTTGAATGCTGCATTCAAAGCGGACTGATTCATTCCAACCTCGGATACGATGAGCTCTTTGAAGCGACGAGCCTGCCTGTTCAGATTACCGATCAAGCGTTCTGCTCCAAATATGTATCTGCCGCCATGCAGGGGACTTTGCCGCAAAGTAAGCTAAGGCATATACAGCAGGATACCGTCTATCTGGATGACGATACACTTTTGAAACGGCATAAGTTGCGCCGCGGCTGGGTATTCTGGAAGGAGGACATCTCAGCGCTGAGTCAGGTTCAAAAGAAACTGGAATTGACGCGAGATGAGTTGCATGGCACCGGCGACGTTTTGGCGGCGGAGAATGCACAGCATGCAAGATGGTTGAAGCTGACGGAGCAAAACCGCTTGTATGATATGATGGAGGCACAGATTGATCGGCAGATCGCGATGCTGTGGGATCTGTTGACTGAATTGCAGAAAACGGAGGACCAAAACCGAGCCAGGCGTTTGCTCGGGCAGGTCATCATTATCGGAACCTACATCAAACGCAGAAGCAACCTGATTTTTGTCGGCGCACAGCGCGGTGCGATCAGTGTGCAGGAGCTTCGGTTGTGCCTCAATGAATCTTCCGAGAATATCTGTGTTTATGGCGCCGACTGTAAGGCAATTGTCAAGGGGGATGACCAACTTACCCTCGAACAGGCGACGCAGATCTACGACCTGTTCGAGGCCGTCGTGGAAACGGAACTGGAATCCCTTCGTGCAATGCTGATCTCCATAGATGTCGGTGCGCAGGTAGAAGTATCTTTTTGTGTTTCAGCGGCAGAGCCACTCTGCGGGCTGCGCGCGCATTTTCAAGGTTTGGAATGGGAGCAGGATGAGGACGGGCTGCAATATGTGACGCGGAAGCTGGAAAGATCGAGGGGGGTAAAGGCGCATGGATAGGATCAAGGAAAGTTTTGACAGTCTCCCCATCGCGGCCTGCTTTTTCGATAAAAACGGCGTGGTGCGGCTCATCAACCGCCGGATGCTCGCCATTACGAACTGGCTGCAAAAAGGCGGTATACAATCGCTGGCAGAGATGCAAAGCGCCCTGCAGGCGCCGCCGGCAAGTGTGTGCTGTCTGGATCCGCACCTTCGGATTTACCGCTTTCCGGACGGAACCGCGCTACGCTTTGCGCAGGAGCAGATCACAACAAAAGCAGGTGCCCGATATACACAAATCACTGCCGCAGACGTTACGGAGCTGATTCAGAAGCAGAACCAGCTAAAAGCGGAAAATGCGAAGCTGGAGAAAACAAACAAGCGGCTTAGGCGGCTGCTTGCGCAGATGCCGGAGATCATCCGGGAAGAAGAAACGCTGGCCATGAAGTTGCGCGTGCACGATGACATTGGACACAGCATCCTCGCGACGCGGCGCGTGCTGCTCCAAAACACAGACCAGAAGGAAATTCGTGCAACCGCAGCGTTGTGGGAGCAATCCATTTCAGTGCTTTACCGCTCCAGTCAGATGAGAGCGCAATCCGAACCGTTGGAAGCCGCAAAAGAACGAGCGGAAAAGCTTGGCGTCAGAGTTCTGCTGGCAGGAGATGAGCCGCGAACGCAGCGTATGCGCGCACTGATTGCACTGGCAATCAGCGAATGTGCATCGAACTGTGTCCGTCACGCCGACGGAACAGAGCTGTATGTGTGCTTTTGGCAAAAGCCGGACTGCATAGCGGTCTCCCTAACCAACAATGGTGCGGCACCAAAGGGAAAAATCACAGAAGGCGGAGGTCTTTCTATGCTGCGTCAACGCATAGAAGAATCCGGCGGCAAAATGGAGATTCAGAGTGTCCCTCGCTTTAAGCTGATGCTCAGTTTGCAGGAAAAGGAGGAAGCAGCATATGAAGGTGATGATCGTTGAAGACCAGACCATGATTCGCAGTCTGTTGGAAAGCTATTTTCGCGCCGAGGACGGATACCGGATCACGGCGTCCATTCCCGGCGCGAAACAGGCAGTCGAGATGTGCAGGACAAATTCTGTCGATCTGATTTTGATGGATGTGCAAACAGAGAACCGTGAGAACGGGTTGATTGCTGTTCGCCAGATTAAAGCCATACAGCCGAAGAGTAAAATTATTGTTGTGACTTCGCTGATCGACGGCGCCGTTCTGGATGAGGCAAAGAAGGCCGGAGCCGACAGCCTGTGGTACAAGGACTCGACGCAGAAGCGCTTGATGGATGTCGTCCGGCAAACACTGGCGGGTGAACATATTTTTCCGGACGCACCCCCGACAGTTGAGATCGGCATGGCAAAAAGCACGGAATTTACAAAGACGGAACTGAAGGTTCTGCGGTATCTGCTGCGGGGACTGTCCTACACGCGCATTGCGGCGGAGATGGGCTGCGAGATGTCAACGGTCAAATTCCATGTGTCAAATATGCTGCAAAAAACCGGGCTGGAAAACAAGCTTCAGCTTGCACTGGCGGTCAGCGACGCCAAGTTGATTGCCGATCTGGCGGAAGAATGATGGGATTTGATTTTCTGCTTGTGCAGCCACAGGCATTTATTGAAAAGAAGAAGCCACGTCTGAGCCGTTAGAATCGATTCGATTCAGAAGCAGCAGCAAGAGAAATTTTTTTGCAAAGGGCCGTTTGCAAACGTTTGTTCTAGCGTTATCATGTGAAACATAGTAGGAAATCCTGCCGACAATAGAATATTCCGAAGCGCATCATAAAACGTAATGAAGGAGCGCTGCGACCGAAAATGGCCGCAGCGCTCCTTTCGGTGCTTTCTGGAAGAATTCGGAGGTGGAAATACATTAGAATATGCGGTGGAGGAGAAGCTGATTCTTGTGAATCCAGCAAAGAAATGCAAAATCCCGAAAAACACTCGCAAGGAAATGAACATCCTGCCCGAAGCATTGATCGGCCCATATTTGAGTGCGGCGAAAGAGCATGGAATCCTCGCGCCGATGTATCTGGAACTGACCACAGGCTTGCGCCGCGGAGAACTGCTGGCTTTACGGTGGGAGGACTTGGACGTTCAGAACCACACGTTGTCCATCAATAAAAGCGTTGCGCGGCAGGACGGAAAGCTGGTCATCAGTACGCCCAAAACGCCAAATTCCATCCGAACAGTCCTACTGCCAGAAGAAACGGTAAAGCTTCTCGTAGAGGAGCACGAAAGACATCCGGTAAATCCATATTTGTTCCCATCTCCGCGCACGGGTGAAACGAGGGACCCGGATGGCTTCCGCAGACTTCACGACAGGATCATCAAGGAGATTGGCGCGGAGCATGTTAGATTTCATGACATGAGACACACATTTGCAACCTTGTCGCTGAAAAGCGGCGTGGACGTGCGGACGCTTTCAGAAACGCTGGGACATTTCAGCGCAGGATTCACCCTCAGCACCTATGTCCACTCGACACCGGGGATGAAACAGAGCGCGGCAGATGCGATCGGAAACACCATCCGCAACGCGATCTGACCCCAAAACCAAAGCGGCGGCTGCAAGTTGCAGCCACCGTTCAAACGTTCAAAATATTCGTGAAAATAGAGAAACTCGTGCTGTTTTGTCAAATAAATCTCAATAAATCCACCGCGTTTTCGCGCCCGTT
>OLOS01002367.1_pt1 | contig 13061 bp, 13 predicted proteins | sample 1672631 | NCBI WGS metagenome assembly OLOS01 (sample SAMEA3136707, study PRJEB25190) | human gut metagenome | biome: human gut; feature: human-associated habitat; material: faeces | place: Austria | collected 2013 | reverse complement strand
ACCTGCCCGGCATCTACTCCCTGTCCCCCTACACCCTGGAGGAGGTGGTGGCCCGGAATTACCTGATCGAGGAGCGGCCCGACGCCATCCTGAACATCATCGACGGCACCAACCTGGAGCGCAACCTGTATCTGACCACACAGCTGACCGAGCTGGGCATCCCCGTGGTCATCGCCGTGAACATGATGGACGTGGTCCGCAAGAACGGCGACCAGATCAACGTGAAGGAGCTGTCCCGCCAGCTGGGCTGCGAGATCGTGGAGATCTCCGCACTGAAGGGCGACGGCGTGACGGAGGCCGCTGAGGCCGCCGTGAAGGCCGCTCAGGACAAGACCAAGACCATCCCCATGCACACCTTCTCCGGCCCCGTGGAGCACGCCATTGCCCACATCGAGGAGGCCGCCGTGCATACCATGCCCGAGGAGCAGCAGCGCTGGTACGCCATCAAGATCTTTGAGCGCGACGACAAGGTACTGCAGAAGATGAACATCCCCGCTGACGTGATGCAGCACATCCAGCAGGACATCCAGGCCGCCGAAAAGGAGCTGGACGACGACGCCGAGAGCATCATCACCAACGAGCGCTATGTTTACATCGCCGAGATCATCAAGAGCTGCTACAAGCAGAAGAACAAGGGCCAGCTGTCCACCTCCGACAAGATCGACAAGGTGGTCACCAACCGCTGGCTGGGCCTGCCCATCTTCGCCGTGGTGATGTTCCTGGTTTACTGGATCGCCATGGTGGCCGTGGGCGCTCCCGCCACCGACTGGGCCAACGACGGCGTGTTCGGCGACGGCTGGCACCTGCTGGGCATCGGCTCCAAGGAGTATAACGAGACCAACGACGAATACACCGCCGCCGTGCAGGCTGTGGACGCCTTCCTGGGCACGGAGATCGACCCCGAGGCCGAGGACTTTGACGCCCAGACCCTGCTGAGCGACATGAAGAGCTTCCAGCCCACCTCCGACACCGCCACCGTGGATGTGGAGGACGAGGAGACCCTGGCCATCAACACCATGACCGCCTACTATGACGCCCTGCCCGAGGGCGCCGACAAGATGGACGACGTGGTGCAGATGACCTTTGTGGACGCCGTGAAGTATCTCACTGAAAACGGATTTGACGCCCCCGACCCCGCCGACTACGGCGTGTGGGTCCCCGGTATCCCCGTGCTGGTCAGCAATGGTCTGGAGTCTGCCGGCGCCGCCGACTGGCTCAGCGGCCTGATCAATGACGGTATCGTGGCCGGTGTGGGCGCGGTGCTGGGCTTCGTGCCCCAGATGCTGGTTCTGTTCCTGATGCTGGCCTTCCTGGAGGCCTGCGGCTACATGGCCCGTATCGCCTTCGTGCTGGACCGCGTGTTCCGCAAGTTCGGCCTGTCCGGCAAGTCCTTCATCCCCATGCTCATCGGCGTGGGCTGCGGCGTGCCCGGTGTCATGGCTTCCCGTACCATCGAAAATGAACGCGACCGCCGGATGACCGTTATGACCACCACCTTCATCCCCTGCGGCGCCAAGGTCCCCTTCATCGCCATGATCGCCGGCGCCATCTTCGGCGGCAGCGCATGGGTCTCCACCTCCGCTTACTTCATCGGCATGGCCGCCATCATCGTCTCCGGCATCATGCTGAAGAAGACCAAGATGTTCGCCGGTGATCCCGCTCCCTTCGTGATGGAGCTGCCCGCCTATCACTGGCCCACTCTGGGCAACGTGCTGCGCAGCATGTGGGAGCGCGGCTGGAGCTTCATCAAGAAGGCCGGCACCATCATCCTGCTGTCCACCATCTTCGTGTGGTTCACCACCTACTTCGGCTGGGTGGACGGCACCTTCCGTATGCTGGACGAGAGCGAGATCCAGAGCTCCATCCTGGCTGCCATCGGCGGCGTCATCGCCTGGATCTTCAAGCCCCTGGGCTGGGGCAACTGGCAGGCTGCCGTGGCCTCCATCACCGGCCTTGTGGCCAAGGAGAACATCGTGGGCACCCTGGGCATCCTGTATGGCGGCGGCGACGGCACCGTGTATCAGAACATCGGCGCGGCCTTCACCGGCATCAGCGGCTTCAGCTTCCTGGTGTTCAACCTGCTGTGCGCTCCCTGCTTCGCCGCCATCGGCGCCATCAAGCGGGAGATGAACAACCGCAAGTGGACCTGGTTCGCCATCGGCTATCAGTGCGGCTTTGCCTATCTCGTCGGCCTGATGATCAACCAGTTCGGCAATGTGTTTACCGGCAACCTGAACGTCATCGGCCTCATCGCCGCCCTGGCGGCTCTGGCCCTGATGGTCTACATGCTGGTGCGCCCCTATAAGGAGGCCACCAGGCTCAACGCCAAGGTCTGAGCAGCGCAAGCTGCCAATTCTGAAAAGGAGTGATCACCCATGCTGCATTGGATCAGCGCAAACCTCTCCACCATTCTCATCAGCATCGCCCTGTTAGCCATTGTAGTCCTTATCATCCGCGGCTTGGTCCGGCAGAAAAAGCAGGGAAAGTCCTCCTGCGGCGCGGGCTGCGCCCACTGCGCCATGCATGGCCAGTGCCATCACAGCCAGCCGTGATTCTTACCCGGGGGGAGACGTGGGCAGCTCCGCGTCTTCCCCCGCCCCTTCACCCAGGAGGTTAGATATGTCTAATTGCACGCCGGGCATGACGCCGGCCGCCATCAAATATCTGCTGGTTCTGGACGACCTGTGCCGGGAGGGCAAGGGCGTCCGCTCCGTGGAGATCGCCGCCCGGATGAATGTGTCCAAGCCCAGCGCCCACTCCATGCTCCAGAATCTCTGCCAGGCGGGCTTGGTGGAAAAGGAGCGGTACGGCACGGTGTATCTGACCCGGGAGGGCCGCAGCGCCGCCGCAGGCTATGCAGCGTGCTTCGGCCCCCTGTGCCGCCGGATGCAGGAGGCGCTGGGCCTGGAGGAGGACGCCTGTCAGACGGCGGCCTATGCCATCCTGGCGCAGTCCCAGGACCGGCTGCCCCAGCTCCGGGACCGGCTGACGGCGGAGTAAACTGCTTTTGCATTTTCCAAGGAGGTAATGATCCATGATCGAAACCATTGTCAAGGTGGACGGCATGATGTGCGGCATGTGCGAGGGGCACATCAACGACGCCATCCGCAGCCATTTCCAGGTGAGAAAGGTGTCCTCGTCCCACAGCAAGGGCCAGACGGTGATCCGGTCCCAGGAGGCCCTGGATCAGGCGCAGCTGCGCCAGGTCATCGACGCCACCGGCTACAAGGCCCTGGACGTGGTGTCCCGTCCCGTGGAAAAGCGCGGCCTGTTGGGCCACCTGAAAAAGTAAGGCATGACGCACTCATGTCTGCGTGACGCCGCACCGCTGCCGGGGCGCACCGTCCGCCGGGAGACCCCGGACGGGGGCCGGGCGGCGGTGACGCTTTATCCGGTGTTTCCGGGCATTGACATCCGCTATCACGACGTCCACGCCGGGTCCTGTCCCATGGACCCCGCCGCCCCCGGGGCTCTGGAGATCAGCCATTGCCGGGAGGGACGCATGGAGTATCGCCTGGGGGACCGGTATTTTTACCTGGCTCCGGGGGACCTGTCCGTGGCAAGGCAGGACGTGCTGCCCACCGCGGCCACGTTTCCCACCGGGCACTATCACGGCGTTACCGTTACCGTGGATCCCCGGCGGGCGCCCCGGTGTCTGTCCTGCTTTCTGGAGGACGTGGAGGTGCAGCCCGCCGCCCTGGCGGAGAAATTCTGCGCTGCCGGGGGGTATTTCGCCGCGCGGTCCTCCCGGCGGGTGGAGCACGTATTCTCGGAGCTGTACCATGTGCCGGAGGATCTGCGGCAGGGGTATCTGAAGGTGAAGGTGCTGGAGCTGCTGCTGTTTCTCAGCGCTCTGGAGGTGTCTCCCGTTCCGCAGGCGGTCCCGGGGCTGACCCGGGGACAGGTGTCTCTGGCCAGAAAGACGGCGGATTATCTGCTGGCCAACACCGAGAGCAAGGTGACCACCCAGGACCTGTCCCGGCACTTCGGGGCCTCCGCCGCCCAGATCAGGGCCAGCTTTCAGGGGGTTTACGGCCGGAGTCCCGCCGCGTGGCTGCGCCTGCAGAAGATGCACGGCGCGGCGGAGCTGCTGCGGTCCACGGACCGGACGGTGCTGGACATCGCCGGGCAGTTTGGCTATGACAACGCCAGCAAATTCGCACGGGCCTTCCGGGACGTGATCGGCGTGTCTCCCAACGAGTACCGCAGCGGCGTGGACCAGGATTCCTGCGCGCCGGTATGATCCGGTAAATACGGAAAATGGCTGCCCGAGGAGGGCAGCCATTTTTCATTTTTACTGCTGGAGTTCGGAGAGGACGCTGTGGCACACGCCGTTGGTGATGAACACCGATCCGGCGTGGAGCGGGTCCATGGGGCCGCCCTCCAGGCGGGTGGCGGTGGCTCCGGCCTCCTGGGCGATGAGCGTCCCGGCGGCATAGTCCCAGGGGGACAGGCGGCACTCGAAGAAGATCTCCGCCCGGCCTGCCGCGATCTGGCAGCAGTCCAGGGCCGCCGAGGCAAAGCGCCGGTAGTCCAGGCACCGGTCATACAGCCGGCGCAGGATGGAGAAGTTCCGGTCCGTATACGTCCGGTCATAGATGGTGGAGCCGCACACCACAATGGCATGGGGCACGTCGTTGCCGCTGACGTGAATGGGGGCGCCGTTGAGGGTGGCCCCATGGCCCCGCCGGGCGGCGAACAGCTCGCCCACATAGGGGTTGTACACCACGCCGTACTCCGTCTGGCCATTGTGGACCAGGGCCACGGAGATGCTGCTGTAGTTCATGCGGCGGGTGAAGTTGGTGGTGCCGTCGATGGGGTCCACCACAAAAACCCAGGGCCGGGTCAGGGCGGGATGCTCCCCCTCCTCGCCGAAGAAATCCGCCTCCGGCAGCAGGCGCAGCAGCTCCCGGCGCAGAATCGCCTGCACGGCCTCGTCATATTGGGTCACCAGGTCCGCGGGGCCGTGCTTTTCCCGGGTGACATTCTGGATATCGTGAGCGGAGAGGACCATGTCCCCCGCCCGGCGAACGATTTCAATGAGTGCTTCCAGCATACGATTACCTCCTGACAATGCGTCCGGCCAGGGCGCCGGTGTATACGCCGCCGTCGATGACCGGGGCGCCGGCCACCAGCACGGTGTCCATCCCCTCCGCCATGCGGCAGGGGTCCTGATACGTCCCGGGCTCCCGCAGGTCCTCCGGGGCAAATATGTTGATATCCGCCTGGGCTCCCGGGGCCAGCACACCCCGGTCAGGCATGCCCAGCACCGCTGCCGGACGGCCTGTCATCTTGTGGATGGCCGCCTCCGGCGTTAGGTCGCCCCGCTGCAGGACGAACCGGGTCAGCAGGTGAACAAAGGTTCCGTATACCCGGGGATGAGGCTGTCCCTCGGTGGGATAGGTGGAGTCGGAGATCAGGTTGGAGAAGGGGTCCCGCAGAATGGCGGCTATGTCCTCCTCGTCGGCCATGAAGTCGATCATGGTGATCTCTCCCTGCTCCCGCACCAGCAGGTCGCAGCAGCAGGTCAGGGGGTCCTGGCCCGTCAGGGCGGCGATCCGGGCAAGGCTCATGCCCTGGTAGGGGTGATCCTCCGGGCAGTGGAGACTGGTGAGGAAAATGCCGTCCCAGCCAGCCAGCCGGGCGATATCGTCGAAGCCGTCGCCGCTTTCGATGCGGCGGGCCAGCTGGCGGCGCTGGTCCGGGTCCCCCAGACGGCGGACAATGGCCTCCATGCCCCCGGCCAGGAACTCCGGCGGCAGAATGTGCAGCAGCTGGGTGGACCCGGCGGTGTAGGGATACACGTCGCAGGACAGGTCCAGCCCCTCCTGGCGGGCCCGGTCCAGCAGGGCCAGCACCTGGGGCACCTTGCCGCGCCAGTTGTCCCGGCCCATGGCCTTCAGGTGGGAGATATGCACCGGGGCCTTCAGGGCCCGGGCCACCTCCGCCATCTCCTGGGCGGCCGTTACCACGCCGCCGCCCTCCTGGCGCATGTGGACGGTGATGGGGATGCTCTGCCCCGCCAGAGGGGCCAGGGCCCGGATCAGCTCATCGGTGGTATAGAAGCACTCCGGCGCGTAGCCCAGACCCAGGGATACGCCCAGGGCCCCGTCGGCCAGGGCCTGCTCCAGCCGCCGGTGGATGGCGGCATAATGCGCCGGCTCCAGCCGCTGGACCTGGTACCCGGCCACGCTGGCCCGGACGGTACCGGCTCCCACCAGCATCCCCGTGTGCAGGGGAGCGGCAGGCTGGGCGGCAAAATACCCCGCCAGAGTCTCCTGTGCCGCCTCCGGCGGCACCCGGCCGCAGATAGGCTCCAGATACGACAGGATGGCAGGGAGATTTTCCGGCCCCACCGGAGCGCAGGACAGGCCGCAGTTGCCGTTGACGATGGTGGTGAGCCCCTGGCGCAGCTCCAGCTCCCCGAAGCCCGGGCGGAAGGCCGCAGCGTCGGCGTGGCGATGGATGTCGATAAAGCCGGGAGTTACCCATTTGCCACGGGCGTCGATGACCCGGGCGGCCTGGGCCTGGGGCAGCGGCTCCACCGCGGCGATTTTGCCGCCGGACACCGCCACGTCGGCCCAACGGGCGGGACGGCCTGTGCCGTCGTACACGGCGCCGCCCCGGATGATGAGATCAAACATGGTATTTCCTTCTTCTGACAGACAGTTATTTCCTCCCGCCCAGCGGGAGAGTGACAATGAAACGGGTGGAGCGGGCGTCGCTTTCGCAGCGGATGGTCCCCTGATGCTCCCGGACGATGGCCTGGGCAATGGACAGGCCCAGGCCGAAGCCTCCCTGGGTGCGGCTGCCGTCGGCCCGGTAGAACCGCTCAAACAGGTGGGGCAGCACCTCCGCCGGGATGGGCGGGCCGCCGTTTTCCACCGTCAGCACGGCCTTTCGGTCCGCCTGGACCAGGGTCATGCGGACCTGTGCCCCCTGGGGGGCGTATTTGATGGCGTTGTCCAGCAGGACCCCCGCCACCTGCTGCAGCTGATCCCGGCTGCCGGTGACGGCGATGCCCGGGGCAATGTCATAGTCCAGCCCGCGTCCGGCCTCGAAGGCCACGGGCTCGAAGCGCAGGGCCGTATCCTCCATGGCGTCGGACAGGTCCACCGGGGTCATGGCGGCCTTCAGCCGCCCGTCGTCGGCCCGGGACAGCGTCAGCATATCCTCCACCAGGCGCTTCATCCGCCGTCCGGACCAGCGGATATTGTCCACATAGGGCTGCTGATCCGGCTGCACATCCGTCTGCTGCATCAGGTCCGCCGAGGACAGGATCACCGTCAGCGGGGTCTTCAGCTCATGGGACGCGTCGGACAGGAACCGGCGCTGCTGGTCCAGGGAGCGGGCCACAGGCCGGGCGGCCAGACCCGCCAGCAGCCAGCTGCATCCCAGCAGCACCGCCAGGGCCGCCACGCCTACGATCAGGCACATTTTCACCACCGCCCGGAGGGTGGCGTCCTCCTGGGCGGCGTCGGTAAAGGCGATGCGGGTATACAGGGGGCCGTCGGCCCGGAGATAGCGCAGGTGATACGCCCGCAGGACGCCGGATTCGCTGCCCTGCTCCAGGCAGGCGGTGACAATGTCCGCCACGGCGTCCTGGTCATCCAGCTGGTAATAGCTGCTGCCGGACAGGCGCACGGTGCCGCTGGGGTAGATGTCCGCCACAAAGCAGGGGGCGGACCCCTGGCCGGGCAGGGACGCGTCATACCGCCCCGTCTGGATCACCTGAAGCAGCCGCTGGTTCACGCTGCGCTCCACGGCGGCCCGGCTGGACAGCAGCACCCCGGCGAACACCGCCAGCAGCACCGCCGTCACCATGGCCATGTTGATGGCCACGATCTTCCAGCGAAGGCGGCGGATCATGCCTCCACCTCCAGATAGTACCCCACCATCCGGCGGGTGCGGATGGACACGGCGGAGTGCAGATGGGTCAGCTTCCGCCGCAGGAAGGAGATGTATACCTCCACGTTGTTGTCCTCGGCGTCGGAATCATAGCCCCACACCTTCAGCAGCAGCTGCTCCTTGGGCACCACGCGGCCCTGGCTGCGCAGCAGCAGCTCCAGCATATCGTATTCCCGGCGGCTCAGCCGCAGGGACCGCTCCCCGCAGGACAGCTGGAACGTTCCCGGCTCCAGCCGCAGGTCCCCGAAGGCAATGGCATCGTCGGTTTTGGCCTCGCCGCCGCCCCGGCGCAGCAGGGAACGGATGCAGGCCAGCAGCTCGTCGGGCTCGAAGGGCTTGGTCAGATAGTAGTCCGCGCCGCAGTCCAGGCCCTGGACCCGGTCGGCTACGTCGCTGCGGGCCGTCAGCATCAGCACCGGCACGGCATGGCCCCCGGTGCGCAGCCTCCGCAGCAGGGTGAAGCCGTCCATCCCAGGCAGCATGGCGTCCAGCAGGATCAGGTCATAGATATCCGTCACGGCGTTGTCGTAGCCGGAGACGCCGTCGCTGCTGACGTCCACGGTGTATCCCTGCCGCCGCAGCAGCTCCGCCAGGTTCTGGGCCAGGCGGTTTTCATCCTCGATCACAAGCAGCCGCATGGGGCGCCTCCTCTTATTCCAGGCCCGACTGGGCCAGGGTCAGCAGCGGGGCCAGAGCCTCCGCGCTCATAAGATAAACCGTATCGTCATCGGAAACGCTGACGCAGTAGCCTGCGCCCCGTTGACCGCCCACCGTCAGGGTAAGGCTGCGGTCGGCCCCGGCGTGGGTGTATGCCGCCGTCAGGGTCACGGCGGGCTTGTCCAGGCCGCACAGGGCCGCAGCCCCGGCGCTGGGCCGCCAGTCCACACAGGCCGCCAGGTGCATATCCCCCAGCCAGGCGGTCAGGTCCGCCAGCTGATCCGTTACATCCCGGCCGTCGGCGGTCCAGGCCCCCTCCGCGGGAGTCAGGGTCAGGGTGCGCTCTCCGGCGGTGACGGTCAGGGAGGTGACATTCTCCGCCGTCAGCTGGGGCAGCTCCGGCAGGGCCATCATGTCATAGATGCTGCGGCCGATCTGGCTCATCAGGTCCGGCACGGCGTATACCGTGGCCTCGGCCCCCTCCCGGTATACATACACGCTGCCGTCGGACTCCTTGCCCAGGCGGTAGGTGACGGACGCGCCCTGGCTGTCGGTGACGGTGACGTATTTGGTGGGGCTGTCCAGCCCATAGTCCGCCAGCTGGGCGGCGGTGGTGACAGGCGGCAGACTCTCGATGCCCTGCACCGTCTCCAGCAGGGCCAGGGCATAGCTCTCGTCCAGGGGGAAGGTCTTGTCGTCGGCCCACAGCCAGTGGCCCTCCTCCAGGGAAAAGCGCAGGGTAATGGAGCCGTTGCTGCACACCAGGTGCACCGGCACCGCCTTCTCCTCCCGGGTGACGTTGGGGTCCTCCGGCTGGGGATGATCCTCCTTTTTGCCGCAGCCCGCCAGGGCCAGCAGCATCAGCGCCAGCAGCAGGGCGCATACGCTTCGTGTTTTCATGGCAGTTCTCCTTTTTTTCTTACCGTTCCAGGCCCAGCAGGGCCATGATGGCCTCCTCCCGGCCTCGCATCTGGGCCTTCATAGGCCCCTCGTCCAGGTGGTCGTAGCCCAGCAGGTGCAGCACCGAGTGGGTCACCAGATAGGCCAGCTCCCGCCGCTTAGAGTGGCCAAATTCCTTGGCCTGGGCCGACACCCGCTCCATGGACAGCACCATGTCCCCCAGGGGGATGAGCCCTGTGCCGGGGTCGGCGTCCTCCGGCCCCGGGTGCTCCCCGGGGGCCAGGTCAAATTCCGGAAAGCTCAGCACGTCCGTGGGCCTGTCCACCTGCCGCATGTCGCGGTTGATCTGATGGATGCCGTCGTCGTCCGTCAGGAGCACGTCCACCTCGCAGGGGAGCGTGACACCCTCTGCGGAAAGAGCCGTGCGGATGGTGCGGCGGATCAGGGCACAGTTGGCATCGCTGGCGGCGCCGGGCACGTCGGCGGTGACGGGGATATAATGGGTCTTTCTCATTTCTTTTTCTCCTCAAACCGGGCATATGCCTCGATAATGCGCTGGACCATCACATGCCGCACCACGTCGGCCTTGCTCAGCTGGCAGATGGACACGCCCTCCACCCCCTTCAGGACCTTCATGGCCTCCTTCAGGCCGCTGGGCTTGTCCCCGGGCAGGTCGATCTGGGTAATGTCGCCGGTGATGACCACCTTGGAGCCGAAGCCCATGCGGGTCAGAAACATTTTCATCTGCTCCCGGCTGGTGTTCTGGGCCTCGTCCAGGATGATGAAGCTGTCGTCCAGGGTGCGGCCCCGCATATAGGCCAGGGGGGCCACCTCGATGTTGCCCCGCTCCAGGTATTTCTGGTACGTCTCAGCCCCCAGCATATCGAACAGGGCGTCGTACAGGGGCCGCAGATACGGGTCCACCTTGCTTTGCAGGTCGCCGGGCAGGAAGCCCAGCCGCTCTCCGGCCTCCACGGCGGGGCGGGTCAGGATGATGCGGTTGACCTGCTTGTCCCGGAAGGCGGCCACCGCCGCCGCCACTGCCAGATAGGTTTTGCCGGTGCCGGCAGGGCCCACGCCGATGGTGACGGTATCCTTCAGAATGGCGTCCACATACTGCTTCTGGCCGATGGTCTTGGGCTTCACGGGGCGGCCCTTGGACGTGATGCAGATCACGTCCTGGGTCAGCTCCCCGATGCGCTCGGACTGGCCGCTGCGGCACAGGCCCACCACATACCGCACATGCTGCTCGCTGATGCTCTCGCCCTTGGCGGACAGGGTCAGCAGGGCCTGCACCGCCTTCTCCGCCAGCATGACGTTCTCCGGCTCGCCGGAGATCACCAGCTCGCCGCCCCGGTTTACCACCGTTACCTGAAATTCCGATTCCAGCAGGCGAATATTTTCGTCAAAGGAGCCAAACAGATTGATGGCCTCCTCCATGCGCTCGATGCCGATGCGCTGTTCCATTGGGCATGCCTCCCTATTGTATATCCAGATTGTATAGCCATATTTTTCAGTCGTCCGTCAGCGGGACCTCCCGGCCGATCTCCTCCAGGCACTCCGCCCGCAGGGTCACCGTCAGCCAGCCGCCCTGCTCCACCGCGTCCACCCGGACGCTTTCCGCCGTGCCGGTATCCGCCAGCAGCCGGGTCAGCCGGTCCCGCAGCAGGGCCTCACCCTCGTCCCGGGCCTCCTGGACCGGACGGCGGACCGGCGTACCGCCGCAGGACGTCACCGTCTCCGACACCACCGTAATGGGCAGCCGCAGGCCCCACAAAAGGGTCACGGGGTGATACCGAACTATTTTATCACAGTCTGCCCCCAGTGTGCTACCCTTTCCATAGAATTTTATCCGTTTTTTGCCGATATCCAGGGCATACCGGGTCCGGGAGGAGACCGGGGCGCCCTTCTCCGACACTGTCAGGGGAACCTGCGCCGTCAGCTCGTACCAAGTCCGGGCCCACACCCGGCCCATGCCGCGCTGCCACCGGAGACCCCCGTTGTCCAGGTCCACCGCCCCGGAGATCAGCAGCTGCCCCTGGGTAACGGTGGCTCCGGGCTGCACCATGGCCTGGCCTCCCAGGGCCTCCACCCGGGTGACCAGGCCCGGACACCGGGCCACCACATTGGTGAGCCGGTCCTCCACCACAGCCTGGCCCCGGACCCGCTCCACCACCTGCACCTGGGCCACGCAGCCCTTCACGTTCACCGCCAGCCACACCACGTCCTTCAGCTCCAGCAGCACATGGCTGCGCATGTCCTTCTGGTCGATGTCCAGACTCCGGGTGCCGATGGTGATGCCGTAGTCCTCCAGAGCACGCAGGATCACCTCGTCCGGCACCGTCTCGTTGCCGCTGACCCGGAATTCCCAGATGGTGAAGTTTCCCTCCAGCACCAGCAGCACCGTCAGCAGAAGGCCCGCCAGCAGCACATACCGCCGCCGCAGCCGCCGGGCCAGCAGGGGAGCCCCCTGCTCCCGCCGCACCGTGGCCGCTGCGCCCACCTGCCGGGCCGCCTGACGCACCTGGGCCAGTCCCCGGCGGGTGGTGCGCAGGGTCAGCTCCACCGGCGACAGCCACCGCACGTCCCAGAAGGGGACCTCCGCCCCGGCGCACAGATTCACCACCCGCTCCGGGCAGCCGCTTTCAATATGGACCAGCACCTGGCCCCGCAGGAAGTTCAGCACGGCTTTATACATGGTCCCCTCCCTGCCGCCGCAGCTCCACGGCGGCGATGCGTCCCCGCAGACGCAGCTCCCCCTCCGTCATGGCCATGAGCTGCAGATCCGTTCCGATGACCCGCACCGTCATGTCTCCGCCGCCGATGTCCACCGTCTCCGTGGTGTAGGACAGCACGCCCCGGTGCTGGGTCATGAAAAATTCCCGGTCGCCTACCAGCTCCATCCGCGGCACCCCCGGCTGGATATCCCCCGGCAGGTCCAGCCGCTCCATGGCCGCCTGTCCCGCCCGGGTCAGCCATCCCTTTTCCAAACCGCTGCCACCGCCTTTCTTCCGATTCCGTAAACTCTATGCATCCCCGGGAAAAAACTTGCATGTCCCACCGGCGGGGGGCATACACTCAGGCGGGAGGTGACGGCCATGCGGGAAAAGCTGGGGCTGCTGGGATGTCTGGCTGCGCTGGGGGTGCTGCTGCTGTGCTCCGCCGACACGGCCCGGGCCGTCCGGGAGGGACTGGCCCTGTGCGCCGGGTCGGTGATTCCGGCGCTGTTCCCGTTTCTGGCGGTATCGGGGCTGCTGACGGCCCTGGACGCCGGGGCGGCTCCGGGCCGGGGGCGGATGCTGCTGGCCCGGGTGCTGGGCTGCGGCCCCGCCGGAGCCGGGGCGTTTCTGCTGGGCCTGGTGGGCGGCTATCCTGTGGGAGCCCGCACCGTGGCCCAGCTGTACCGGGAGAAGCGGATCTCCCGGCCGGAGGCCTGCCGCCTGCTGCTGTTCTGCAACAACTGCGGCCCGGCGTTTATTCTGGGCGTGGCGGGCCTGGGCTGCTTCGGCAGTCTCCGGGCCGGGGGACTGCTGTGGGCCGTCCATGTGCTGGCAGCCCTGCGCATCGCCCTGGTGCTGCCCCGCCGTCCGCTGCCG
>OLOS01002364.1_pt1 | contig 13087 bp, 8 predicted proteins | sample 1672631 | NCBI WGS metagenome assembly OLOS01 (sample SAMEA3136707, study PRJEB25190) | human gut metagenome | biome: human gut; feature: human-associated habitat; material: faeces | place: Austria | collected 2013 | reverse complement strand
GATGGTCACGGTAATTGGCCAGATACGTTGCGAATTCAGCCGAGGTGTCAGAGTTGCCAGAACGCCACATTTTGTGGTCGATGATGGTGCTTTCGCTGCCGTAATACGCATCGATGTAAGCAATAAGCCCGTCAATCGCTTCAAGCTGCGCTTCGGGATAGGCGCCCTGCCCGCCCACATGCACTATTTCGATGCCAATAGAATACGAATTCATACCGTAATCGGTAATGCTCTTCGAAGGAGCTTTTGTGGTTCCCCTTTTGTCGTCGCGTCCATCTTCTGGCACGCCATACTCGCTGTTGTGACCTGCGTCGCCATAGCCGGCATGATGGGCAATGGCATCCATCGGCACACATTGCACGATAGATCCGTCTTTATTCACGATGAACTGCGAGGCCACTTTGTTGCCACTGCTCTCCCATGAATTAACGATAGAAGCCGCGCTGCTATCCACTTCGGTGTCGTGCAGCACGATGTACTTCTGATAGCTGGCCCCTTTTTCGCCGTGGTTGAAGTCGGAACGATAGTCTTCCGTTATATCCAGCTTCGCGCGCAACTCACTTGCCGTCGGCTTAGCTTCCTCCGCAGAAGAAACGCCTCCTTCGGCTCCTTCGCCACTTTGGGCACCGCTGTCCGAAGAAACGCCTGTATCATTCACCTTGAGCTGAGAGTGGTCGGGTTGTTGTTGCGGAGCTGCGCAACCCGCCAACGTGCACGCCAAAGCAGCGGCGGCAAGTATCCCTATCAGTCTCATACGTTTTCCTTCCAACCGAACGGCGTGCCCAACACAGCGGCGCCAACGTTCTCGCTAGGCGCAAATCACAGCGAGCCTGGCCAGCTGCCCTTTCCGGCAACCATACCAGGCTCGCAACATATCAATGCAAGAAAATGGAGATCAATCCTATTTTCTCAGGTCAACGCCAAGTTCAGCATTCACCAAATCAAATGCCGCGTCGATGGCCTTGTCCATATCGTAGTACTTGTATCCACCCAAACGGCCAGCGAATACCACGTTGCCTTCCTGCTTGGCGAGTTCAACGTACTGCTCATACAGGGCGCTGTTACGATCGTCGTTCAGAGGATAGTACGGCTCGTCGCCGCGCTCCCAGTTTGCGGGATACTCGCGCGTAATGATGGTGGTTGGCTGAGTGCCGTACTCGAAGTGCTTGTGCTCGATAATGCGCGTGAAGGGCACCTCGCGCTCGGTGTAGTTAACCACCGCGTTGCCCTGCCAATTCTCGCATTCAATACGCTCGGATTCGAAGCGCAAAGAACGATACTCCAGCGCGCCAAGCTGATAATCGAAGTAAGCGTCGATGGTGCCGCAGTAAATAACGCGGTCGGCAATACCTTCGTTTTCAGCAACGAACTCACGATACTCGGTATTCAGCAAAATTTCCGTATCGCCGAACATGCGCTCAACCATAGCAGTGTAGCCGCCCATGGGGATGCCCTGCCAACGGTCGTTGAAGTAGTTGTTGTCATAAATGAAGCGAACGGGCAGACGCTTGATGATGGAAGCGGGCAGCTCGGTGCAGCTCTTGCCCCACTGCTTTTCGGTGTAGCCCTTGATCAGCTTCTCGAATACATCCTTGCCGATAAGCGAAAGCGCCTGTTCCTCGAGATTAGAGGGCTCGCCTTCGCCAATCTGCTCGGCTGCTTCCTGCTTCTGGCGCTCAATGATTTCCTTCGCTTCAGCGGGAGTCTTGATTCCCCACATCTTCGAGAAGGTGTTCATGTTGAACGGCAAGTTGTACAGCTCGTCCTTGTAGCTGGCAACGGGGCAGTTCACATAGTTGTTGAACTCGGCGAACTGATTTACGTAATCCCAAACGGGACGAAGCGACGTATGGAAGATATGGGCACCGTGCTTATGCACGTTGATGCCATCGATTTCTTCCGTGTAGATGTTGCCTGCAATGTGATCGCGGCGGTCGATGACCAAGCAGGTCTTGCCGATCTTGGCGGCTTCATGAGCAAAAACGGCGCTCGTGATGCCAGCGCCAACGATAAGGAAATCGTAATGGTTGCGCTGCATGCCATGCCTTTCTGTGTGTAACGTTTCAGCCAGCAAGCTGCCGGCCGCTCTAGTATGTTTAGAATGCACCGCACGGGCGCACTGCTTCTTATTTTAGACGATGCTGCTCTACTATCGAAACTCGGACCCAATAAAAAACGCCCACAAGGACGTTAACGAGCTTTGGGGTATGCACCAGTAGAGTCAGCGAGTAAGATTCTGGCGAGTGCGGGGAGATTGAAAAGCCCATAGAGCTGGCCTTTGCGCCGCCCTATGGGCTTTGAAATTTCCCTGTGCCGCCAGAATCCCGCGCAGCATCGTCGCGTCTCAGGAGCATGTTGCGCTGATCGTAGATCAGCGCAACTACCTAATCCTGCTTTACAACAAGAACGTCGCAGCGAAGGTTCCTGATCAGATAAGTGGAAACGCTGCCAACGAATACGTAGGTGATGTTCGAAAGACCGCGCTCACCGCAGATAACCAGCTCGGGCTCGAACGGCTTGATCATCAGGTTATGGATGGTTTCCTGAATGCGACCAACCTTAACGACAACCTCTACGGAAGGGATGTCTGGATCTTCCTCGGCTGACTTCAGCGTATCGCCCAAGGAATCGACCAAACGGTTGCGAACCGTTTCAGCAAGCTCTTTGTAGTCGGTGCCCGTCAAGGAATCGGGAACCGAATCTACTACATGGCCGAACATCAATTCTGCATGGTTGAGCTTCGCAATCTGAATTGCGCGCTCGGCTACTTCCTGCTGAGTGCTGCCGCCATCGAGTGCTGCAAATACGCGCCTGTACTGCTTCATAGCTCTCGCCCCTCTTTCTCCTTCGCCATACGGCAAAGGCCCCAGTATCGAAGCGCCCCTGCGCCTCGCTTATTATCTTTCTTTATTCTAGCAGGATACCCAAGCAAAAACGTCACAATGCTGTAACACGTTCATTCCTTCTTCCCCAAAGAAACCCCAAATGATGAGGGGATTGTGAATGGTTGCCTCTGCGAAAGCCATACCTGTCACGAAGCTGTTCCGGCACTCCCTCCCGAACCTGCATTGGCCACTCTTGGCTTAACTCCAGCTAAAGCACGGGCGTTCTGCATTGCCTCCAAATATGCTTGAGCATCGCCTGGATCGTCGTCGATAGACTCATCGCCCAAATCAACCTCGCGAGGAACGCGACGATACAGGATGTCGTACATAACCGGCACCACATACAGCGTCATGAACGTGGCGTACAGCAAGCCGCCCACAACCACAACCGCCATGCCGCGCTGCATCGACGATCCCACCGCATCGCTGAACACCATCGGCAACATAGCGAAGATGGTGGTAATTGCCGTCATCATGATGGGGCGCATGCGGGTACGTCCCGCAGCCACCAGGGCATCGTGCTTTGACAGGCCACCACGGCGCAGCTGGTTCACATAGTCAACGAACACGATGCCGTTATTCACCACCGTGCCCATAAGCACCGCGAAGCCCAGCAGCGAAAGCATGCTCAACTGTTCGCCGGCTGCCACCAAACCGAACAAACCGCCGGTAAAGGCAAGGGGGACAGTCAAGATCACGATGAAGGGAGAAAGCAAGCTCTGGAACTGCGCCACCATGACAAGGTAAATCAGCACAAAGCCCAAAATCAGAAGCAGCATCATTTGAGAAAGCATTGTGTTGATGTTTTCCAGTTCGCCACTGGTTTGAATGGTGTAGCCCTCGGGCAGCTGATAATCCTTGAGCTTGGTCTGCAGATCGCGCGCAAGCAAAGCATTGTTGTAACCATCTTCGACATCGGCCGTCACCGTAATAGCACGGGTTGAGTTCACATGAATCATCGTGGGAGAGGCAACTCCCTGCTCAACCTTAGCGAACTCGCGAAGCTTGTGCGTGGTGGTATCGCCCGTCTGCTGATTGGTTATCTCAATCTCGGTATCAAGAAGATTGTCTGCCGTAACAGGGTTTGTCTTATCCACTACAGACACATTCATCTTGCTGCCATCGAGCGTCATGGAAGGCGCATCGGCGCTTTCGGAAAGCTTTTTCGCCAAATCGCTATACAACTGAGCAACCGTATAGCCGTCCTTGGTAAGCTTGTCGCGATCGACAACCAGGTGAAGCTCGGTCGCAGCATCTTCCATGCCGTTTTCGATTTCGGTATAGCCCTCCACCTGGCCAACGATCCCCATCACATCTTCGCTGATACGCACCAGCTCATCCTGATCGGGACCTTGGATCCTCAACGAAAGCCCACTGCCGGTCATAGAGCTCATCGCCTCGGAAGAAGAAGCGTCGGTAATCACTTCGCAGTTCAGGCCAGAAGTACGCTGCTGCAGCTGATCCAAAATCGAAAGCACCTGGCCTTCGGTGGTCACTGAACTGTCGGTCTGTACGTAGAACGTGAACACCTGGTGGAACTTGTCGCTGCTGCTACTGCTGGAAATATCGCTAGCAACCATCGAGGTCGAAGACGTTCCGTCCATAGCGCCAACGAATTTCACTCCGTCGATGCCCATGGCTTCGTCCATAACCTTATCCGCCGTAGCGTACGCCGTCTCCTTGTCGGTATCTTCAGGCATGGTCACTGTCACCGTTGCCGTTTTCGAGGTCATGGTGGGGATCATAGTGATACCCATGTTCACCACGCCAATCACTGCAACAGCCAAAAACACTACCGACACCACAAGAGGCAACGCCTTATGACGCAAGAAGAATGCCAGCGAACGAGCGTATTTCGTCTGCAGCGTCTCAAACCAGTTGTTGCGGCGAGGAATATAGTTCTTGAACAGGAACGAAGAAGCAGCGGGAACCATGGTCAACGCGATAAGCAGCGACGCGGTAAGCACGTAGGCAATGGTCAGCGCGAAGGGCAGCATCAGCTGGTTCACCATGCCCGTAGTAAACACGATGGGCAAGAATACACAAATGGTAGTAAGCGTGGAAGCAATTACCGCGCCCGAGATCTGCTTCGCACCCTGAACGGCTGCGCGAGCAGGCGGAATGCCGCGGCTGCGCAGGCGATAGATATTCTCCAGCACAACAATCGAATTATCTACCAGCATGCCAATAGCGATGGAAATACCGCCAAGCGACATAATGTTCAGCGAGATGCCCGAGAAGTACATCACCACCAAGGCGCAGAGCACTGAGAAGGGAATGCTGAAAGCCATGATGAGCGTGGGGCGCCAATCGCGAAGGAAAACGATGAGCACCACCACGGCAAGAAGCGCGCCCAAAAGCAGCGACTGCAAAATAGAGTTGATGTACAGCGCAATGAAAGACCCCTGGTCGCTCACCACGGTTAGATGCAAGCCGGGATTGGCCTGCTCAATTTTGGTAAGCGCTGCTCGGGTATCCGCAGAAACTTCGCTCGTAGAAGCAGTGGAATTCTTGAACACCGAAAGCAATACGCCATCTTTGGCGTTGATACGCATGTACCGATCTCCGACATTGTCAACTTCGGTGATGTCGGCAACATCGGCAAGGCGGATTTCACCCACGCCATCGATGTCGGCAAGCAAAAGCGAGCGCAGGTCGGAAATGGAAGAGATGTTGTCGCCCACACGCAACAGCCACTGATCGTCCGAGCCGCTATCAAGATAGCCAGCCGGCATCGAAAAATCCTGGGCTTTAATAATGCCTGCTAGCGTTTCCTTGTCCACCAAGGCATCGACATTCGCTTTGGAAAGAGCCTCTTCACGCGAGCTTTCGTACCGAGAACGGGCATCCGTCAGCTGTTGTTTGTTGGAGTCGATGGTCTGTTGGGCGCTGGCAAGCTGAGCGCTGGCGCTGCCGAACTGCGTTGCTGCGGTAATAGAGCCCGATTGCACTTCGGCAAGCTGCTTTTGGTAGGCTTCAAGTTCTCCCGTTACCGTTTGCGCCTTCTGCACAAGCTGCCCGATTTTCGCCTGAACCTGGGGGTTTGCGCCGCTAGGATCGACGGCCTTCAGCGCTCCGATCCCCGCCTGCAGCGAAGTGATCTCGCTGGTTTTCCCGGAAATTGCCAGCGTTAAGCCAGAGCTTGCCTGACCAAGCTGATCGCTTGTTTCCTGCTGCTTCTGCTCGAGCGCTTCTTTCTGGCTGTTTAGCTGGCTCTCCGCTTCAGCCAGCTTCGCCTCGCCTTCATCGATGTTTTTCTTGGCATCGTAAAGCTGGGAATTGACGCTGGCCAGCAGCTTGTTGTTGATGTCTTCAATCTTGCTGTCGGAAAGGCGCACCTCTACCGATTTTTCCGCCGCCCCAACCGTAGAAACGTCGGCAACACCGTTAATGCGCTCCAATTCAGGAACCGCTCTGTCTTTCACCAACGAAGTGGTGTCGAAAATATCATGGTCGTCGTAGGATGCGGCAACATACAAGGTTGCCATCATATCCATGCTGATTTCCATGTAGTTAGGGCTGCCAGCGGTTTCAGGCAGCTGGGAAGAAACCTCGTTTACCGCAGACGAGGCCTTCACCATGGCGGAATCCATATCGCTTCCGTCCTCGAACTCGAGGAATATCATGGAATAGTTATCAGCACTTTGGCTTTGGACGGAGGAAACACCGCTTACTTTCGAAAGCGAGCCTTCCAATACATCGGTAACTTCGGATTCCACCTTTTCAGCGCTAGCGCCAGGGTCGGTGGTGATAACCGCCAGATAGGGCAAATCCATATCGGGCAGCAAGTCGGTCTTCATCTTGGTAAGCGAAACACCACCCAGAATCAGGATGATGATCACCGCAACCGTAACGATATATGGCTTCTTTACGCTAAAGCGGCTAAGCACAGCAACTCCCTTAATAGTGCAGTTGAGGTAGGTTTCGGGCGAGTGCCAAAGAGAGCCTATTGACTCCCGTATGTTTTATTTAGTAAACATTGTGATTTTATGCCGCATCACCACAGATCTCGGCCACGAATCCGCGAAGAAAGCCCCATACACGCCGATTCCACACTATGCAACGAAAAGTCGAACGATCTGCCCTGATTGTTGAAACGGCAAAGTAGGAATATAGGGACAGGTACCGTTTCCCACTTTAGCTTTGAGGCGCCGCCCGCACTAATCGTATGGAGTTGCCGGGCGCCCCCAGCCCTGCCTAGTGGGAAAACGGCGTCTGCCCCCATACCCCACTAATAAAGCTCCGGCCTGCGATGCTCAAGGACGGGCATGGCTGCGCGAACTCCGTCAATCGCCGAAAGGTCTATGCGGGCAGCAACCAGCTCTTCGCGGACGCTGCCACTGGCCAGCATCACACCATCAGGCCCAAACACAGCACTTTGCCCAATGTAGCCCTTGTCAACGCGACTTAAGCCCGCAACAAAGATCTCGTTCTCAATGGCGCGCGCCGAAAGAAGCGTACGCCATTGTTTCGCCTTCAAGGGGCCATCCACCCAGGCGGCAGGATTGATTAACAGCTGGCACCCACGCGTTGCCGCAAAGCGCGCCACTTCCGGAAAACGCAAATCATAGCAAATCGAAAGACCGATGCGCCCAAAGGGAGTATCAATGGGCTCGAACAACGCAGAGCCCGCCGCCATACGATCGGATTCCTTAGTGAAATCGGTATCGAACAAATGCACTTTGCGGTAAACCCCGTGCTTTGTCCCATCGCTTCCCGTAATAACAGCCGCATTAAAGGGATTCCCCTCATTGTTTCGCTCATTCACGGTGTATACAAGCCAAAGGCCATAGCGCGCCGCAAGCGCATTCATTCCGCAGCAAAACGGCCCATCAATTGACTCAGCCTCAGAAGCGAACGACCATTTATCCAGTTCATAGCGGGTCATAAGCGACTCGGGGAACACCAAGATATCCACCCCACGAAGAGAAGCTTCGGCACACCATTGTTCGGCCATTTCCAAAACAGCTTCCGTACCGCCTTCTTCAGGATGACGGCACTGAGCCAGCCCGAGGACAAAAGTCATGGCAACTCCCTTCACGCGCAATGCGGTCAAACGCAAGCTCAAATACGGGTTTGCTTCATTTTCCCACTAAAAAACGAATGGACCGGGAATAACCCAGTCCATTCGCCTGCTAGTACCTCTGCCTCAAACGGACAGCGTATGCATTAGCTAGTTGCTGCGACGGCGGCGAAGCAGCGCAGCAGCGGCAGCCAAGAGGCCCGCGATACCGCCAATGCCAGCGACAGCGGCAACGTTGGTGGCGTCACCGGTCTGAGGGGCGATGCTCGATTCATCCGCCGCTTCGGCGTCATCACCGGCAGCTTCCTGTTCCGCGGCTTCTTCACCATTAGCGGTGTCGTCCGCAACAGCCTGGTTCTCGGAGTAGAAGGCGTAATAGGTTACCACACCGTCCTGGTCTTCATCCTCAACTGCCTTGCTGAAGTCAACGGGGGTGTACTCCCAGTTGCCCTCATCGTCCTTGAGGGTGGAAGACCAACCCTCGAAGGTCCAACCGTCATAGGTGGGGTCGGCAGGCTTGGCAACAGCCTCGCCCTTCTTGACCTCGGCGGAAGATTCGGTTCCGTTGAAGTTGTCAACAAACTTAACGGTGATCTGCTCGGCCTGAGCATCGGTAGCCTTCCACTGAGCAACAACATCTACCGTGTCGGTATTAGGCAAAGCGGTATCAGCAGACAGGATGGAGCCATCGCCATCTTTATAAGCCCAGCCCTGGAATTCGTAGCCATCACGCTGGGGCTGATAAACATTCAGCCAACCAGTGAAACCCTTTTCCATTTCCGAATCAGGCACATTGAAAGTTGCGGTACGGGAATCAGAGCCATCGTTAAAGTCGTAATTCACGACATGCTGATGCATTTCATCTGCCTTAGCCTCGTCTGCTTTGTAATAGACGTAGATGGTCTTCATGCCTTCAGCGATTTCGTCGTCAGCCGCAAGATCCGCGCCGGTCTCTGCGCAGGCATAACCATCGAAGGCATAGCCAGCAACATTATGACCGGGAACAGCATCGGATACCTTGGTGCCGAGCGCAGTGCCCTGGGTGCTTCCAAATTCCTCGTTCACGCCGTCCTTCTCACCGCCCTGGAAGATAGCGATAAAGCGCAGGTCAGTAGTCTTAACCTGCTCAGGCTGCTGCTCTGCCTGCTCCTTGGCGTTGTAGTAGACGTAAACGGTGTTGGTGCCCTTGACGGAGTCGGTCATGTTCACCTCAGGGCCGGTGGCCTCGTTGGCGGACATGTGGTCGAGGGTGTAGCCGTCGTAGTCGTGGACGTACTGCGCAAAGCTGTCGCGCACATCGACGCCCTGGGCAGTGAGGAGTTCCCTGTCGCCGTCAAGCGCGCCGCCGCGGAAGAAGCCGATGACCTTCAGGTCCTGCGTCTCGACCTCGGGCTGCTGCTCGGCCTGCTTGTCAGCCTTGTAAATCACGTAAAGCGAAGTGATGCCCTCCAGAGAAGAGGTCATATTCACCTCGGGGCCGGTAAGATTATTGGCGCTAACGCTTTGCGGAGTATAGCCATCGTAGCTCTTGACGCAATCTGCTACGCTGCTGTCGGCAGTAATATTGACCGTATTCTCTTCAGTGGAGCCGTCGCGTTCGCCGCCCTGGAAGAAGCTCACAACGTTCAAGCTCTTAGCCTCAGGCTGCTGCTCGGCCTGATCCTTGGCCATGTAGTAAACATAAATCGACGTTACGCCCTCTAAAGACGAAGTCATATACAACTCAGGGCCAGTGGCGGCATTGGCGGACATGGCCTGGAGGGTGTAGCCGTCTTGGTCGTGAACGTACTGCGCCACGCTGTCTTTAGGGCTGACACCCTCTGCGGTGAGAATTGTCTCAGACCCATTGCGGGCGCCGCCCTGGAAGAAGGCGATCACCTCAAGGTTCTGCCCCTGGGCTGCTGACTGCTCGGAAGCAGCTCCCTCGTTATTCTCATCGGCGTCATCGGCCAATGCTACTGCAGGCACGCTACCAAGAGCAAGCGTTAAGCTCAGGCTTGCCGCAATTGCTTTCTTAGAACGCAAATCCTTCATTTATTCTCCTTTTCGCACTGCATTAGCCCGCGCTCTTACGCGTCAGACTAGTTATCCTTTTTATGCATTCGCTATTTAAAGGCAGTTTGAAAAGGATCCGTTGCGCAACATTAGTTACCGATTTGCTTTGTGCACAACATGCGCAACTGAGAGGTTTACCCGTTAAAACTATTCAGAGATAATGGCATTGACCTCGTATTTCTAAGTTAGAATATGAATTACGTGCAGATAGTAACCGTTTTTATCGTTTTAACTTGCAGCGAAATTGCGCTCCGGACAAGGATATAGATGCACACACCGAGTTCCTATATGTATTCTGATCTCCGCAGCTTTGGCGGCATCACCAATAAAGAAGCTGCAAGCGAGCTCCTTACCGGTCGAACTCTGTGCAGCAACGGTGCGCCCCGTGATCGAATTAATGAAAGAACCTTTTTATCAAGGCAGATCGTCCACGCAACCCCAAGCCAGGTACATCCTGAGTTTTTTGGCGACTTTCATCAAAGCGCCCAAACAATAACAAGCAAAATCGTTTCCAATTTAGCCAAACCCTGTGCGTACCACGAGGTTATAGAGCACTACGGTGGTGTAGCGGCAAAGGAAATGGGGGCTCTTCTCAGGCACTATTCCCTTGATGGAAATCTGTATGCCAACGTTATTCGCAGAATCAACGCATCACCTATGTCGGAAACATCCGATAAGGCCGTGCTTTTGGTGATGATGTTTCTGACTACTGGATGCCTCGCAGATCCCGAAATTGCGGCAAGAACAACGCACGGTTTCATGGAGAAGAAGCTTTCATTCACATTTTCAACGCCTCAGCCAACACTAGCGCAACCAAAGCACACAACCAAATCCGCTGACAGCCCCATAAAACTTGGGCTAATCAGGATCGATAACGAGGTTGCGTGCTCTCCTATATACCCTCTCTCTACCTCCGAGGAAGGAACCACTATCGGGCTCTTGGCAACAGGTAGCAACAGCATCAATGATGTCGATATTGATGTTTCCAGAAAACATCTTCGCATTTTCGAAGACGGAAGCGCCTGGTATGCTCAGGGATTAGGATCGACAAACGGCACTACTCTAATTTCAGGGGCCGATAAATCTATCACTGAGATAGAACCGCAAGGATCTGCTAATAAAAAGTACCCCCCCGTCAAAATCAGCCATGGTGACACACTCTGTCTAGGCAAAACAACGAGGTTTCTTGTTCTGAAAATTGCCGATTAATAGTTAACTGGCTACATGGGCCCATTACCTTGTTGCGCAACATTCAAGGCTCATCAGATTGCAGTATTGATCAATCACACTGTATGAAAGAAGGGCAGTTTTGGATTCAGTTGACCCATGCTTCGGGTTCAATAACCAATTAGAACAACGAGTATCTATTCTCTCCCTGGACTCCTTTACGCCAGCTTTCGTGGACCCAAACTGCACAAAGGAAGAAACGAGTCGTCGTTTTCTAACATTTTTCCTGGAAAATAAAGCCCCATATTCCAACAGCATGGTTATGCGCAAAGCCTACAACACGCTCAATGAATGCGTCGCGCTGAAATCCCCTTTGTTCCACGAAGACGGCATTAAGGAAATCAAATACAAGGAAACCTCTCAAGAAGCGCTGCAAAGATACGAAGAAGTTCAAACACTGCTTACCATGGAAGAATTTCGCAGTTCATTGGCGGTTTCACATTTAAAGGGTTTTCCCCGCATATTTGGGCTAGGGAACGCCAAGGGCAAGCCAATTATCGTCAGAGAGTATGTTGAAGGGGTCACGCTGGCAGCAACAATAGACTTACTTCCCCATGTAGATGCGTGTATTGGGATCGAGCCCATTACGGTTGCCGCAATTGCCAAAGCGGCCCTAAAAATACTCCTCAATGCCCAATCGCTTGAGGGTACCTTCGTGCACCGCGATCTATCACCGCGCAATATCATTATCAGAACAGAAAGAGCAAGCCTTCAGCAACAAGTAGACTCCTGCTGCTTTGATATATGTCTCGTTGACCTGGGAAGCGCTTCGTACATTGAAACAGATTCCCCATTTACTACCACTCAATATGGCATCTGGCGTTACGGAACAATTGAGTATGCCCCACCTGAAATGCTCACCCGCGATGTAGAGGGCATTGAAGAACTTCGACATTCAGAGACGATCGATACCTATGCTCTCTGCAGCATAATGCATTTGCTGCTCACGCTAGAAACCCCGTACCAACTTGCTTCGAGGATCAATGATTCGCCTTACTTGGTTAAGATGAAAGAAGAGCCGAAAATAATCCCAAGCGTTCCTGTATGCAAATTGCTAAAGCTTGCTGATCAGGGAATCAAGGCGAACCAAGAAAAGCGCTTCAGCATCAGGGAACTATACAAAGAGCTATGCAAGCTCGTCTAAGCGGTATAGCAACACATAACTAGATAAATTTGGATAACGGACCGGGATCAACCCGGTCCGTTTAACTATTAGCACGTTTAATGAAAAGACAGCGCAAGAAACAATTAGTTGTGCGACGGAGGCGAAGCGGCGGCGGCCAAGATGCCCGCGATGCCGCCAACGCCAGCCAACGCGGCATCATTCATTGCCCCACCGGTCTGTAAGGAGGCGATGTTCGACTCTTCGGCGTCATCACCAGTTGCGTTGGCATTATCGTCAGCGGCATCCTGGCCAGCGGCGTCCTCGTCGTTGGCAGCGTCATCCGCAGCAGCCTGGCTCTCGGAGCAGAAAGCGTAATAGGTCACCACACCATCCGGGTCTTCGTCATCGATTGCCGTGCAATAAAAAAGCCGAGACAAATAACCTCGGCTAAAAATCTATGGTGGGCGTTACCGGGATTGAACCGATGACCCCTTCCGTGTGAAGGAAGTGCTCTCCCGCTGAGCTAAACGCCCGAAATAAAAATGCCACGCGAAAGCGTGGCATGTAATTAATGGTGGGAGATACAGGATTTGAACCTGTGACCGTTTGCTTGTAAGGCAACTGCGCTCCCGCTGCGCCAATCTCCCATATGTCACGATCAAAGATTATCCCAGATTCTATACAGAATTTCAAGATAATTTTTAACCACTGAGATACATCTCAAATTTGCTTGGGTCAAACGCCCTGCATGAGCGGAACGGCCTATCCTCCCACGGACTGCACCGCAGTACT
>OLOS01002360.1_pt1 | contig 13104 bp, 9 predicted proteins | sample 1672631 | NCBI WGS metagenome assembly OLOS01 (sample SAMEA3136707, study PRJEB25190) | human gut metagenome | biome: human gut; feature: human-associated habitat; material: faeces | place: Austria | collected 2013 | reverse complement strand
TCGATGGAGGAAGCAGGATATAAAATTCCTGAATTGGTATAGTTTAATAGTTACAAGATACGTTAAATATAGACCCGGTTTGCATAAGTATGTGCAGACCGGGTTTTTATAATAAAAATGCAATGTATGATACAAAAAGTTTACAACTGACATATATACTCATTATAACAATATGGAACACAAAAAAGGAGAACCACATATGGATAAAAGGGGTAACATATTTTCACGAAATATGAGATTATTTGCAGCAATTATGACACTCATCGAGGCACTTGTCCTCACATCATTCACAGGCTGTGCCGGTAAAAAGGTGGATTATGGTGTGGACACGGAGGTAAAGGAGCAAAAGAACGCTTCTAAGGTATCTGATTTAAGGACTGACAAGCCATGGGTCGAAAATATAACTGTCCAGACAAAAAAAGGAGATGTAACCCTGGGAATCGATGCCAAAATACTGGTGCCGGATTGTGAAACCATGCATGTTGTTGGAGTGGAGGATGTGAAGCTCGATACAGAGTACAAGAAAAGGTTTTTAGATGCGTACTTTGGTGGTGGAGAGTATTATTATCATGATTTAGAGCATTATACAGTTGATGAATTGAATTCTTATATAGATTTAAAATCCAGGGAGCTGAATGAAATGAATAGCAGGGATGATGTGGATGATAGTACAAAACAGGAACTGGTACAGCAAATGGAGCAGGATTTATCAGGTTATCGGGATTTACTGACTGATGCGAAAATCTCGTATACAATTGCTTCTGATTTACAAAGCTGTGATGAGTATGCCGGCTATAAAGGAGATACATTTTGTGAGGTAACATTTAAAGAGCATTGGGTAAATGCTTATGTCTTTAAGCTCGATGGAAAATATTACGGACCACCTTCATTTAAGGAGGAAAATTATGATAATGTCTCGCAGACATTTCAGGAGGATAATCTGACAGACAGTGCCGGAGCTGATGGAAATGAATGTACAAGAAGTGCAGCAGAGTCAAAAAAACTTGTGCAGGACTTTATGGGAAAGCTTGGACTGTCAAATCAGGTTGAGCGTGGAGAGTGCGATTGTAACTGGCTGGGATTTAATAATGGGGATGAAAACTGGGAGAGCCGCAGTAACACATTGTGGGGATATGTGTATTCGTATGGAACAGGCATTGATGGACAGGTTTTTAAGGATAGTTTTGATTCATCAGAATGTGACTCTATGCTTCGCGAGGATACGAAAGACATTACATTGGGTGACAGTATTCAGCTAACTGTTACAGACAATGGAATAATTGATGTGGTTATAGAATATCCGGTGAGTGTGACAAGCATATCCGGCAGTGTGGAGATGCTTTCTTTAAAGAATATAGAGCAGATAATTAAGGAGCAGCTAAAAAACAATGCCGACAAATATGAGCTTGAGATAAACAAAAGCTTTAACAATATGCAGCTTACATATTTCAGGCTGAAAGATAAGAATGAAACTGCAAAATACAGTTATGTGCCTGTATGGTCATTTTCGCGACTGGTTGATTCACAAAAGAAAAATGTGATACTTGTAAATGCAATAGATGGCACAATAATCAATTCCGAGGATGTATTTTAAAATTTATGGAGAACTATTATGGGAAAGAAGAAAAAAGCAATTATGACACTCATCGAGGCACTTGTCCTCATATCACTCGCAGGCTGTGCCGGCAAAAAGGTAGATTATGGCGTGGACACGGAGGTAAAATCCCAAAATGTGGTAAGCAGTGTAAAGGATATTGACACCAATACAAGTTTTAATGATGAACTTACAGTAAATATGGGTGGTACTGATGAAAAGGTGAAAATCACGGCAGATATCAGAGTGCCGGAATGTGATACCATGTCAGTCACAGAGGTAGAGCGCATACCTTGTACCAAGGAGTTCAAGGAAAAGGTGATAAAGGCATATTTTGGTGATTCACAGGTCTATTATTACGACTATGCGCACATGACAAAAAAGGAGCTTGAGGAGATTATTGAGACTCTTGACAGGGACAACAACAGTCTGTCGGATGATGCCTCTGAGGAGATTTTGAAATGGCATGATGATATGAAAACTGAGTGCACAAAAGCACTTGAAACGGCAGCTGATGTGTGGACAGAGGCCACAGAATATGATTCCTGTGATGATTTTGTCGGAAAAATAGGTGATACCTGGTTTCACCTTCAGTTTTCAAGGCCAGATGATGACAACAGTGTGCTATCAGGCATTCAGAGCTATCCGCTTGACAGATGTGTGAAAAGCGTTTCAGATGGGGATCCGGATGAGAGGAGTACTAAATTTGATGATGGCTATGTGAAGCAGTACTATGGACCAAAATCACTGAAAGAGTATGACACGGTGAGGTATTTAAACGGTGACTTTATTGATGGAGACCTGCCGGTAAGCGATGTCAATGAGGCAAATATTTCGTTTGATGAGGCAAAGAAGAAAGCAGGTGACTTCATGCAGGCAATAGGAATTGAGTCAATGATTAAAACAGGAGAAAGCGACTGTGAATGGGAGGGATATAACAAGACTGAGGATAATGTATATAAGGAGGGGGATGTGCATAGAGCCATATGGGGCTATGCGCTTGAATATTCGCTTGGCGCAGATGATGTAGTGTATTCAAAATCACTGAATGTATTTGATTATTCAGCTTATAACAAATTTTGTCCTATGGACTGTCCTGGTTATGAGACAGGCAGTTTCAATGTAAATGAATATGGTGTCTATAGATTTGATATAGCAGAGCCGGTAAGCATTGTGAAAAAACAGCAGAAGGTGGAGCTCTTACCGGTGTCAAATATTTATAAGATTGCAAGAAATGAGCTTGAAAGCCACCCGGATAAATATATTGTGGAAGCGGATACACAATATCGTTATCTGACACTTGGCTATATCAGGGTAAAGGACAGCTCAGATTCACAGAGATTCAGCTATATCCCGGCATGGAGCCTTGAGCTGCTGCAAAGAGGAGAGGTCGAATCGTGTCCGGTATTTGTAAATGCAATAGACGGAACAGTGATTGAGCCGGAGCAGATATTCTTAATCAGAGAGAAGTGTGCATGGAGACTAAGGGAAATTATATAATAAAAAATGCAATACATGATACAAAAAGTTTACACATGGAGTTACATTTTTAGATAATAGATCAGGTTCATATTTATTTGGAAAAGATGTGGAAAATATATGATTAATAAAAAGAAAAAATATATAGGGCGTTTGACACTTGCCGCTGCAATTACCTCTATTTTATTTTCAGGATGTGGGGTGGCACAAAAGGAGCTTGCACAGACGGACAGAGCTTCCTACGAGAAAATATCATACCAGACAGTTACGGTACAGAGCGGTTCACTCACACCGCAGACTACCATCAGTCTGAGCGCGCAGGGCTATACCAGGTTTTCCTATGGTGCGACAAACACGGAGCTTACGCTCGAAAAGGTAAATGTGGCAGTGGGTGATCATGTGAAAAAGGGTGATATACTGGTGGCTTTTAAATCCGGGGAGATACAGAAAAAGATTGAGGACTACAGCGGGCAGATCAGTCAGAATAAGCTTCTGGCAGAGCACTACAGGGCTATTATGAAAATCGATGATACTCAGGATTATTCAAGCGATATTGCCCAGCTTGATAAGGATACAGAGGTTGCGCAGCTTTATCTTGATGAGGCTAAGGAAAAACTGTCGAGATATCAGATCACGGCATCCGAGGATGGCACGATCACAGCAATGAACAATTCGCTTTTGGCGGGAGTTTTTGAACCGGGCAGCAATCTTATAACAGAAATCAGCGGAAACGGCAATTACGAAGCTGACAGACCGGAAGGTTATGACTTTAATGTAGGTGATGTATACACGGCAACAGCATCTGATATAGAGTTTGAACTTAAGGTAAAAGAGGTGGACGATAAAAAACTTGTTTTTGAACCGGTATCGGATATGTCGGCAGTATCGGATGCACAGATATTTTCCATGGAAGTGACGCGCCCCGCTATAGAAAATACTGTGTATGTGCAAAAGGACGCAGTACATGAGAAGGATGGCAGGTATTTTGTATACACACTGGATGAGAATGGATACAGACAGGCGGTATGTATAAGTGTCGCAGATCAGGTGGGAGACTACCGGATCATCACAGAAGGACTTAAAAGCGGGGATGAGGTGGTTTTGCAGTGAAGAACATAAACCTTTTATCAATAAAAAAACTGGCAGTACTGGGGATATGTGTATCGTTTGTGGCAGGCGGCTGTGGAAAAATGACAGAAAGCAGCATACCGGAGCTTGAAGAACCTGTAGCGTTAAATGAAGCCTATAGACCTGTGGAATACGGTACGATCGGCTCCATGCAGGTGCTGATGGCTACCGCAGTTCCTAGGGATTACTGCAATTACTACAGTGCCAATGTCAATATTTCACAGATATATGTGGAGCCGGGAGATACAGTAAATGCGGGGGATGTGCTTGCAGTCTGTGATGTGGATGAGGCAAAAAAACAGTTGCAGGAATGTAAGGATGCGCTGGCGCATGAGAATGAGACATATGAGATATCCGCTCAGATCTCGGATACGCAGATCAAATTATGGGAGAGTCAGGCTGCGGATACGGACGAATTTTCAACAGAACAGATTGAGAAAAAAGAGAGCACAGAAGATGATTACAATACGCAGATTGCCACAGAACAGGAAAATCAGCGGTACGATAAGCAGCTTCACGAATACCGCGTGCAAAAGATCAATGAGCAGATGGCTTTATATCAGCAGATCGTTGATGATGGAACGCTTAAGGCAGTCCACAGCGGTCTTGTCACTTACACTAAGAAGCTGACAGATGGAAGGTCTGCTGCGGCATACGAGAATATAGTCATTGTCTCAGATACGGATGACCTTGTGCTGGATATAAAAGATACAGCCATAAATGAGTACAAATACAGTGATTATGACAAGAAATATGTGATAGTCGATGGCGAAAAATATGATGTCACCGAGTCTCAATATACATCAGAGGTTTTGGTACTTTCGAAGATAAACAACCGCTATCCGGATGTGTGCGTGGAAAGCAGGGAAAAGCCGTTTCTTACGGCAGGACAGATGTATCCGGTATATTTTGAAAAGACAAAAGCGGACCAGGCACTTGTCGTGGGAAAAGATTCCATCTATAAGGAAGGCGATACCAGATATGTCTATGTGAAAAATGATGAGGGCGGCCGCGAGAAACGCATCATAACAACAGGTGAGTCTGATGAAAACTATACACAGGTCACAGAGGGCTTAAAAGAGGGGGAGCTGGTCTACTATAATTCTACAGATCAGGTTCCGACAAAGTATAGCAAATATACGGTAACAAGGTCTGATTTTGATATAGCAAACTACGGTGTGCGCTACAGCAGATCTGACGCAGGGACGATAACCGAAACCTGTGATTATGAAGGGCAGATCGTATCGGTCAATGTGAAGCAGGACGATACGGTAGAAAAGGGGATGCTGCTTTACGTGGTGGATACCGGAGAGGGCAAAGCTGCCATAACAGAGGCGAAAAATGCGATCGACTCGGAGAATGAATCCTATGCGCAGAAGATTGCTGATTACGATAAACAGATAAAAGATTTATCTGAAGGTGGTAGTAGCGCAGAAGAAAATAACCGGCAGGATGAAAAGCCGGATACAGCATATGATGAGCAGCAGTTGAAACTGAATTTACAATTATTGAATCTGCAGAAAAAACTTGCCTGTGCAGACCACACCTATCAGCTTTCCCAGCTACAGTCAGCATATGACAGCATAAGCGCAGGAAATGACGGCAAAGGAAATATTTCAGTATATGCCAAAAATGATGGAAAAGTTTCAAAGGTGAGTGTCAAGGCAGGAGATAATGTGGAGGAAGGCTCAGATATCCTGCAGATAACCGGAAATTCCACGGACGTACTGCTGGTTCAGGTAAAGGATAGCAATAGCTATAAAGTATATAAGGACAATATAGCAGATGTGGGAGAGCGCGTATCACTTGAGCTGGACGGTACAACGATCTACGGAAGCTGTATCGGTTTTGCCGGTTACGGTAGGGTTGCTCAAAAGGGATATATAAATCAGGATGATAAAGGTGTGCATATTACCGGAATCACAGATTCGGGATATGGAAATGCAGCATTTTATATAAAACTTGACAATGGAATACCGGATGATCTGACCAGGGCATCTGCTGTAAAGTTTTCTTATGTTTCTTTTAAAAAGGTGGTAGTGGTGCCGACTTCGATCATACACAAGCAGATCAATCCGATGGACAAAGATGATATATCCTACTATGTGTGGAAAATTGATGGGGACAGCGTGGTAAAGCAGCCGGTAATATTGAGCGATTATACATCAGGCAGCAATACACTTGTGCTTTACGGTATTGATGAGGGCGATGAAATATGTTTGGCTTCGTAATTAATAAATTAAAAAACAGAAAATGGTTAAATCTGTGTCTGCTTATGGGAGTGGCTTTGTTTATAGCACTTTTTGTGTGTCACCCTATGTTTGAAAAGGGTGCGGGAAATCAGATACTCGACAGACTTTTTACGGATCATGCCACACAGCAGAATGAGTTTCCTGCACAGATGAGCCGCGAGGGAACATATGCGGTGGCAGATTATCCTGATTCGCAGTCAGTGCTTGATAAGCTGTCAGGATACGAAAAGAAGTGGACTGAATATGTGGATATAAACAAGGTTTCCTCACAGCTGCTTATCACACTCTCAGGAGGACGCGCAGATACAGAGTTTGGAGGACTTAACCATTATTTTACAATAGGATATCTGCCGGGGCTTTCGGAGTACGCGGATGTTGTAAAATCTCAGACTGACACAGCCACATTCGAATGCAGTATAAGCGAAAAGACAATGGATCACTACGGACTTGTAGCAGGTGAAAAAATCTATTTACATGTACCTGATGGCAGTGGGAAAAAGGAAATTTCTTTCGTCATATCACAGATCTGCCGTGAAAAAGATATAAACGATCCATATTGGGCCAAGACGCTTTCGGATATGGGCGATGTGATATTTGTTTCGCAGGATGTTTTTGACGAAATGATGCAGTATTACAGCGAGGACAATATCAGCTACAGTGATTTTCTCATGCTGGATTACAGGCAGATCAACACGGAAAATGCCTCACTTTATGACGGTTATATGGAGCAGTTTAAGGATGCTGACAAGCTCTACAATGACAACATCCGTGATACGCTGGATGGCTTTTTTACACAGCAGAAGACGATAAAGCGGATGCTTTGGGCGTTGGAGCTGCCGTGTCTTGTGCTTTTGATTTTATTTATAAGAATGATATCTGCACAGATACTTTCGCTCGAGGAAAATGACATACTTGTTTTAAGAAGCCGCGGTGCGACAAAATTACAGGTATTTATTTTGTACCTGCAGCAGTCGGGAATAATAGCGTTCGCGGGCTGTGTACTTGGAATAGTACTCGGATATATAATGTGCCGGGCTGCCGCATCTACAGACGGATTTTTAAGATTTACGGCAAAGGATATAGGCACTTACAGATTTGTATGGCAGATGCTTGTCTATGCGGTGGCAGCGGCAGTTATCATGGTGCTGTTTATCACAGTTCCGGTGTGGAAAAAATCAAAGGATGCCATATCAGAGCGCAGCAGGGAACGAATATCAAAGAAAAAGCCTCTTTGGGAGAAATGCTTTATAGACGTTATACTTTTGGCTCTGTCAGCATATCTGCTTTACAATTACAACAAGCAGAAGAGTACGCTTGCGATATCTGTTCTTGAGAACAGGAGCATAGATCCTGTCATGATACTGGACAATTCGCTTTTTATATTTGCAGCGGCACTTTTGTGCGTAAGACTTACCGGACTTATTATTCTGCTTGTGGACAGGCTCTTTAAAAAGCATTTTTCTCCGGCAATGTATGCATCATTTTTACAGCTAAAACGAACCAGATACAATCAGGGATTTCTGGCAGTATTTCTTATCATGACAGTGGCTGGCGGTATTTTTGACGCGAATATGGCGCGCACCATGAACAGCAATATGGAAAAACGGATCGTCTACAATGTGGGTTGTGATGCGATATACAACGAAGATTTCAGACTCAGGATACAGAAGAATAAAGATGGCTCTGTAAGCTGGATGTATGACGAGCCTGATTTCGGTAAATACGAGTCGCTCAAAAATGAGGGCATCTGTGACGGGGTCACGCGTGTGCTTGAGGACGAGCGGGTAGACATTTCCGCAGGCAGTGGTTCGATTTCGGATGCATATCTTATGGCGATAAACACAAAAGAATTCGGTGAGACTGCGAAATTGCAGAGTGACCAAAATGATGATATTAATGACGCGCACTGGTTCAATTACCTGAATGAGCTGGCAAAAGAGCCGGACGGAGTCATCATTTCCTCAAATCTGGCAAAAGCTCTGGGACTTAAAGTTGGTGACAGCTTAAATTACTCAAGGTATGTACCGGAGGCTGTCGATGATGATCAGATCTACGCATCCGAGAATGCAAAGGTATGTGCCATAGTAAAAGGTTTTCCGGGCTACGAGCGTTACACCTATGAGACAGATGTAGAAGGAAATGTGACCGAGCAGGAGAAATACCTGATCGTTGCAAATTATGCTACGGTTGTGGAAAAGTTCGGCATGACACCGTACAGTGTGTGGATGAACCTGTCAAAGGGAAAAACGGTGGATGATATATACAAAAATTTAACATCCGCGCAGCAGCTTATAGACGAGAATAAAAACTCAGCCACAGTGCAGATCACAAACGGTATGTTTACATTAAGTTTTATACTTTCACTGATAGTGTGCTCAGTAGGATTTTTGCTGTATTGGGTTATGACACTAAAACAGAGGGAGCTGCAGTTTGGTATATACCGCGCAATGGGAATGAGAATGAGAGAGGTAAAAGCAATGCTTTTAAACGAGCAGATATTTTTATCATTTCTGCCGCTTCTTGCGGGAGCAGGCATAGGTATAACTGCAACAGCGATGTTTGTAAGGCTCATATCGATCATATATCTGCCGCAGAAACACAATATCGGAGTAAATGTATATATTTATCAATCTGATATGCTGGAGCTTGCAGGAGTACTTTTCGTGGCTGTAGCCGTATGCTATGTGGTTATCAGCAGACTGCTTAAGAGTATGAAGATAGCACAGGCACTAAGGCTTGGAGAAGATAGTTAGCATGTAAAAAATGAGGTCGTGACATATGGAAAATGCGATAATTGCTCAAAATATAAAAAGATATTTCAAGGCGGGAGATGGTACAACAGTCCACGCACTTGACGGAGTATCCATGGAGATAAAAAAAGGAACACTTGCCATCTTAAAAGGGCGTTCCGGCTCCGGAAAGACCACACTTCTTAATATCCTTAGTGCGCTTGATATGCCGACAGATGGAAGTGTGCAGTTTCTGGATAAAAACCTCGAGCAGATGACCGAGAAAGACCGGGAAATACTAAGGCGGTATGAGATGGGATTTGTATTCCAGTCTATAGCACTAATTCCCACGATGACGGCATATGAGAATGTGGAATTTGCCCTTAGACTTGCGAAAAATAAACGTCAGATACGGAAGAATTTGACTGATATGGATAATGACATTGGACATGCAAAAACCGATGTGATAAATGAGAATACGCAGGACAGAGTATCAGAGCTGCTGGAGCGTGTCGGACTCTCAAAGCGCATGGATCATATGCCGGATCAGTTATCAGGAGGTGAGCAGCAGAGAGTTGCGATAGCGCGCGCTGTGGTTCATCGCCCGAAGGTGGTCTTTGCGGATGAGCCGACAGGAGCACTTGATACCGCTGCTGGATTTGAAGTCATGCGATTGTTCCGTGAGTTGATAGACGATGAGGACATCACAATAGTTATGACCACGCATGATCCGAACCTGATGGAGCTGGGGGATGAAGTGTTTGAGCTTAGTGACGGCATAGTAATTTAAATTAAAAGGGGGGAAACCCAGATGATAAACTGCGATGGACTGGTAAAAATATATGAGACAGACGATAAAAAGGTGATGGCACTGGAGGGGCTTGACCTGACGGTGGAAACAGGGGAGATGCTTGCGGTAATAGGAAAATCCGGCAGCGGAAAATCCACCCTTTTAAATATGATAGGAGGACTGGAAACTCCAACGGCGGGAGTGCTCACTATTGACGGAAAAGACATTTCCACATATTCAGAAGCTGAAATGGTGAGATACCGCAGGGACAAGGTGGGCTTTGTGTGGCAGAAAAGTGCCAAAAATCTGTTCCCATACCTGACTGTGCTGCAGAATGTCGAGGCCGTGATGATGTTTGAAAATGCAGGTAATACCGGTAATTTAAAACACGGAGAAATTATAAAAAAACGCAAGGATAATAATAAAAGCTATGCCCTTAAACTGTTAAATGCAGTGGGATTACAGGAGCATAAGGATAAGCTTCCGGCTCAGCTATCGGGAGGAGAGCAGCAGCGCGCAGCGATAGCGGTGGCACTGGCAAATAAGCCGGACATACTGCTTGCGGATGAGCCGACCGGAGCCGTGGATACAAGGACTGCTGATACAATCTATGAGCTGTTTCATAAGCTGAACAAAGAGCTTGGTATAACCATCATCATAGTGACACACGATATGGCACTTGCAGGCCGTGTAGACCGCACAGTGCTTATATCTGACGGAAAGGTAAGTACGGAGAAATTGAAGAAACACCCTGCAATGGAATATACGGTATTGGATAAGGCACACAGGATAAAACTCACTGATGAGATGCTTGAGGCAGCAGGGATAGAGTCTAATAAGGTCAGGGTTGATGTGCAGGATGGAAGGCTTGTGATATCGCGGATTTAAAGATATATTAAACGTTTAGTGTTATAGAGCCTTTTTATCTCACGGTTTGGTATTGGCTCTTGCCATATCATATTAAAATATATGGCATCTATGGTTATAATTATTTTGTTTGAAAAATACTGTGAGTTTGTCTATAATTGGGTTATAGATAATTTCAAGAGGTATAATACAAAATGATAAAAATAGGTATTTGTGACGATGAACCGATTGTATGCGAAATACTAAAAAAGAAAGTCAGCATATGCTTAGCAGAAACTAAGACCGAAGCGGAGATTGAATGCTTTTATAGTGGGAAGGAATTATTAGATAACATCAAAAAACCGGATATTCTATTTCTTGATATAGAGATGCCGGAGCTTGATGGAATAGAGACTGGGAAAAAACTTCGTGAAAATGGAAAAGACTGTAAAATTATTGTTGCAACAAGCAGAGTGGACAGGTTTAAGGAAGCCTTTCATATAAATACATTTCGCTTTATTACAAAGCCCTTTGAAATAGATGAAATCCGGGAAGTGTTGCAGGATGCGGTTATATCGCTTGGTGGAACAAAGAAAATAGAGGTATATCGAAATAGAGAAAAATATAATATATTGTGCAAGGATATTTTTTTCATAGAAGCTGTCGAAAGCTCGATAGAATTTATTTTGGAAGAAGGAAGATACAGGAAAGAAAGTTCATTGTCAGAATTGGAGAAGGAGTTGGAGAAAGCAACTTTTTTCCGTATTAATAGGCAGTGTATAGTCAACATTGATAAAATAGAAAAATATGAAAAGGGAAATATATTCATTCATGGATATGTAAAAAGGGTATCCCAAAGGAGAAAGAAAGAATTCCAGATTGCGTATAGGGAACATTTGGTATGAGAGTTGTACTTTTTTTAAATCTATTATTAGAAATTGTAAAATATATTTTAGCCGGAGAGGCTGTGTTTAACATAAGCCTGATAAAAAGATATAGGGTTGGACTATTTGCGGCACTGAGCATGACAATTTTAGCATTGTGTATTAATGATAAGGTAGAGATTTTATCATTTATGGTTATACCTATTATTTTTGTTATCTTATTTATAACAATGGGTGGAAACCGGTGGAGCAGGGTGACCTGTTTTGTAAAACTGACTTTTTTGATTCTTTACATGGATTATGTTATTGAATTGTTTATGAAACTATTTGCGTCATCTGGGATTAAAAGCGTAAGAGGATGGCTTATAAGTAATGTGATTTCCATATCATTTTATGGAAGTGTTTATGTGATTAGGAGATACAAGAGTAAGGTTGAAAATACAAAGCTGGAACAAATTGGAACGGGAATCATGTATGCAGGCATTGTTATGATGGCGGTTGCAATACCACTGACCATTGCAGAACTGAATATTTTATCTAAAAAATATAATAATATGGGAAACATGAAAATGATACAGCTTTTGTCGGCAATGTCTATGTTGGGGATTGTTATATTAGGTTTAGTACTGATTTATATATACGGTATGAATCAGAAAATGAAGAGCTATCTTGAGATTGAAAGAATGTTAAAGCAAACTCAGAAAAACTATTATGAGGCAGTGATAGAAAAGGAAGAGAATACAAAGAAATTTCGGCATGATATATCTAACCATATTATGTGTATCGGAGAATTGGCAGAACAGGAAAAGCTGGATGAAGTAAGAAGGTATATTGATGATATACAAATAGAATTGAAAAGAATACATAATTGTTGCTACAGTGTTGGAAATACAATTATAGATGCGCTATTAAATCGCTATGTGAGTCAGTTGTCAGAGGATGTAAAGGTCACTGTTTCAGGAGCCATACATGAACAACTACCGATAAGTGATGTTGAATTTTGTACTATTTTTTCAAATCTTATGAAAAATAGTGTTGAGGCATTACAGCATATGGAGGGAGAAAAATATCTTGCAGTAAAATTCTATACCGGATCAAATGATTTCGTTCTTGAGCTATGCAACAGTGCATCAAATCAAACATTTGTAAATAATAATGGATTGCCGGAAACCACCAAAAAAGAAAAAGATAGTCATGGGTATGGTTTACAAAATGTAAAGGATACAATTAATAAAAATAATGGTAAATTTTATTGGGAATCAACGGCAGAAATGTTTAAAGTGAAGGTACTGTTGCCAAATATTTAACAATATTATAGGTTTGTCAGAAAATGTGATATCGTTGATTTAGTTTCATTCGCGGGGTTAAGTGCAACGTTCACGGGGTTATTATTGAAATATGG
>OLOS01002359.1_pt1 | contig 13123 bp, 9 predicted proteins | sample 1672631 | NCBI WGS metagenome assembly OLOS01 (sample SAMEA3136707, study PRJEB25190) | human gut metagenome | biome: human gut; feature: human-associated habitat; material: faeces | place: Austria | collected 2013 | reverse complement strand
CGGCTTGAACACCGTCTTGCCGTATGGCCTGCGTCGCATCCACGCTTTGCGGACGCTCACCACGGAGAGCTGCGCCGTTCTCATGCCGTTCCGGGCGCAGGAGATCCAAGACCCCGGCGGCTTGTATTACGGCGTCAACGCCATTTCCAAAAATCTCTTGATCTGCGACCGCAAGCGGCTCATTTCACCCCATGCGTTCTATCTCGGCGTGTCCGGTTCTGGTAAATCCGTGGCAATGAAAAATACCATCGCAAACGTCGCGCTGTCCACCAACGATGACATTATCATCATCGACGCGGAACGCGAATACGCGCCCATCGCACGGGCGTTGGGCGGCGAGGTCATTGAAATCTCCCCGAACAGCCAGCACCACATCAATCCGTTGGATTTACAAGATGGCTATGAGGACGGCGAAAACCCGATTGCCATGAAATCTGAGCTGATTACAAGTATTCTGGAACAGCAGATGGGCGCGGGGCTTCTGACCGGCAGCCAGAAATCCATCATCGACCGATGCACAGCCAGTGTCTACCAGAACTATTTCCATGCAAAAGGTGCGCTGCCTATGCCGCTCCTGTCCGACTGGCGTGCGGAAGTGTTAAAGCAGCCAGACCCCGAAGCGCGGGAAATCGCATTGGCGGCAGAACTCATCACGGAGGGCAGCTTGAATGTCTTTGCGCACCCGACAAATGTGGATATTAACAACCGGATCGTTGTCCTTGACCTTTATGAGATGGGTGAGCAGCTCCGTCCGACCGCGCTCGTTGTCGCACTCGAAGCCATTCAAAACCGCGTCATGGAGAACCGCAAGCGCGGCAAATACACTTGGGTATTCCTCGACGAAGTGTACTTGTATTTCAAATACAAATACTCCGGCGAAATCCTTTACCGCGCATGGAAAAGATTCCGCAAATATGGCGCGGCGCTGACGGCGGCAAGCCAGAACGTAGAAGAATGTCTGAAATCCGAAACGGCACGCTTGATGTTTGCCAACTCGGAATTTCTGCTGCTGTTCAATCAGGCAGCAACGGACCGGGCAGAGCTGTCGAAGCTGCTTCACATTTCCGATACGCAGCTCAGCTATATCACAAACGCCGAAGCCGGTCACGGTCTGCTGCGCATGGGCGGCAGCATCGTGCCTTTCGTCAACACCATTCCCCGCCAGACAGAGCTATATAAGTTAATGACAACCACGCCGGGAGAAAATCTGGTATGACGATCACACTCGGAAGCCTGTTTGACGGGATCGGCGTGTTCCCGCTTGCGGCAAGCAGACACGGTATCCTGCCTGTCTGGGCAAGTGAAATTGTGCCGGACGCTATTTCCATCACAAAACGCCACTTCCCGGAGATGGTGCATCTGGGCGATATAACTAAGCTGGACGGCGGGAAAATACCTGCCGTCCATGTCATTACGTTCGGCTCTCCTTGCCAGAATTTGTCATCCATAGGCCCGCGCGATGGCTTGTCGGGTGCAAAATCCAGCCTGTTTTATCAGGCGATCCGAATAATTGAAGAAATGAGGGATGCCAGTGGAGGGCTGTATCCAGCTATCGCTGTTTGGGAAAACGTCGTTGGAGCTATGCTATCAAGCGATAAACGCGACTATCTTGCCGTACTCAAATCCTTTGCGGGCACCGAGGTTTCAATGCCTGATTCTGGACAGTGGGCAGATGCCGGAGTGGTGCGAGGGCGACGGTGTGATCTGGCATGGCGTGTCATGGACGCCCAGTATTGGTCGAAGCCCAAACTCGCGCGCCGAGAAAGAATCTTTGTTGTGGCAGATTTTACAGGACAGCGTGCCGCAGAAATACTTTTTAACGCCCGGTCAATGCACGCGGATTCTCGGATTTGCGGCGCGGGTGGGTTGCCCGCCGCCGAAGATCATAGAGGCGCTTCTCTTGATGCAGGGCGGCAGATACCCGTTATCCTGCCATTTTACGGATTCAAAATGCGCGGAGCAGCCGCAAACCGAAATCGGCAGCAATTCATCCGAAGTTTCGGAAAGCAGACAGATGTGTTTCCAACTATTCTAGCGTCCGAGCAGACCGCGTTTGCGTATTACTATGAGGACGATCCGCTGGGCGGCTGCATCCGCTACCCGACCGAAGCGGAAAGTGAACGTCTGATGGGGCTGCCGCCAGACTGGACGAAGTATGGCGCAGACGGTGAGGAAATCCGAAGCTCCAGCCGCTATGCCACGATTGGAAACTCCATTGCGCTGCCCTGCGCTGAGTATATCATGGAGGGAATCGCAGAAGCATTGCAAAAATAAATCTCACCGTGAGACGCATTTTCAAAACAAATGGGAGGAAAAGACGATTCAAAAGTACAAAATCATTTACGCCGACCCACCGTGGCAATATGCGCAAAAGGGCGTACACGGCTTGGCGGAAAATCACACATGGATGGGATGTGTGGGGAAATGAAGTGCCGTCCGATTGTGCGGCGCTGGATGTAAAAAATGAATCTCACCGTGATACGCAATAGGAGGCGACTATTATTCCAGACATTCGAGAACGAAACGACCGCCCTAAAGACAAGCAGCCGAAACACCAAGCTGCATCCACTGTGCAGCGGCAGATGGTACAGAAATTTGTAAAAGAGCTGGGCGACCGCGCGAAACAGCCTGACCGCCCGGACAGCGCGGAACGCACGGCGACCGAACAGGTGGAAACGACCGCCCGCGAAATCGTCCATGAAGCTGTCCAACTGCCGCGTCGTGCGATTCAGCACCCAGCCCGCAAAGAATCCGCGGATTCTTCCGCAAATGCACAGCCGGAGCAATCCGCCCAGCTGCACCATGCGCCGGAATCACCGCGAGAGCGAACAGACGCACCGCGTACCCAGCCAGATACAACGCCGCCCAAGAGCGCACCGACACCCGCACCGCAGGAACAGGCCCGCCGCACCTATGTCCAGCAAACCGCAAAGGCGACTGCGGCAGCACCATCTGCGCCATTGGCAGAAAATACACCACGTCAGCGCACGGACAATATACGCACCCGGCCAGAAGCAAAGCAGCCGCAGAGCGTACCAACGTCAGCGCCGCAGGAGCAAGGCCGTCGCGCCTATGTCAAGCGAGCAAAGAAATCCCGCGCAGAAAAGCCGTCTGCGCGGGATAATCTTTATACGGAGCAGCCGGAAATCTGGCTTGCGGATGATCTGCCAGAATGTGAATCGTTGCCTATCCGCGAAAGGCCAGATATACCAGAAAACCATGGTCAGGTGCGATCCGAAACTGCACCAGCAAAACCGTCCGCTGTTCGTCATGTAAAGCAGCCGGACACATGGACACCACGCAGCGCGGCAGCCCCGGCTATGCGCGGTAAGAACCAGTCTATTCGTGGGCAGCCAGTGGTCACACCGACGCACGATTTACCGCCCGCGTCGCAGGAGCAGGCACGGCAAGCCTTTATAGAAAAGCAAGCGCAGCTCTCTCAAAATCCATCCATCGAATCCATCTATCCATCCGAATCGGCTGCCCCTGTTCCACCGCAGCCGCCTGTTTCGGAAGCGCCCGCGATCACGCCGGAGCGTCAGCCGGTCACGGCTGGCAGCGGTAAGCCTGCATCACCCGCGCCGCAGCCTGTTCAGCCACCAGCAGAGCAGCCGCCCGCCATCCACGAGAAACCGAAGCCAAACGCCGCACCGAGGGAAAGACCCCAGCGCGGCGTTTCTATTCGGACAAGAGATACAGAGCAAATCACCCCTCCAACGGTGCAGCCAAAAACGTCTGTATCAAAAATTGATACAAAGCGTGCGCGGAAAGCAGCTACACAGGACGCGCAGCGAAAAATGCTTAAAAAGAGCAACAACCGCGCAGCAAGAGCAGCCGCCGCAGCCACGAAAAAGCTGGCCGAAGCTGCGGCAAAGGCCGTCAAAGAGTTGATAAGCGCCCTTGTTAGCTTGGGCGGCAGCACGGCGCTTTTTATCGTGTTTTCCATCGTCATTGTCGCGGGCGCGTTTCTTGCATCGCCGCTGGGGATTCTGTTTGCCGACGAGCAGGAAAGCGACGATACTATTCCGCTGGCGACCGCCATTGCGGAAATTCAGGGCGAATATCATGCCGAGCTGGAACGCCTGCAAAACGGCGATTTTGCATCCGTCCAGATTATCGGACAAGCCCCAGATTGGCGTGAGGTTGTAGCCGTGTTTGCATCCAAGACGGCAGGCGCGGAGGACGGCGTAGACGTGTTCACGCTCGACGAAGAACGTGTAGAATTATTGCGTCAAGTCTTTTGGGATATGTGCGAGATCACAACAGCAACGCAGCCCGTTGACGTTCCGGACAGCAATCCGGACGATGATGTGGACGACAGCCACACAGGGATTGCACTGACCATCACAATCACGGCCAAGACCGCCGAGCAAATGCGTCTGATATACGCATTTACAAAGTATCAGAATGACGCGCTTGACATTCTGCTTGAAAACCTCGGCAGCTTGAATATCCCAATGGGTTCGCTGACCATTTCGCAGGAGGACGCAATCGGGTTGCTTGAAAATCTCCCGGATGATCTTGACCTGGAACGAAAGGCCGTTGTGGAAACGGCGGTGCAGCTCGTCGGGCGCGTGTCGTACTTCTGGGGCGGGAAATCTCTGACCCTCGGCTGGGATGACCGCTGGGGAACGCCGATGGAGGTCACAGCCGCAGGCAGCGGTTCCACCGGCACAGTGCGTCCGTTCGGGCTGGATTGCAGCGGATTCGTCGATTGGACATTCTACAATGCGACGAATGGCAGCTACTACCCCGGACGCGGCGGCGGAGCTGCCACGCAGCACAGCTATTGCACCAACATTGCATGGAGCGACGCACAGCCGGGCGATCTTGTATTCTATCCAGACGATTCCCACGTCGGCATTGTCGGCGGCAAGGACGCAGACGGCAATCTCCTGATCGTCCATTGCAGCGGCGGCGCAAATGGAGTTGTTATTACCGGTTCGGCAGGCTTTACAAGCGTTGCAAGACCAGACTGTTTTGCAGAATGAAATACATCTCACCATGATACGCAATTCGACAAAAACCGGGCTGGGCGCGCCACGTCCAGTCCGGCTTTTCTTATGCTTATTATAATGTAGAATCTTGTCGAAATGCGTATCACGGTGAGATTTATTGTTTCCGCATGATTCGATCCGGGAAAACGGAAGCATCTATCAAGTCTGCGGGATCAATGTCAAGCGCGTCGGCAAGATTGAAAAACACATCCAGCGAAAAACTCTTTGCCACGCCCGGCGCTTCAATGGCACTGATAAGGGAACGGCTGATCCCCGCTTTTTCAGCCAACTGTTCCTGTGACATCCCGCGCATTTTGCGGAGCGCAGCGATGGCAATGCCAAGATGAATGAACCGGTCGTGATTTTTGAACGTAACTTCTCTGCTCATACACGGACACCTCCTGCGTATAAGCAAATTATACGGGTTCCGTGAAAATCTTTCTGTCTGAAATGGTGCTGTATTGATTTAATCTGTAAGCAATACTATAATGATCAAAAGCAAAACAGCTTATACGAGCGTATTTGCACACAGCTTACAGAGAGAAAGAAAGCGGGTCTCGGGATGGAAACACCAAATAGCTGCGCAATTCTTGGACATAATCCCATGCGCTTTGCATGGAGATTTGATGAAGAAGCCGACAAGTACACGGAAGCGATGCGTCCGTGCGCACAGTGCCGCTTACGGATGATATGATGGCATATCCGAAAAAAGTTTTTCTGGTCTGTCGAAAAACGCCTATGTGCTGACGGATAGAACAGACACGCCAATGGAGCTGCAGACCTATCAGTATCATTTTGAATCCGTCCTGCGTCGATGTGGTATCTGAAAGCGGAACTATCACACGCTCCGGCGCAGCTTAAAAAGAGAACTTCAATACCCAGCACGGGTATTGAAGTTCTCATACAAAAAGCTGGTTTGTATTATTGTCTGCGTTATACCCACAAGAGAGTGTTTTGCGTGGGGCGATTACTTGGCCGAGTCAGCAGTGTATAGCACTTTCCATGTGTCGATCCGATGCTCATGGATCGCTGCGGTCATTTCAGGCAGCTCATCAAGAGAGCAGGTATGTGAGATCAGGTCTGTGCAGTCGAATGCACCGTTATCCATTTGATCTACTGTATATCGCCATTCGTTGATCGGCAGATTGCTATAGTGTGAATTCCAAATCGCGTGGATCGTTACCTCTTTGCGCAAAAGCTGACTGTGGCAGGTCTTTGTAATTGTGGTATCGGCAGCAGGATTGCCAAGCAATGTGATCGTTCCGAATGGACGGATGCAGGTGATTGCCTGATTCAGCGCAGAGCCATAGCCTGTACCTTCAATCGCAATATCCGCAAGCCGACCTCCAAATGTCTGCCGGACAACCTCTTCCAGTGGCTGTGTCCGAGAATTGACTGCATCAAAGCCGCACTTTTTGCAGAACTCGACCTTTGCGTCAATAACATCTGAGAATAAGACCTTCGCTGCACCAGCCAGCTTCGCCCACCGGCCTGCCATAATGCCGATTGGCCCTGCACCGAAAATCAATACATTTGCGCCGAAGTAAACGTCGCTTTTCCGGACAGCATGCTGTGCAACGCAAGCCGGTTCAGCCATTGCGAGCATTGTCAGCGGCGTATCCGCATTGTGGGATTCTACGAAGTTCCATGCGCTAGGGACAAGGCAGTATTCGGCAAAGCCGCCGTCTCTGCGCGAACCCATATAATCATAATCTTCGCACATAGCATAATTACCGGACAGGCAGCTATCACAACGGCGGCAGGGAATCAGCGGGAAAAACGCGCCGCGCTTACCGATCAGGGTCTGGTCCGCATTAGGCCCGACTGCGACGACTGTACCGGAAAACTCGTGACCAATCGTCAACGGATATTTTTGCTTGCTGGTGCCGCTGACATAAATGCGCGGAATATCAGAGCCGCATACGCCGCAGGCTCCGATGCGAACGAGCAGTTCTGCTCCATTCGGGGTTGGAACCGGGACGGTATCTACGCGAAAATCACCGATGGCATGCAGCCGGACGGCTTTCATAAAATTGTCATTCATTTAACGCACATCTCCCTCTATTGAATGGCCGCCTGAAGGGTCGTAATGTTTTCAGAAAGCGGGGTTGCAGGTGAGAAAATACTTGACGATCCTGCAACAAAGATATTGGCACCGGCCATGCGCATCCGCTTGGCATTCTCAAAACTGACGTTGCCGTCAACCTCAAGATCGACATTCGAAAATCCGCGTTCATCCAGATAAGCGCGTGCCTGTGTAATCTTTTCCAGCATGGACGGAAGCAGCTTCTGCCCGGCAAAGCCGGGATTGACGGTCATTAGAAGGACACCATCAATGTCCTCCAATACATAATCCAAAACAGACAGCGGCGTTGCCGGATTCAGGGCAAGCATGGGCTTTCCGCCGAGCTCACGAATTCGAGCTAGGACGCGCGGAATATGCGGAGTGCTTTCCCAATGTACAGAAACGTATTCACCCGGCTGAATCTGGAACCAGTCCAGCTTGTTATCCGGGCGTGTGATCATCAGGTGCAGATCCAAAGGGATCTGCGTCATTGTGCGCAGGCGGCGGCAAAAGTCTGTTCCGAGTGTATAATTCGGTACGAATTCTCCGTCCATAATGTCAATATGCAGATATCCGATTCCGGTTTTTTCGAAGGCTTCAATGACGGATGTCATTTCTGAAAAGTCGACGCACATCATGGACGGCGCGATTAAACCTTGTTTCATATATTCAGCTCCTCTCACATCACTTTTCTTTTGGTATATCATGCCGCCCATTATTCGGTCAACAGGTGTAGAAATATTGGAGGAGAACTTGGAAAACGCTAAAAGGAACGCAAGTAAAATGAGCAGAATCACGCAACAACGTGCGTAATTCTGCTCACATTTGAAATAGCAATGTTACACTCTATACACTCAGTAAATCAACTTGTCACCCAGAAGCTCGACATAGCCGGGATAGGCTGGACAGCGATCCGTAATGATATAGTCAATCTCGGATATGGAAAACGAGTTGAAGAAAAAGAGCTTTCCAATTTTTGTACTATCGCACAACAAAATGCGAAGTTTTGAATTGCGGTAAAAAACACGTTTAACGGCGACATTATCATCGCTGAGTTCCATCGCCCCCTGTTCAACCGTGAAGCCTGCGCAGGAGAAGAAAAAAACGTCTGCATTCATGTTCTCAATACACTTGATCGCAAGGTTGCCAGTTAATTCATCCCATGGTGAACGAAGATACCCGCCAGTTGAAAGTATCGATAACTTGTCGGTACTTTGCATATTTGAAAGAATCGCTACACCATTTGTCGCAATTTTGACATCCGGATAGTCTGACAATCTAGTAGCTAAAATTGAAGCAGTCGAGCTGGAATCAAAGAAGTATGTACTGGAAGGCTTCAAAAATTGCGACGCAAGCTCTGCAATCCGCTGTTTCTCGGCAAGCTGCTGCGTACGCCGGAGACTCGCCGGCGTATCAAATGTGCTGCCGGCAGTCAATACGGCGCCCCCATGAATGCGCTTTACAAAGCCTTGCGCTTCCAGTTCTGAAAGATCACGGCGTATTGTACTCGAACTGGCATATAGTATATCTGTTAATTCTTGTACAGTAACTGTGTTCTTCTGTTCTAGGTACGAAATAATCTGGCGATGACGTTCATTGCTGAGCATTTCGCGCATTCCTCCTATGTGATGATTGATTTTGACGTTTTTTGCTCATCGCAGGCAACGATAGAATAACACATATCAATCTAATTGTCAATTTGGCCCGTAATATTGACGAATGCGGGCGTAAGTTATATAAAATAAACTATGAAGAATGCCCAATGACCACACACGCCGTGAAAATCTTTCAGTGTGTTATGGCGCTGTGGGTTTCCTGTGTGCATAAACGTGCAAAACAGATTGCGTATTTACTCGTTTTTGCTTGGGAGCACAAATGTAGAGAAAGAAACAATTACTTTGGAGGGATAACATGAGCGTCAGTATTAACATCAAAGATGCTGTCAAGCGATATGGTAACAACACCATTATTCCGGATCTGTCTTTGACGATTCGCGAGGGCGAATTTTTTACGCTGCTTGGGCCGTCCGGCTGCGGAAAGACTACGTTGCTGCGAATGATTGCCGGCTTCAACAGTATTGAAGGAGGTACGTTTGCCTTCGATGACAAGGTTATTAACGACCTTGACCCGGCAAAGCGAAACATCGGCATGGTCTTTCAGAACTATGCGATTTTTCCGCATTTGACTGTTCGCAAGAATGTCGAATTTGGTCTTAAAAACCGCAAAGTTCCAGCGAATGAAATTAAGTCCCGCTGTGACGAATTTATGAAATTGGTGCATGTTGATGAATATGCCGACCGTATGCCAGACCGGCTGTCCGGCGGTCAGCAGCAGCGTGTAGCCTTGGCGCGCGCCCTCGTCATCAAGCCAGATGTGCTTTTGATGGATGAGCCGCTTTCAAACCTCGACGCAAAACTGCGCGTGGAAATGCGGAGCATCATTAAGAAAATTCAGAATGATGTTGGCATTACTACGGTGTATGTAACGCACGACCAAGAAGAGGCAATGGCCGTCTCGGACCGGATTGCAGTTATGAATCAGGGCGTGATTCAGCATATCGGTACACCGAAGGATATTTATCAGCGCCCGACAAACGCATTTGTCGCAACATTTATTGGCCGAACCAATATGCTGAAGGGGCATCTGCTGATGCAGGACGGACAATGCACGCTCCGTTTTGCGAGCGGCTATTGCGTACCGTTGAAAAACGTACAGAAACAGTTCCAGCATGAACAGGATGTTTTGATTTCTGTACGACCGGAAGAATTCATTGTTTGTCCTGAAAATGAACACGGTATCAAGGCCAGTGTGACGGACAATATCTTCCTTGGCTTGAACACGCATTATAATTTGGCTCTTTCGAGCGGCGAGGATGTTGACACGATTCAGGAATCGTCGATCGACTCCATCATTCCAAAAGGCGCAAAGGTATCCTTGCAAATCAAAACGGATAAGATCAATGTCTTTACCGCGGATGGTTCGCAGAACATCCTCACCGGTGTGCGTGATGATAACAGGGGGAGCGGCGTATGAATCCCCGAAGAAAAAAAATTGAGATTTGGAGCACCATCTCGATCCTCCTGTTTTTAGCGTTCCTGCTTTTCTTCATCTACCCGATTTGTACTTTGCTGAAGCAGGCGTTCACCACGGAGGATGCAGGCTTCACGCTGGACAATTTCGTCAAGTTCTTCAGCAAGCCCTATTACTACAACACCATTCTGAACAGCTTTAAGGTTTCTATCGCCGTTGCATTGGTGTCGCTGGCACTGGGCATTCTGATGTCCTACTTCTACTCGTTCTATCGACTGAAAGGCGCAAAATTCATCCTCATCTCCAGCATTCTGTGCTGCATGTCGGCACCGTTTATTGGTGCATACGCATGGATTCTGCTTCTCGGTCGTTCGGGTGCGCTGACCACATTGCTGAAAAGCATCGGTATTAAAGTGGGAAGCATTTACGGCTTCGGCGGCATTTTGCTGGTTCAGGCAACAAAGCTCTATCCGCTTGTCATGATTTATATGAACGGTATGTTCTCAAATCTTGATAACAGCTTGATGGAGGCGTCCGCAAATTTGGGCTGCAGCGGTGTAAAACGGTTCTTGTCCGTGATTCTTCGCTTGTCCATGCCCACGATTCTGGCCGCAGCACTTCTTGTCTTCATGCGTGCGTTTGCTGATTTTGGTACGCCGCTGTTGATTGGCGAAGGCTACCGTACGTTCACGGTTGAAATCTACAAACAATTCTTGAGTGAGACAGGCTCGGACTATGGCTTCGCCGCAGCGATCAGCGTAATCGCGATTATTCTGACCGCAGCAATTTTCCTGTTGCAGAAGTACGCGACGAAAAAATTCAGCTTCACAATGAACGCACTGCATCCCGTTGAAAAACGTGATCCGAAGGGCTTTGGCGGCGTGATGATGCACGTGTTCTGCTATCTGGTCATCGCTGTTTCGATGCTTCCGCAGTTGTACATCATCTACGTTTCTTTCCGCAACTCGAAAATGGGCGTGTTTCAGAGCGGATATTCGCTGGATAACTATCGTTCGGCCATCAACAACCTGCTGCTTCGTGCAACAGGCAATACCGTCATCATCGGTGTTGTGGCACTCGCCGCGATCATCTTGCTGGCCGTCATGATCTCCTATCTTGTTGTGCGTCGTTCCAATCCGTTGAACCATGCGATTGACACGATCTCGATGCTGCCGTATATCATGCCGGGCTCTGTTATTGCAATCGCGCTCGTTATCGGCTTTGGCAGAAAGCCTCTGGTTCTGACTGGTACGCTTGCCATCATGATCATTGCCGTAATTATTCGCCGTCTGCCTTATACCACGCGCTCGGCTACGGCCACGCTGATTCAGATCCCGATCACCATTGAAGAGGCCGCTATCAGCCTTGGTGCCTCGAAGATGAAGACCTTCTTCCGCGTCACCGTTCCGATGATGTCCAGCGGCATTGTCTCCGGCGCGATCCTGAGCTGGGTCTCCATCGTAACGGAAGTCTCCAGCGCCGCAATTCTCTATAACAGTAAATCTGTCACACTGACAGTTGGCACATACGCGGCGGTCAACCGCGGCAACCTCGGCGAAGCTGCTGCATTCGCTGCTGTGACGACTGTGCTGACCACCATCTCGCTGCTGATCTATCTGCGTGTCAACCGCGGTAAGCAGCTGGAGCTGTAATGGTAGCTGCATCGCAAAGATGTTCTACAAGTATAAAAATAAAAAAGGAGAACAAATGATGAAAAAGATCTTAGCGCTGATTCTTGCAGCCCTGATGCTCTTCAGCTTAGTTGCATGTGCATCCAAGCCCGCTGAGGAGCCGAGCCAGACACAGGACGAGACGCCCGCTGCCCAGCCCTCGGAATCCACTGACGAAGCGACCCCCGAGGAGCCCGAGACGGAAGAACCTGCTGAGACCACGGAAGCCGATCTGTCCGGCACTGTGACGATCTACAGCACCCAGACAGATGTTGACCACGAGGTATTCCTTCAGGTCTTCAACGCACACTATCCCAACGTTAAGGTTGAATTTATCAGCGGTTCCATTGGCGAATTGATTGCTCGTGTCGATGCAGAAAAAGAAAACCCGCAGGGCGACATCATCTTTGGCGGTCTGACGCAGACGGACGGCGACCAGTACCTGAATCTTCTTCAGGAGTACACGCCGAAGTATGCTGACGAGTGCGGCGTAGAGTCCAACGGCTACTACACCTATTTCACCTATCAGTACGTATGCCTGCTGAAGAACACCGCCCTGCTCGAAGAGCTTGGCGTTGATGTCAATGGCTATGCTGACCTGCTGCAGCCGGAACTGAAGGGCCAGATCATGCAGGCCGACCCGTCCGCTTCCTCCTCCGCATGGCGTCAGCTGCAGACGATGCTCTATCTCATGGGTGACGATTTCGGCGATGAGAAGGCATGGGATTATCAGCAGAAGCTGATGGAGAACTGCGACGGCGTTATCACTACCAGCTCCTCCACCTGCTACAAGAGCGTTTACAACGGCGAATATGCTGTTGGCCTTACCTATGACAACGGCGCAATCGGCCTGCTGATGAGCGGTGCTGAAGGTGTCGAGATCGTATGGCCGGAAGAAGGCAACACGGTCTGCGCGTTTGCTTCCGCCATGATCAAGAACTGCCCGCATCCCGAACTGGCTGCTGCCGTCCTCGATACGCTGTCCTCTGCTGAGTTCCAGCTTGCCCGTGAAAAGGTCAGCGGCTCCCGCGGCTCCAACACCACCTATGTCAACGACGAAAGCTACTTCCCGGCTGACATCGACGACGGTGTTGTCCCGATGGACTTCGATATGCTGGTCGAGCAGAAGTCCGCTCTGCTTGAGAAGTGGTCTGATATGTGGGCCACTGTCAACGGCTAATTTGTAAAGTATACTTTATCCGACTTGATATTCAAGAGGCGGTGTGCGTCCGCGCATACCGCCTTTTGCGATCTTAACACAGCACAAAACGCGAAGTTTGCAGCATATCTATAAAAAATTTCTAATTCGCAAATTGCAAGTGCAAGTTGGACACCTGCACAGTAGAAATTCGTTCATCAGA
>OLOS01002354.1_pt1 | contig 13138 bp, 10 predicted proteins | sample 1672631 | NCBI WGS metagenome assembly OLOS01 (sample SAMEA3136707, study PRJEB25190) | human gut metagenome | biome: human gut; feature: human-associated habitat; material: faeces | place: Austria | collected 2013 | reverse complement strand
CCCCATACAGCGCTGTATGCGGCCAGAAAGTTTTCCACGTTATGCAGCCCGGGCAGCTGAATCTGCTCCATGGGCAAAATCTCGGTTTCTGCACCGTGACAGCGCATGCACAGCATGCCGTCCTGCCGCAGATAAGCGCCAAAACGAGGGGCCTCCTGCCGGGAAAACGTCAGCAGCTCCCCTCGGACAAGCCCTGTCATGTCTCGGGTAATGGCATTATCCCGATTCAGCACCGTGCGGGAAAAGGCGTTTTGGTGCAGCATAATATTTTTTTTGGCGCTAATGTATTCGTCCATATCCTTATGCACATCTAAATGGTTGGGCGCCACATTGGTAATTACGGCAATATCCGGGCTTTTGCGCATGGAGATCAGCTGGAAGGAGGAAAGCTCTACCACTACGCAGTCCTCCGGCTTAATAGATTCAATTTCGGGCAGCAGCGGGCGGCCAATGTTGCCCCCTACATGAACGGTGCGGCCGGCCTTTTCCAGCATTTTGGCAATTAAGGTGGTGGTAGTGGTTTTACCGTCCGACCCGGTTACGGCAAAAATGGTTGCGGGGCAAAGGTCAAAAAACACTTCCATTTCCGAGGTAACGGCAATGCCGTTGCGGCGGGCTTCGCAAAGCTCGGGCATGTTAAAGTTCATTCCCGGGGTGCGAAAAATAACATCCACCTCTAAATTTTTTAAATAATCCTCCCCTAAACGCAGCTCGGCGCCGGCCTGCTCTAAGCGGTCGGCCAGCTCGCCAATGGCGGCGCGCTCCCTGCGGTCGCAGGCTAAAACGCGCGCCCCGCGCTTTAAAAAGTTTAAAATAAGCGGGGTGTTGCTAATGCCAATGCCGCACATGGCAATGCGTTTATTTTCAAGCGAATCAAAAAACTGCTGACAGTCCATTTACAAAAACCTCCAAAAAACATTTAAAGCAACCGCCGTAAATGTACTTTAATACACTTTATATTATAAAGGCTTTAACCAAAAATATCAATTACAAATTGGTATTATTTTGAATTTTAAGCTTTTAAGGTAAAATTGCAAAGGTGGCAGGGGTAAGGGCGGTTTATTTTAGAGCGGCAAAGCACTTGCCCGCTGGGCTAACGCCTTACGGGTAATTTTGCGCCTTGCTGCGGGCATAAAGGGGCGCAGCCGTGCGGCGTTTACCCCTTGACGGGCTTACCCAAGCACCCAAAAGGGCAATAAAGCCCCAAAACAAAAAAGCCCCGCCAAGGCAAAGCCTTAGCGGGGAAAGAAGTGGGGGAAAGCCTATTTTGCGGAATCTACCGCGGCGGTGCGGTAAACAAATTTAACCTGACCGTCCATTTCGTTGGTAATGCCGGAGAAGGAGCGGTAGTTTTTAGAAACATCTACCACGGCCTTTAAGCGGGTAACCAGGCCGCCCAAGTCGCCGTTTACGGCGTCGCTTAGCTTTTGCACGCCCTGGGCGTTAAACTGTTTAATGCCGGTGCTTAGCTTTAACGAGCCGGATTTTAACTCGGTTACACCGTTTACCAAAGCGGGGGCGCCGTTCTTTAAGGTTAAAATGCCGTTGTAAAGCTCGGCGGTGCCGGCCTTTAGCTCGGTAGCGCCGCTGGCGGCCGAAGCAACGCCGTTGGTGTAATTGTTTACGCCGGCCTGGTATTTATTAACCTTTTCCAGCTGGGCTTTTAGGTCGGTAATTTGCTTTAAGCCGGCAGCGGCCTGCTCCTTAGCGGCCTTTAGCTGGGCCTGCGCCTTGGCGCCCTGCATGGCGGCGGTAACCTGCGCGTCAATAGCGGCTTTGTTGGCAGCGGGCAGGTTGTTATAAGTGTTTTGGTCTATGCCGACGGTAGCTAAAACCTGTTTTAACACCCCGGCGCGTACCTGCGCAGTAATATTTTCCTCCGAGAAAATGGCCGAAAGCTGTTTAACCAGTTTATCCAGCTCGGTGGCGTAATTTTTAGCGGTTAGGGTTGGGGCGGTAACGCCGTAGGCGGCGTACTGCGCCAGGCTTTGCTTTAGCTGGCTGTTGGCGGTGCTGTAAACGCTGGCAACCAGCTCGGCAGTACCTGCCTGCAGGGTAGAATTGTTGGCCGTTAACTCGTTTAATCCGCTGGAGAGCTGCTCGGTACCGGATTTTAGCTTGCCGGCGCCGGCGGCAAGGGCGTCAATTCCCTGTACCAATTGGCCGGATTTTTCCAGCAGGGTAGTTAGCCCGCCGTACAAGGCGTTAGAGCCGTTTACCAGCTGGGTCATGGCGCTGTTTAATTTGTCCAGCCCGGCGGTAAGGTCGCTAACCGAATTGAACTTAGAAGTATCAATTTCATTAAAAATGCCGTTGGTGGCAATGGTAACCGTTTCGTTCAGCGTAAAGCCCTGAACATCGGCGCTAATTTCAAAGTAGCTGGGAATTTCAAACTTGTCGGAATCCAACGACAGGCTTTCCTGCAGGCCGGGAAGGGCAAAGCCTACCACGGCGGTGCGGTCGCCGTCGTTTAACAGCTTACCGTTGGTAACGGTTACATTTTTAAACACGCTGTTATCTAACAGTGCGCCGGTGAGCATTCCAAACGGAACATAGATTTTTTCTTTTTTGCCGTCAATGCTAACGGTTTCGTACTGGTTGTTCTGGTACTCATACCGTAGGGTAACATGGCCGCTTTTGCCAACCAGCTCGGTGGGCGAAACGGTTTTGCCGTTTAGCTTGTAGGTAACCTTTAGGTTTACCGGCAGGGCCTGCTCGACGGTGCCTTTGCAGTAAATGTCGTTGCCCTTTGCGTCCCAAACGCGCATATTGTTTTGGTTTAGGGTGTAGCTTTCGTCGCCCTTAACATTTTCAACATCCTTTAAATTGCCGGCGTCGGTTAAGGTAGCGGCACCAAGGGCATTTTTAATCCAATCGCTTACAATAATTTTTTCTACCGTTCCGTCGGCTCCGGCCAGCACATAAACCGTTTCGTCCTTGTAAACGGCCTCGTCCTTGCTGCTGGAGGAGGGGTTGGCCGAAGCGGTTTCGGTTTTGGCGGTTTCGGTTGGCTTTTGGTTTAGGGCATAAGCACCCGCGCCCAGGCTGCTAACAAGCAAGGCGGCCGAAAGCGCTACGGCAATAGGTTTTTGAATAAATTTTTTCATAAACTTCAAACCTCCAAATTCTTTTGCTTTTTAAGGTGGCGCATACCAAGCGTGGTGGCGCAAATCAGGCGGTCGCACAGCATGAGCAGCGCCGGCAGAATAAAGATAACCAGCAGCATACTAATAATTGCGCCGCGAGCCATTAACATACACATAGAGCTAATAATGTCAATATCCGAATATATTGCTACGCCAAAGGTTGCTGCAAACAGCCCCATGCCGCTAACAATAATAGAGGGGATTGAGGTGGCCAGCGCAATTTGTACCGCCTGGGCTTTGGGCTTTAAGGCAATGCGCTCGGCTTTGTAACGGGTTGTCATTAAAATTGCGTAGTCTACCGTGGCGCCCAGCTGAATGGTACTAATGCAAATAGGGGCAATAAACGGCAGCGACTGCCCAAGGTAATGCGGCAGACCCAGGTTAATGAAAATGGCCAGCTCAATAACCGCAATTAAAATAAACGGTAAAGAGATGCTGCGTTCTACCAGCAGAATGATGACAAAAATGGCAACAATTGAAACGGCGTTTACAACCTGGAAGTCGTGATTGGTGGTTTCAATCATATCCTTCATGCAGGGGGCCTCGCCAATTAGCATACCGTTTTGGTCGTACTTTTTCAAAATGGTGTTCAGCTCGTTAATTTGGGCGTTTACCTTGTCGCTTGCTACTTTGTAAGAGGAGTTTACCAGCAGCAGCTCTAAATTATCACTTTTCAGCACCTTTGTTAAGCGCTCGGGCAAAACCTCCTCCGGCACGCGGGAGCCAATAACCGATTCCAGCCCCAGCACATACTTTACGCCGTCTACCTTTTCCATTTCGCTGCACATATTGCGCACCTGCTTGGGGTCGGTTTTGGCGTCAATTAAAATCATGTGGGTAGAGGCTATGTTAAAGTCCTCCGACAGTTTGGAGTTTGCAATAACATACTCCATATCCTCCGGCAGGCACTGTCCCATGTCGTAATAAACCTCGTCGTTGGTTTTTTGGTACCCGTAAAGGGAGGGGACGATTAACAAGGCAAAGATGATTAAAAACACCGGGAAAATTTTTACCACGCCGCGGGCTAAGCCGTTCATATCCGGCAGCAGCGGGCGGTGGCGGGTGGCGTGCAGGGGTTTATCTAATACCAAAATCATAGAGGGCAGCACGGTAACGCAGCCAATAACGCCTAAAATAACGCCCTTGGCCATTACAATGCCTAAATCGCGCCCTAAGGTAAAGGTCATAAAACACAAAGCTGCAAAGCCGGCAACCGTTGTAAGCGAGCTGCCCACTACCGAGGTCAGGGTCTTGCTAATGGCAACCTCCATGGCCTTTTTGTGGTCATCAAAATGCTCGCGCTCTTCATTGTAGCTGTGCCACAGGAAAATAGAATAGTCCATGGTAACGGCCAACTGCAAAACGGCCGAAAGCGCTTTGGTAATGTACGAAACCTCGCCAAAGAAGTAGTTGGTGCCAAGGTTCAGCAAAATCATTAAACCAATGCTGGCCAAAAACACAAACGGAACCAGCCAGCCGTCTAAGAACACCACCATGGCAACGGCGGCCAGAACAACGGCAATGGCAACGTAAATGGGTTCCTCTTTTTCGCAAAGGTCTTTTAAATCGGTAACCAGGGCCGACATCCCGCTAACAAAGCACTGTTTGCCGGCAATAGAGCGGATCTCCCGCACGGCGTCCATGGTAATATCTGCCGAGGTGGAGGTGTTAAAGAAAACGGCCAGCATGGTGGCGTTTTTGGTGTTGAATTCGTTGTAAATTTTTTCAGGCAGCAGCTCTTTCGGCACCGAAATATCTACCAGCGAATCGTACCACAAAACCGTTTCAACATGGTCCACCTTTTCAATTTTTTGCTTTAAGGCGCTTACATCCTTGTCCGGCATATCCTCTACAATAATAAAGGAAAACGCGCCCTTGCCAAAGTCATCTAACAGCTTTTGTTGGCCTACTACGGTGTCCATGGTGTCAGGCAAATAGTCCAGCATATCGTAGTTAATGCGGGTCCCTATCATCCCTAAAACCGAGGGCACAGCCAAAATTAAAGCCAAAATGATAATTGGAATACGGAATTTTACAACCGCTTTAGAAAAACGCATGGCTGATTATTTCTCTCCTTCTTCGTGAATGTGCACCTCAACCACATCGGGCTGTTGGTGCCGAATAATTTTTACCGCGGTAAGCATGGTGCTAAGGTTTAAAATGCCTTCTATCAGCAAATTAAGACCCAGCAAAACGGTAAGCAGGCGGCTGCTTTCGGTTGGTCGAAGCACTACAAGCAATCCGGCAACAACGGCCAAAACAGCAACAGCTAAAATTAACCACCAGGTGCTAAGGCCAAAGCTTTTGGCGTCTACGGCTATTTGAATTTTAAATAGGCCGTCGGTTAAAACCGAAATGCCCAACACTATGCACACCAGCCACAGCAGGCCGGAGGGGCGTGTAAGCAGCACTATGCCCAGCGCAATTAAAAGCAGGCCAAACGCTAAGTCGTACTGAAAGGCTAAGCGGTACAAATCGCGCGAGAAGTAGCCAACCAGCTTAAACGCGCCAAAGGCAATGCAAATAATGCCGCACAGGGTGCCAATAAAGCGAACCGAAAACGACGGGTAGCAAATAAACATGAGCCCGGCCAAACAAAGCAAAGCCGAAACCACCATGCAGCCTATTTTTGCCGTTTTCATTGGGGCGGTATGACGCATTACAATTCCTCCTTTAAAATTTAATCCTAATGTATTATATCTGCCCTGCCGAAAAATAGAAACGGGCAGATTTTGCCGCGTGTCTTATTTTTGGGCAAATTGGCCCTTTTGCACAAACTTTTGGGGGCTTAGTGGGTGCCCCGGCTTTGGTCGCGGGGGGGTGTTTTACCAACCCAAAAAAAGCAGGCCAACTTTTTAAAAGGCGCACCGGTGTTTGTAAGTGCGCTTGTAGCGCCGGTTTTAGCCGGCGTTACAGGTTCAACCCAAAAAGCGAAAAAACCGCGCGGTTTTAGGCCGTTTTGAGTGTTTTTTGTTTTGCTGCAAAATGGTGGGGGGAAGTTTATTTGCCGCCGTATTATAATACTGCTACACCCGGGAGCTCACGGGCGTTGACCCTTCGGAACAGACGATGAATTTTTCAAAGGAGGCGCCAAAATGGAAAATAGTAAACCGCAATTACCTGCGGCGGAGGAAAAGAGCGTGCTGACCACCCCGGAAAACCAATTAGAAAAGAGCGGGCGTACAGCAGCCAAGCAATCGCAACCGCCGCAAAACGGTGACGCCGACCGTGCGGATTTTGAAAGCCTGATTCAGGGAAGGTTTAAAGAGGCCTTTGCCGAGCGGGTGCAAAAAATAATTGACGGGCGATTTAAAGAAATGAAGCAGCTGCAGCAGCAAAACGAGCAGCTGCAGCAACAGCTAAAGGGGGAGCCGGCCAAACCAAAGGCCGAAGCCCCCAAAAGCCAAGGTACAGCAGCGGCTGCCCCGGCCAAACCGGGCGGGGAGCTGGCGGATCTGCTAATACAAAACGGGGTTGCCCCGCAGGTTGCCGCCGCGGCAGCGTATTTAGAACAGATTATGCAAGATCCGGCCCAAAACTGCGCCGTACCAAAACCGGCCGCGCAGCCGGCCCCCCGCGCCGAGCGGCCCACCGAAAACGGGCTGCACGCGACGGTTGGCGTGGCTGCCAAGCCCAGCGTTTCGGGGCTTAGCCCGGCACAGCGCCGGGCCTTGGCCCAAAAGGCCCTAATGGGCGAAAAAATCGGCTTTTAACAAGCGCAAAGCTTAATAAACTCTAAAACAAATAAAGCAAAATTAAAGGAGAATTTTTATGCCAGAAAATGAAAAAACCCTTTCCAGCGATATGCGAACCTATTATAAAGATTATTTGCGGGATAACGCCAACGAAAACCTGGTGCACGACCAGTTTGGCCAAAAGCACCCCATTCCGGCCGGCAATGGCAAGACCATTGAGTTTAGAAAATACTCCCCGCTGCCAAAGGCAACCAAGCCCTTGTCCGAGGGCGTAACCCCCAACGGGCAGGAGCTAAAGGTTTCTACCGTTAGTTCTACCGTTTCGCAGTACGGCGGCTGGGTTGGTATTCCGGATATGATTAAGCTGACCGAGCTGGACAACAACATGGTGCAGGCCACCGAAATTTTGGGCGACCAGGCCGGCCGCACCTTAGACACTGTGACCCGCGAGGTTTTAAACGGCGGCACCAATGTAATGTACGCCCCTATTGTAACCGAAAGCGGTACCACCCCGGTTACGGCGCGCAGCTCGCTTACTACCAACGCCAAGCTTAGCGTAGATTTAATTTTGCGCGCGGCGGCCAAGCTGAAAAACAACTTAGCCAAAACCATTGACGGCAGCTATGTTGCCATTATTCACCCCTATGTTGCGTATGACTTAATGCGCAGCAGCGAGTGGATGGAGGCCCACAAGTACGCCGCGCCGGATCACCTTTTTAACGGCGAAATTGGTAAAATCGGCAATGTGCGTTTTGTAGAAACCAACGAGGCCAAAATTTGGCGCGGTGAGGACCTGACCGCTGCCGCCCGGAACCTAACGGTTAAAACCGCTGTTTCAGCCGCAACGGCCGTTACGGTAGCGCAGGCTGTTTCGAACGAGGAGGCCGCAGCCTTAAAGGGCCGCAAGGTTTTACTGGGCGGTGCCCTTTACACGGTAGAGGGCTGCACCGCCGGGGCTGCCGGCAGCGCCGCAATTACCTTAGACCGGGCCGTAACCTGCGAGGCCAACGCGGTAATTTACCCCGGTGAAGGCGGGCAGGATGGCGTTTCGGTTTATTCTACCCTGGTGCTGGGCGCAAACGCCTACGGCGTAACCGAGTTAGAAAACGGCGGCCTGGAGCATATTATTAAGCAGCTGGGCTCGGCCGGTACCGCCGACCCGTTAAATCAGCGCGCCTCCGCCGGTTGGAAGGCAACCAAAACCGCCGAGCGTTTGGTAGAAAGCTACATGATCCGTATAGAATCCTGCTCTACCTTTGCCGACGAATATTCCAACTAATTTAACCAACAATAAGCGGCGGCGAAATTTTTTCGCCGCCACAACAGGAGCGCAGAAATGAAGCTGAAAGAACTTTTACAAATTTTACATGGGCGCGGCCTGCAAAACGACGCTTTAATTTGCAGCAGCGTGGCCGATTTAGAGGCCCGCCTTTGCCGGGAGGTTTTTGGCACCGCAGCGCCTTTGGCCGAGCAGGATTACACCCTGCCGGCCGCTGCCGAGCGCAAACTGCTGTTAGGGGCCGACGATTTAGAGTTGTACGCCGAATACGCCTTGGCTCAGGAGCATTTAAGTAGGGGTGAGGGCCCGGCCTACAACACCGCGCTGCAAGCGGCGCAGCAGCGGTTAGGCCAGGTTGCCGCCCGCTGCCGCAAGCAAAAGCGGCCGCCCAAAATAAGCCTGAATTACTGGAGCTGATTGTATGCAACAAACCAATAAAAGCGCCGACCTTTGCTGTACCGAGGTTTTGCTGAGCGAGGGAATGCAGGCGCCAAAAAACGGAAAATGTACCGTCCAAAACGCGGTGAATTTAAGCTTTTCGGGCTCCTGTACTACGCGCAGTGCTCGGCAGCCGGTGCAGGTTTTAACTGCCGAGCCGGATGAAATTATTCCCGCGGCCGGTAAGCTTTACTACCGTTACGGCAACACCCTGCGTACCGTAACGCAGCAAAACGGCGAGCTGGCCTTTACCGGGCAGGAGATTGCCCTGCTGCCGGGCTGCAGCGGTAAAAACCGCAGCGTGATTCACTACGGGCAGCAGCTGTACATTTTTCCCGATAATATTACGATTCACGAAAACAGCCAAACGCTGCCCTTTGCCGCGGCCAATACCGTGGCGCAAAAATTCCCCTTTACCGGCAGCACAACGCTGTTTTACAAGGTGCCAACCGAGGGCGAGGCTCTTGCCTGTGCCGACGCCGATTTATTAACCCAATACGCCACGCTGCGCTTTTCGTTTAGCAATACCGAGCACACGGTGCTAAAAAGGGAGCAGGTTTATTCGGTGCAAAACGGCGTTACCACCTACCAAGGGGTGCAAATAACCCTTTCGCCGGCCGTGCCGAATTACAATAACATTCCGGCCGGGGCAACCGCTACCTTGCAAACGCCTTATTGCCACCCCATTCAAACAATATATTACGGGAACCCCAACTGCAGCTACAGCCTGTTTGAAAACACGCTAACGCTGCAGCAGCCGGTTGGCACCAAAAAGTTTGAGGATTCTTTTAAAAACTACTTTAGCCCCGGGCAGGTTGTTGGCTTAAAGGGCACCGGCAGCAACGCGCTGGGCGGGCAATACACCCTGCAAACGGTGGAGGATGACACATTGACCTTTACCGAAAGCTTTAACACCTTGTACAGCTTTTCCGGCCAGGGGTTTTCGGTGCAAAGCTTAATGCCGCAGGCCGATTTTGCCGTAATGAACGACGAGCGCTGCATTTTGGCCGATAACGAAAATCATGCCGTTTGGCTTTCAGCACACCGCAACCCGGCGCGTTACATGCTGCAGCCCCAGCTTGCCACCGACGGCTGCAAGCTAACGGTGGCCGGTGCGGGCAATTTTGCAGCGCTGTTTTTAAGCGGCGGCGAGGTTTACATTTTTACGGCCGAGGGCGCGTTTCGGCTTTACGGAAGCAACGCGCTGAACTACCAGGCGGCCGCCATTAACAGCAGTGGCGTTTCGGCTGAATTTTCCCGCTCGCTTTGCGGGCAGGAAAAGCAGTTTTTTTACTGCACCGGGCCGCAAATTGTAAAATACCGCTCCGGCAACTGCCGGGCCGTTTCGGCCGGTATTCTTGCCAATCCGCAGGCGAAAAGGGCGGTTGCCTGCGGGGGGCTTTGCTATTTTTTAGGAAAAAACCGCCTTTATATATATTCTTCCGCCGAGGGCAAGTGGTGGACAGAGGACGCCGACGGAATTAGCGAAATTTTTTCGCTAAACAACACACTCTACCTGCTTTCTAACGGTGTTGTTTACGCCGGGGGCGGCAGCCTGCCCGTAAGCTGGCAGCTGCGAACCGGCTGCATTACCGGGCAAATGCTTGGTAGCCGGGTAGTTCCGGTTGGTGCGCGCCTGCTGCTGGAAAGCGGCTCGGGCTGCAAAATTACGGCCCGGCAGCCGGGCGAAAACGGTTGCGGGGCGTACCGCACCGTTCGGGGCCGCCAATTTTTGCAGTTTCCTTTAAACAGCACCCCGGTGCAGGAGCTTGCTCTGCAGCTAAGCGGCGAGGGGCCTGCAACGCTGCTGCGATTGCAAATTCTTTACAGGAGGCTTTTGGAATGTTAACGCCGTTAGATACTTTGAATATTGATTTAACAGAATTTGAAGCTTGCGAAGAGCCGGTGCAGGAGCTGGCTGCGTTTTGCGCCCAGTTGTTAGAGGCGCTGCGCTTTATGCTGGACTAACCCTTTGCCCCGCGGCCGGGTTGATCATAGCCCCGGCCGAACACCGATTTTAAAGGGAAAATTTAAAACAGAGCCACTGCCTAAAAAGTTAGGCACCCTAAAAGCGTTTTGGCAATGGGCGGTTAAACCGGCCTGCCAAACCTTTTAAGGCGCCTTTTAAACCCGGCGGGGCTCTGTTTTTTTGCAAAATTTAAATGGCCGAAAGCCAAAATTTAAAAAAGGAAATAACAGTAATTTTTGCTTTAACAAGTTTAATGTACAAGCGGCATTTAATGCGAAAAGCCGTGCAGCAAGGGGCGCTACGGCATTACTACTTTTTCTAACGACTTTTTCAGCTTGTCAATAATCCGCTTTTCTAACCGTGAGATGTAGGATTGCGAAATGCCAAGACAATCGGCAATTTGCTTTTGGGTGTATTCCTGGTAGCCAAACAGGCCAAACCGCATTTCCATAATCTGGCGTTCACGCGGGGGCAGGGTGGTTACCAGCTGCTTTAGCAGCTTGTGTTCGTCCTCGGTTTCCACCCCGCGGGAGATCTCGTCCCCTTCGGTGCCTAAAATATCCGAAAGCAGCAGTTCGTTGCCGTCCCAATCTACATTCAGCGGCTCGTCTAACGAAATTTCGGTTTTTAAATTGGCTGTTTTTCTCAGGTACATTAAAATTTCGTTCTCAATGCAGCGGGAGGCATAGGTAGCCAGCTTAATGCCCTTTTCCGGGTGAAAGGTGTTTACGGCTTTAATCAAGCCAATGGTACCAATCGAGATCATATCTTCAATGCCGGCGCCGGCCGCCTCAAATTTTTTAGCAATGTAAACCACCAGGCGCAGGTTGTGGGTAATCAGCTCCTGACGAACTGCCTCGGTGTCAACCGGCAGCCGGGCAAACAGCCGTGCTTCCTCCTCAGCGGTCAGCGGCGCGGGTAAAACATCCGGCCCGTTTATGTAGTGCACGGCAACGCGGCGGTGCAATGCGGCACGCAGGCCGCGCAGCCATTTTTTTAAGCGCTTTTTTAGTTTCATTGCAATTCTCCTTAAATTCGGGCGGCAAAAATGCCCGCCGTACCTTAAAAATTAAAATTTGGTTTAAAAATGGGGCTTTAAATTGGCCCTTTGGGGCGGTGCCCGGCGGCTGTTTTGGCTGCCCCAGACCAATTATGCAAAAAGGCCATTCGTGGTTGCGGCTTTAGGGTTTGTTATTGTGGCTTTTAGGTTAAATTTTTGGGTTAAGACTTTTGGGGTTGTTTTAAGGTCTCTCGGTTTTTTGGCCGGCCGCCACTTTTAACCTTACCGGCTCCCAGGGTAGGTCCGGCCCAATTACCGCGGTGTATTCGCCGCCTAAATTTTTTAAGCTTACCGCGGTGGCGCCCGGCAGGGTGTAGCGCTGCCCCGCCAATTCAGTCTCAACCCGCTCGGGCTTAAAGCCAACCAGCATTCCACTGCCCCCAACGGTAGAAAACGGCACCAGCCGAAAGCCCGGCAGTTCGGCCGCTTTGGTAAAATCGTTGGCGCTTGGCACAAAACCCAGAAGCCGGCCTGCAGTAGAACCCGAAAGGATTAACACCGGGGCGTTGTCGGTGCAGTCGGTTAAGCTGTTGCCGGTATCTACCACCGCGTTGGCCAAAACCGTTTTGCCCTTTACGGTAATCCAAAGCCGGCAGGAGCTAACTTGCGGCAGCCGCCTTTGAGCCGCCCGCCGCAGCAGCGTTAAAACCGCGTAGGTAACAAGGGTAACCGTAATTAGCAGCAGGGGCGAAACATTAAAGTAAACCCCGCCGTTGTTTACCGCCATGCCGCCGGGCTTTAGCAGGTACCAAACGGCCAGCATAAACCCGGCGTACAAAAGGCTGGCCGCAAAAAACACGGCAACCCGCCGCAAAAACGCCTTTATCCCCGCAAAGGGAAAAGCCAAAGTTACCACAACGGCGCCGGTTACCAGCTTTACGGCGGATTGGGTAAAAAGGTCGCCCATTGGCAGTAAAATGTAAAGGGAGAACAGCGCCCCAACAAAGGAGGCCAGCAAAATGCGCCAGGCGCGGGGTTTTTCCCGGCACAAAACAGCCGAGAGCCGCAAAATAAAAAAATTAACAAACATATTTACAAAAATTAAAACATCAATGTACACGCACAACCAATGTTCCCCCCTTTGGCGGCTGCTGGTGCTGCCCTTTGTAAAATAATTGTACCAAACGGGGGGTTCAAAGTTTGTCAAAATTTAGGGGCGGTTTAAAAAAATTTGGCCGCGGTTCTTTACAAGCGGCGCCGCACATTATATAATAGTAAGAGCATTTTAAATAAAAGGTAACGGTGATTTTTTTTGCAAACACTGAGTGAACTTAAAGCCGGGCAAAGCGCTACGGTGCTTTCGGTTGGGGGCAGCGGCGCGTTGCGGCAGCATTTTTTAGATATGGGACTGATTCAGGGCACCACCGTAACGGTAGAAAAATTTGCTCCAATGGGGGACCCTATTGAACTGAGCGTGCGGGGGTACGAGCTTAGTATTCGGCTGGAGGAGGCCCGGCAAATTGTAGTAGAGCAAACCGCGGCCAAACGCCAGCCGGCAATGGCGGCCGCGGGTCGGCCGTGCGTGGTGGCGCACCCCGGCTACGGCGAGGG
>OLOS01002346.1_pt1 | contig 13180 bp, 12 predicted proteins | sample 1672631 | NCBI WGS metagenome assembly OLOS01 (sample SAMEA3136707, study PRJEB25190) | human gut metagenome | biome: human gut; feature: human-associated habitat; material: faeces | place: Austria | collected 2013 | reverse complement strand
GTTGGTATAAATGATATAATGTTATCGGAAAATAAAAATAGGAGGATTTATTATGCATCGCTTAGGAATTTCAGTTTATCCTGAAAAATCAACTCAGAAAGAAGTTTATGATTACTTAGAACTTGCTGCTAAGTATGGCTTCTCAAGAATCTTTACTTGTTTATTATCAGTGAATGATCCAAAAGAAAAGATCATGAAGGACTTTGGAGAATTCATGGATAAGGCACATTCTTTAGGTTATGTTGTTGCAGTAGATACTAACCCAGAAGTATTTAAACATTTAGGAGCTACTTATAGTGATTTAAAACCATTCCATGATATGGGTGTAGATATCATCCGTTTAGATGGTTCATTTGGTACTACAGGAGATATCCAGGTTACTAGAAACCCTTATAATATTCAGATTGAATTCAACGGTTCTATGGACCAGGGTGTTGAATTATTATTAGAACAGGGAGGAAACAAGGATCAGGTTATTATCTGTCATAACTTCTTCCCAGAAAGATATTCTGGTTTAGACTGGAACTATTTCGTTAACTTCAATGCTTATTGGAAATCATTAAATCTTCATACAGCAGCATTCGTATCAAGTAACCAGCCACATACACATGGTCCTTGGAATGTATTCTGTGGATTACCAACAGTAGAAATCTTAAGAGGTCTTCCAATTGATTTACAGGCTCGTTTAATGCTTGCAACTGGAGATGTTGATGATATTATCATTGGTAATGCTTATGCTTCAGAAGAAGAATTAAAAGCTTTATCAGAAGTTGATTACCAGAACATCTGCTTCAAGATTGATGAAGTAGAAGGTTTATCAGATGTAGAAAAGGAAATCATTTATGATTACTATCCACATTGGGACCGTTATGATCATTCTTCATTCTTCTTACGTTCATCTGGAAGCAGAGTAAAGTATAAGAATGAAAGTATCCCACATCGTGAAACAGAACAGAAGATGTTCCATCGTGGTGATGTATTAATCGTTAATGATAATTTAGCTCATTATCGTGGTGAATTAGAAATCGCATTAAGAGATATTCCAAATGATGGTGAAAGAAACCTTTGTGGTCATGTAAAAGAAGAAGAAATGATGTTCTTAGACATGATTGAACCAGGTCACTATTTCAAGATTATTAAATAATAGTTGAGACTATATGCATGACGCATATAGTCTTTTTTAAATGTTCTATATTATCACTTTTATCATGAGATACAGTGTTTTTTCATATCTAGGAAATGCCTTTCACAAATAGGAAGAACAACATATTTTTTCTTATTTTGGATTAGAATAGAATCATAGGAGGGAAAAGAATATGAGTTTTCCAAAGAATTTTTTATGGGGTGGCGCTGTTGCTGCTAATCAATGTGAAGGTGCCTGGCTAGAAGATGGTAAAGAACCTAATGTCACTGATGTAATGGTGGGTATTGGTTCTAAGGATCCAGGTATTAAATGGAATGAAGAAACAAAGAAATATGAAATGTGCTTAGATCCAAATAAAGCATACTTAAGTCATGAAGCCATTGACTTCTATCATAGATATAAAGAAGACTTAAAGTTAATGTCTGGTATGGGCTTTAACTGCTTTAGAACATCTATTGCCTGGGGTAGAATCTTCCCTAACGGGGATGAAGAAACACCTAATGAAAAAGGTTTAGCTTTCTATGATGATATGATTGAAACAATGTTGGAATTGGGTATGGAACCAGTAATCACATTAAGTCATTATGAAACACCTCTACATCTTATTACTGAATATGGAGGATGGAGTAATCGTAAACTCATAGATTTCTGGAAACGCTATGTCACTACAGTATTTAAGAGATATAAGGGTAAAGTAAAATACTGGCTTACTTTTAATGAAGTCAATAATATGATGATTAACCCGCTAGTTGCTGGTGGAGTACTCACTATTGATAATCCAAAAGATCCAAGTGATCCTATTGGTTCAACAACTGAAAAAGATAAGTGGCTTGCTTACTATAATATCTGTGTAGCCAATGCCTGGACAGTTAAATTATGCCGTGAGATTGATAAAGATGCACAAGTAGGATGTATGTTAACATGTTCATCTGTTGCAACATATCCATATGACTGTAATCCTGATAATGTCTTTGGGGCATATAATACTGTAAGATTAAATAACTTCTATTTTGGTGATGTCTTCTGTTTAGGAGAAATTCCTGGTTATGTAAAACGTGTATGGAGAGAACATGACTGTGCACCTGAAATGAGAGAAGATGAATTACAGTTAATAAAAGAAAATACGGTTGCATTCTTCTCATTTAGTTATTATCGTTCTAGTACATATGATCAGTCTGTTGGAATAGATGGTAATACAGGTGGATTAAAAGGACGTGCGAATCCATTTGTAAAGGAATGTTCACCAGAACCTTGGTGCTGGCCAGTTGATCCAAAAGGTATCCGTTATGTTATGAATATCTTATATGATCGTTATCATTTACCACTCTTTATTGTAGAAAATGGTATTGGATTAGATGAAAATCTAGATGAAACAGGACATATTCATGATGAATATAGAATGTACTATATTAAGGAACATTTAAAGTATGTTCATGAAGCTATTTTAGATGGTGTTGAATGTATGGGTTACTTATATTGGGGACCTATTGATGTTGTTTCTGCAGGTACTGGAGAAATGAAGAAGCGTTATGGTTTTGTCTATGTAGATCGTTTTAATGATGGACATGGAACACTTGAAAGAAAGCTTAAAGATTCTTATGAAGAATATAAAGAAATCATTGAAACAAATGGAGACTCTATTCTTCGTTCTTAAGAATTGAATTACTGAACTGGCGTAATTCTGTTAATTGCGCCAGTTTTTCTTATAAGACTTTTCTCTTATTATTGAGTACTTCTGGTAATAGGTGTTCATCTGTATAGGTTCTTGCATCTACACCAAGTCTTCTAAACTTACTGAATAACTTAGCTTTTTTGCGATACGTACAAGAGTAGAAGGAGTCGTATCTGTTTGAACTGCAATACAAGTTGTTGAGTAGTTTTCAATCATATGTATCGCAAGAAATCTTAATTTTATATATAATGAGTATCGGAGGTTGATTTTACATGAATATAAATGAAGGAGCAAGAATAGTTGTAGAAGACTGGCTCCATCTTACAAAAGATAATTTAGTATATTTTGTGACAGATGAAACAAAACTTAAAGAAGCAGATGCTTTCTCAAAAGCATGTGATCATATAGGTGCTAGATGTAAGGTTGTCCAGTTAAAATCACATGAAATACAAAATGGTAAAAGTATAGATGCTTTAAAATGGGAAATGGCCAAAGCAGATGCGATAGTAGGGGCAACCAATTATTCATTTATTACAACAGATGCTGTGAACTATGCACTTTCACGTGGCGCACAGTTCTTATCCATGCCCATGTCTACAAATAATGGTGAATCATTATTTGAACAGGAATTCTTAAAAATGGATCCTGATGAAGCCACAATGCTTGGAATGCCGATGTTCTGGGAATTACGTGATGCGAAAACAATACATGTTACGACTAAACGTGGTACAGACCTCACCTTTGATATCAGAGATCGTTTTCCAGGTATCTTCCATGGTTCATTATGGGAAGTAGGAAAATGTTCTTCTTCAAGCTTTGAAATCTATATACCACCAGTTGAATATCATACAAATGGTACACTTATATTAGATGGATCAATGGGGTATATAGGAATAGTGGATAAACCTGTAGAAATAAAAATAGAGAATGGTTATATTACTTATATCGAAGATACAGAAGATGGACGTAAACTGAAAGAATACTTAGAATCATTTGATGATTTAGAAATGTATTGTGCCGCAGAATTTGGAATAGGTTTAAATACAATATCGAAGTGTCGTGGAGCCAGCTATATTGAAGATGAATCAGCTTTTGGCACATTCCATATTGGTTTTGGTAGAAATCTTGCCTTAGGAGGCAGTCATAATGCGCGTGGACATTTTGATTTAGTGACACATAATCCAACTATTATTGTAGATGATAAAGTTATCATGAAAGATGGACATGCCAAGGCCATCCAGCCGATTGAATGGGGAGTATTATAGTGCTCCTCTTTTTATTTGTTCAAATATAGTAAAATGTAAGGGTGGTCAATTTGTATTTTAATGAAATCTTGTCTTTATCAATTTGCATATAGCGACATTTATTGGTATAATTATTTTATCATATTACGAAGAAAGAGGAAACACATATGAATGATGCTATTAAACTTATCGGTATCGTAATTGTCGTTATTGGGTTCGTAATGAAATTCGATACTCTTGCAACAGTTGTTGTTGCTGGTTTAGTAACAGGTTTAATCAGTGGTATGTCTATCATGGACATTTTAAATACACTAGGTACAGCCTTTTTAACTAACCGTACAGCAACTTTATTTATTTTAACTTTACCAGTTGTAGGTCTATGTGAACGTATGGGCTTACGTGATAAAGCGGTAGACTTGATTAAGGGTATTAAGAATGCTACTACAGGTCGCTTATTAGTGATCTGGGAAGGTGTGCGTACTGTTGCGTCTGCATTCTCATTAAGAATTGGTGGTCATCCACAGTTCATCCGTCCATTAATCAATCCAATGGCTCAGGCTGCTGCGATTGCGAAATATGGTGATATTGATGAAGATACAGAAGATCAGATCAAAGGTATGGCTGCAGCTTCTGAAAACTATGGTAACTTCTTTGCTCAGAACTGTTTCATGGGTGCTTCAGGAACATTACTTATTGTTGCAACTTTAAACGAATTATTTAAGTCACATGGTATTGACCAGGTTGTTACTGCTAACCAAATCGCATTATGGTCTATTCCAATTGCAGTTATTTCTGTTATTGTTGGTGGAGCTTATGCTTTATGGTTCGATAAGAAACTTAATAAGAAATATGGAAAAGGAGGCAAATAATGTTACAAATTGAATGGAATACAGCCACTATTATCGCAGAAGTATTCTACTGCGAAATTGGTGCAATCTTTGCTGCAACAGGGTTTAATGCCTTAACTAACAAAGACTGTGAAAAGCCAGTAACTACTGCCATTTTCTGGTTCTTAATTGCTGTTACATTTATGGTTGGACCATATATTCCAACTTGGATTACTGGTTTAATCGTTGTTCTTCTTGCTGTATTATCTGGTTTAGGTTTAGTAAAACCAGCTGCAAGACATATCCCAACTGCTAAGGAAACTCGTGATAATGCAGATAAATACGGATATAAATCATTTATCCCACCCGTATGCTTAGCTCTTGTTGCCGTATTAGTTGCAACTTTCTTACCAAATCTTGGTGCAAACAATGCGATTGGTATTAGTGCTGCTGCTGCATTAATCGTTGCATATATTATCTTTAAACCAAAACTATCTACACCTTTCAAAGATGGTGTCAGATTAAATGATAATGTTGGTTCTACAGGTATCTTACCTCAGGTATTATCTGCATTAGGTTCATTATTTACTGCAGCTGGTGTAGGTGCTGTTATCGCTGCTGGTGTAGGTGCACTTATCCCTGAAGGAAATCACTTAATTGCAGTTATCTTCTATTGTGTAGGTATGGCATTATTTACAATGATCATGGGTAATGGTTTCGCTGCTTTCGCTGTTATTACAGTAGGTATCGGTTATCCATTCTTAATTGCACAGGGTGCAAATGCTATTGTTGTTGGTGCTTTAGGTTTAACTGCAGGTTACTGTGGTACATTAATGACTCCTATGGCTGCAAACTTCAATATCATGCCTGCTGCATTGCTGGAAACTAAGAATAAATACAGAATTATTATGACTCAGGTTCCAGTTGCATTAATTATGTTAGTAATTCATATTATCTTAATGTACGTTTTAGCATTCTAAGGAGGCTTTTAAATGAAATTATTATTAACTGGGTTCGACCCATTTGGTGGCGAACCAATCAATCCTGCCTGGGAAGCTGTTAAAAGAGTTTCTGATCAGGTAGGAGATGTAGAAGTTGTAAAACTTATGGTTCCTACAGTATTCTACAAATCTATCGATACAGTAGCTGCTGCAATTGAAAAAGAAAAACCAGATGCTGTATTATGTATTGGACAGGCTGGGGGACGTTTTGATTTAAACCCAGAACGTGTTGCAATCAATGTCAATGATGCACGTATTCCTGATAATGAAGGAAATCAGCCTTTAGATGGTCCAGTATTCGAGGATGGAGAAACAGCTTATTTCGCTACATTACCAATTAAGGCAATGGCTGAAGAAATTCGTAAAGCAGGTGTTCCTGCAAGTGTTTCTAATACTGCTGGTACTTATGTATGTAACCATTTAATGTATGGTGTACTTTATACACTTGCAAATAAATATCCAGATGTTCGTGGTGGATTCATGCATGTTCCGTTCATCACTAGCCAGGTTATTAACCGTAAGCCAATCGCTCCATCATTAAGTCTTGAACAGATTGTAACTGGTATTGAAGCAGCTGTTAAAGCTATTGGTGAAAACCAGGAAGATATCAAGACTGCTGAAGGTCAAACTCACTAAACTCTGTATTTAATACAGAGTTTTTTCTTGCCCTTAAACCTTACCTTAATTTGTTTCATCTGTTTTTTTTCTGTTTCTAGTATTTCCTTATATTATGCCCCATAGCGACAAGGTGGATTTCCAAATGTCCCTTCTGCTTCGAACTTATAACTAGGCGGACCGCGGTCCGTCTTTTGCTGTTTACGAAACTTATAGAAGTTATTTGTTCGTCACAGTTTCTATCCTTTTTTTGTGTTTTGCTATAATTGTAAAAAAGAAACACCTCATACTGTTTTGATAAGCTTTCATTCCTTTTTTTGACGAGAGAGAAGAGTTATTTTTGATTAAATAGATTGTTACATTCGTCTATAATAGCTTCAACTGTGCGTACCTGTGATGGTGTGAGCTTGCGGAGCTTATCTGAGAGAATCAACAGATCCTTATCAATAATTTCACCAGTGAGCAAATAGTCGGCGCTTACTTCTAAAGCAGAGGAGATTTTTAACAGATTTTCAGGTCTCATTGCTCGTTTTCCTGATTCCGCATAAGAAACAAACTGGGTAGTGACATCACCTTTTTCTGCAAGTGCTTCTTGAGTGAGTCCCAGCTTTTTTCGACGATCCATAATTCTTTTTCCAATTTCCTGTAAACATAATTCGATATCAGCCATTGGCATAAAACATCTCCTCTCGTATTGTTAAATTATATTCACAATGGATGATAAAAATAAGCGTCTATTGTTGACTAAAATCAACAATACGATATATAATCAAAAATAAATATTGAAAATTCATGAATACATAACAAATAGAAAAGTAGTGTATGGGAATACGAAAAAGCAAACAGCTATAATGAAAGAAAATGGATTCTCAGGAGGACTGTTATTATGGAACAAATGAATTTTTCAATAGAGGTATCAGAAAGTGCGATAAAAGAATTTGCTGATTATTTATATTAAAGAGAAAACGTAAGAGTAACTGTAAAGAAATATATGGCAGATATAAAAAATTATTTTCTTTTTTGGCAGATGCTAAGCGGATTAATAAAAAAGTATTGTTGCAATATAAAGATTGGCTTGCCCAAAATTATGCTGTTAATAGTGTTAATTCGATGCTTGCCGCATCGAATCAGTTCCTGAAATTTTTGAATCTAGGGAATCTGAAAGTGAAAAGAATAAAAGTGCAGAAGCAGCCTTTTTTGCAGAATCAGAAAGAATTGACAGAAAAAGAATGTAAGAAATTGATTGTAACAGCTATAGCGGAAGGAAAAGAACAGCTTGCCCTGTGTATTGAAACAATAGCTTGCACAGGAATCCAGATCAGTGAAATAAAATATTTTGCAGTGGAGCGTGTAAAGGTAGGAAAGATAGAGATTTATAATAAAGGAAAATATAGAAAGGATTTTTCTGCCGAAGATATTATAAAAGAAACTTCTTTCCTATTGTCATAATAACCAAATAGCAGAAGGATGGATATTTGTTACTAAAAATGGGAAGTTAAAAGATAAAAATAATATTTGGAGAGAAATGAAACGATTAAAAGAAAAGGCAGAAGTAGCAGAATCAAAGATATTCCCGCATAATTTTCGACATCTATTTGCAAGAATTTATTATAAAGTAGCAAAAGATATTACAGGTCTTGCAGATTTACTTGGACATAGCAACATCAATGTAAAGAGAATATATACAGCAACTACAGAAACAGTGTTCCAAAAGAAGCTGGATAAGATTGTCGAACAGGAAATATTGGAATGTACAACATAATATCTGTTATGTTGTAAAGTGCCTCTACTAATCTGTTTTAACTTATTTCTACAGGTCATTTATTTCTTCAAAAAGTGAAATTTAAGCAATGAAAATTGCAAAGACTATAGCTGGTTTACTGGAAACGGTACTTAATTAGGGCACTGATAACCCAAAACTAGAGAGGAACTATGTAATGTGAACAACATAACAGCGATGGATAAGGAAGGAGTAACGATGGCATATACTGTAAGAAAATTACTTGAATCAGAACAATTCCCTAAAATGAAGCTGCTTTGTGGTGAAAAAGGTCTGAATCGGGAAGTAAAAGGCATTCGAATCATAGAAATTGAAGATATGGAACAATACCTGACAGGTGGAGAGATGCTTATAACCAACTTTCAGGTATATTTATCATGCAGTGACCGGGAAGTAGAGCAGCATTTTGAGGATTTGGTAAAAAGTGATATTAGTGGTTTCATTGTGAAAAAAAGAGAAGAGGATGATCCAACAGGAAAGCGATTGAAGTTATTAGAAAAACACTGTGAAAAATATGAGATTCCACTGGTTGAGATTCCGGAAGATTTATATTGCTGGGGAATTATCCGCCATGTTATGACGCAGGTATTCGATAAAGAAACAGCACGATTAAAATATTTTAAAATTACACATGATAATTTTAATACATTTACTTTGAAAAATAATGGATTAAGCAATACAGCAAGAGATATTATCGGATTTTTAAGTACCATGATTGGTAATCCTGTTGCATTGTATTACAGTAATCTTAATTGCTTGACTTCAACAAACACAGACGACTCCAAGTTAATATTATCAGACAAAATTCAGCCGTATAAACCTAACATTATTACAAAATTTCAGTATATGAAGCAGATGAAGGGAAACTGCGTTCAATATGTAGTGAAAATCGGTATATTGAACGAGGTGGAAGGCTACATAACCATAACAGAAGAAAATAGAGAACTGACAGAACTTGATTATATGGCAATTGAAAATGGGATTATTAACTTGCAGTATGAATTCTTGAGTGAATTTGCACAGAACGAATTGAAAAAGAAGTATCAGAGAGATATTATTCATAATATTCTGAATGGATTACTGAGCCCGAAGGAAATGGCTGAAGCGGCAGCACAGTTCGGAATGAAAGAAAGCGATACTTACAGGGTTGTTGATTTTCATACCATCACAAACAATGTACAAAGAAAATATACAAAAGAACAGCTTCACGAAGTAGGTGTTATAGAGGATGAATTGATGCATCTTTTGCCGGATGCGCTTATTTACAGAAATATGGATCAGATTTTTATGATTCAACAGGTAGATTCCAATCAGACAGAACTGGAATATCAGAAAGAGATGGAAGAAATAGAGGCGGTTATTCAGCGAATCATCCTATATAGAAAGATGACTATAGACTTTCAGATTGGCATAGGAAAAAGTGTGAAAGGATATCAGAGATTGAAAGAATCTTATTACGAAGCAAGTCAGGCGATTAAGTATATTGAGATTGTGCGTCTGGTGACCGGCGATAAGAATAAGTCGGTCGTACATTATTCGAATCTTGGTTTTTTCCAGATATTTGGTGAAATTGATGATATGACGGAACTGGAAAGATACATTCCGGAAACATTAAAGAAATTATATTTATATGATGATGAACATAAGGGAGAATTGATTACAACCTTGCAGACGTATCTTAGAAATAACCAAAGCATCAAGAAAACTGCAGGTGCAATGTTTGTTCATTATAGAACGGTGTCTTACAGGCTTGAAAAAATAAAACAAATTTCCGGAATTAATTTTGACAATGCAAATGAAGTGCTGGCAGTCAGTAATGGTCTGATTATTTATAAAATGTTAATTAAAACATTAGAAAGATAATGCCACCAACTTCAATGGAGAACTGCCACCAACTTCAATGGTTTAATGCCTCTTATAGTACATAAAAGTGGTATAATGATTGTTGCATGACACCTATTTACTTTTAGCGTGGCACAATGTATAATATTCTTATAAGTTAGAGGTAAAATTTATGAAAAATATTGATAATTCCTTAGAAAATCAAGTAATCAAGATGAGCAATACACTCGCTGAAAAAAGCACTCGTTTTACAGTATTTCAGCAGAGACTATTTTATGTAAGCTTGGCAAGCTTAAAACTCGATAATAACTCAACGAAAACTGATGAAAAACTCGAAAAAAAAGAGATAAATGAAGTCAGAATCAACAAACAGGAACTGTTTGAATATCTCAATATCAGCAATGACACAGGGCGTTGGACACGTGTAAGAAATGAGTTTAAGAAACTAGCATCAAATTCTTATATTCAATTCGGTGATGACGATTATTATATTGATGGTTTCATCATCTGCGGAGTGAGATCAACAAAGTATAATATCTATGTACGTTTTGATACCTACTTTCTTCCTCTCGTTGAAGAATTGGCAGATAATTATGTACGATTATTAGATGATAATGTTGTATCATTCGATTCGAAATTTTCTATGATGCTTTATCAGAACCTTCTAAAAGACAAATGGAAACTAACCAATCCGGATTTTCTGGGGATTGATTACTCAACTCGACAATTAAAGATGATGTTTGGATTATCCAAAGATGATTATATGAGAAAAAAAGATTCGTTTAACAGGTCTGAATTTGAAAGAAAAACAGTGAACACAGCTGTGAAAGAAATCAATGAAAAGTCTAAATGTATTCAAAAACTGCGTTACGAGAAAGTCAAAAAAGGCAACAGAGTACAGTATTACCTGTTTACATTCAACTATACTGATCCACAAAGAGTGGTTGAAGATTCAAAAAAGGATAAACGTTGGAAACAGTTGTCATTGCTTGATGAATTTCCAGAAGTAACTGAAGCAGAACATATTGATGATGAAGTCAAAAACTACAATTGGTGGAAATAGCAAATTAAACGCTAAAGAGTACTAAATGTACTCTTTTTTTTTTTTGAATGCTTTAAGCCTTTCAGCCTCGCAGAGCACACAGGAACTTTTGACACTTGTTTCAAAAGTTCTAGGGTGTTTATACTTTTTACAAAAAGTATAAGCAAAAATTTCCCCAACAGGAGGGTATATAGTTATGGCATTAAGTTATTCTTTTCATCTATCAAATAAAAGTCACGCAGTAAGTAATACAAGTAAACTGAATGGGGTCTGCAAACACAACGAAAGACGCTATAAATCTAGTAGGAGTTATGACAAGGAGAACATCAAAGTAATGTATTCCAGAACGAACGAAAACCTCTACAAAGATGTACAACAGGTCTATCATGATGAATTTGATGAACCTCTGAAAGAGTTCAACCAGAAGCAGAACCGTGAAGACAGAAAGATAAAAGACTATCTGAAACATGTATCAGATTCTAAATCGAATGATGTTGCAGCCGAAATCATCATTCAGATTGGAGACCAGGACTTCTGGAAAGACAGATCAATGGAGTTCAAGAAATCTATGATACCTTGCTTCCAGGAGCAGTTAGACAGATTGAAAGAACTCTGTCCAGATTTCAAGATAGCTAATGCAGTAGTTCATTTGGACGAAAAATCTCCTCATATGCATGTTGTCGGTGTTCCTGTGGCAGAAGGATATAAAAGAGGTCTTTCTAAAAGATGCAGTAAGACGAAAGTCTTTACTCAGAAGTCTCTGGAGAAGCTACAGGAAGCAATGAGACATGATATTTCATTGCCAACATGCGTTGCATATGATTCCACCCTCAAAAAGCGTTCTGAAGGTAGAAATCGTGATTTAACGAAGAAAGAACTGACTGAACTCAATGAGGAGAAGAAAGATTTACAAAACAGCATAAAATTGCTTGAATATTCAAAAAAAGAGGAAACAGAAATCGTCAACAATTTAACAAAAGAAGTCAACAATTTAACTGATCGAATTCGATACCTTAGAGGTGAGAAATCCAAATCAAATTGGGGTCGAAAACTGTCTGATGGCACATTCATCAGAGCAGATACCATAGTAGATGTTCAAAAACGCATAGAAAAGCTCCAAAATGAAGAAAAAGAGCTACAGAATAGCATTCAGAGCTTAAAAAATGAGTATGCAGAGCATGATCTGGAAGCAATACGAGAAGAGAATGCACAAAAAACAGCTCAAATTGCGATTTTAAGCAAAGAAAACAAGAAATTGAATAGAATATTCAATGTATTCAAAAAAACTCTTCAGAAACTATCAGAATGTGAAATAGGAGATTTTCCAAGATTCAGAAGCAGAGCAACTGCACATATTCCAACCACTGCAGAAGGATTATCAGAGGAAGATCTTTGCGAGATGGAAAAAGAATGGGACGAAGAGAGACAAGTATATGCCAGAAGAATGACTAGAGGGAGATAACTATAACTATCGCTATGGGAAATATAAAAAAGAGGGGGTCCCCCTTAAATAAACTGGTTCAAAAGTCAAGGACAGAATGTTGACAGTCCCTGCTAAATGAGCATCACCGTAAGGTGATGCTCATTTTTTTCGCGCCCGCTATCCAGTCCTTTCCACGACGAAAAGAAGTCCTGATTTTATGGACTTTTCCCGATATATTATTTATGATTTGTCTAATTAATATAATGCATCAAGATCCTTATAATAGTCCAGTTCTGTATAGTTCTTCCAGTTCAATGGATCTTTAAGAAGTTTTTTAACTTCATCTGTTGCTTCATAATAATAGAAATTTAAGGCCTTCTTAATCTTTTCAATGACTTCAGAAATCTTCTTCAACTGATTCTCTACAAGTGCCTGCTGTTTTTCCCATTTCTTGTTTTCGTCTTTCATCTTCTTCATATCACGCTTGATGATTTCGCCCGCATTCCTTAATAATCTGGACTGCTGCTCATTGATTTTCTGACGTTCCTTACGGAGTTCCTTTTTCTTTTTCTGCATTTCAAGCTTAGTTT
>OLOS01002341.1_pt1 | contig 13201 bp, 9 predicted proteins | sample 1672631 | NCBI WGS metagenome assembly OLOS01 (sample SAMEA3136707, study PRJEB25190) | human gut metagenome | biome: human gut; feature: human-associated habitat; material: faeces | place: Austria | collected 2013 | reverse complement strand
GGCGCTGATCCGCGCCATGGACGCCGCCGCAGCCAACGGCGGCCTGAGCCAAAGCGTGGGCGGCCAGACCCGGCCGGGGTGCGTCTCCATCATGACGGTACACCGCTCCAAGGGTCTGGAATTCCCGGTCGTTTTTGTGGCGGACACCGACCACAAATTTAACCAGAGCGATGCCATCCGCCCGGTGCTGACCCACAGCCGTCTGGGCGTGGGCGTTATGCTGCGTGCGCCCCGGGCGGCCAAGCGGTTCAAAACGCTGCCCTATGCGGCGCTGGCCCAGGCTATCCGCACCGAAACATTGAGCGAGGAAATGCGCGTTCTGTATGTGGCGCTGACTCGTGCCCAGGATGCGCTCATCATCACCGTGCCGCTGAAAAAGACCGCCAGTGCGCTGAAAACACCGGCCCTCTGCGCGGCAGCCGAGGCCACCGGCAGTGAGTCGATGCGCAGCATGGGCAGCTGGGCCGGGTGGATACTGACTGCCGCCATGCTGCACCCGGACAGCGACGCGCTGTGGGGGTACACGAGCTTTCTGCCCCACCACCGCCCAACGGAGGTGCCGCTGACGATACGTCTGGTGGCGCTGCCGGAAAATGCCGAGCAGCCGCCCGCCCCCCGCGCGCCCCAGCCCGACCCGGCCACAGTCGAAATGCTGAAAGCCAGCTTTGCCTGGCACAGCCCTCGCGCCGCGCTGGAAAAAGTACCCGCCAAGGTCAGCGTCAGCGCTGTGGCCCATGCGGCACGCCCGGTGGCATTGGAACGCCCGGCCTTTTTGCAGAAAACCGGCATGACCGGGGCCGAGCGCGGCACCGCCATCCACGCCTTTATGCAGAGCGTACCCTTCGACGGCCTAGCCCCCGACCTGGACACCGAGGTGAAACGCCAGACGGATTTGCAGCTGTTGGATGCCGCGCTGGCAGACAAGCTCGACCTGGACGCCGTGCGGCCCTTCTTTGAGAGTGCAGTCTGGCGGCGCATCCGCCATGCGAAACAAATTTTGCGGGAGGAACCGTTCATCACGGCCCTGCCTGCCGCCGAAGTGACCCCCGCCGCACAGCAGGGGAGTGCCGCCGAAGCGGAAGTGCTCGTGCAGGGCATCGCCGATTTGGTACTGGTGTTTGATGAGCACGCGGAAATTCTCGACTACAAGACCGACCGCAGCCGCGACGCGCAGTATTATATCGACGAGTACGCCGCCCAGCTGCGGCTCTACCGCCGTGCGTTTGCCCAGCGGCTGAGCGTCCCCGTGACGAAGCTGACGATTTACAGCTTTGCCATCGGCGACGAGATCGACGTGCCGCTGGCGTAAAAACAGGCTGTAGGGGCCGGACATGCCCGGCCCGCGGCCTTGCAATTACTGCCCCTTTATCTTTTGCATCGTAGGGAGGGGCCTTGACCCCTCCGCGGGACGTCGAGGACGCCGCCCCCCTACATCTTTCGTCATGAGCTTTCCGCCATCCGTAGGGGTGGGATTCCTTCCTTCCGGGCCGTATCCCAATATCACAAACAAAAAAGGTCGTGCCGACAATCCATCGTCAGCACGACCTTTAGTATTTATACCAATTTACGCCTGTCTAAACCGGCTCAGGAACTCAACGGTCTTGGGGTTCTGCGGGTGCTCAAAGATATCGGCGGGGGTGCCTTCCTCACAGATGACGCCGTCGGCCATGTAGACAACGTGGCTCGACACGTCGCGGGCAAAGGCCATCTCGTGGGTGACGACGATCATCGTCAGACCCTCCTTCGCCAACTGGCGCATGACGGCCAGCACCTCGCCGACCATCTGGGGGTCAAGCGCAGACGTCGGCTCATCGAACAGCAGCACTTCGGGCTGCATGGCCAGGGCGCGGGCAATCGCCACGCGCTGCTTCTGGCCGCCGGAAAGCTGGCGGGGCTTGGCGTGGATATAGGGTGCCATCCCGACCTTTTCCAGGTTTTCCAGCGCGGTCTTCTGCGCAGTTTCTTTATCCTGGTGCAGCACGTAGCGCAGGCCTGCCGTGCAGTTGTCCAGCACAGTCATGTTGTTGAACAGGTTGAAGCTCTGGAACACCATGCCCACCTTGGCGCGGTAGGCGCAGGGGTCAGACCCCTTGGCGGTGATATCGTTGCCGTGGAACAGCACTTTGCCGTTCGTGGGCGTCTCCAACAGGTTGATGCAGCGCAGCAGTGTGGATTTGCCGCTGCCGGACGCACCGATGATGCAGGTGACGTCACCCGCGTTGACGGTAAAGTCAACGTCACGCAGGACAACGTGGGTGCCGAAGCTCTTGGAGAGGTGGCGCACCTCGATAACAGGCTCAGACATGGGCTGCACTTCCCTTCATATCCAGATTCTGGGACTCGTGGTTCGGGTCCGGGGCGTTGTACATACCGCTGGTGTAGGCCAGCGAGTCGGTGGTGTTCAGGTCGTAGTTCTGCGGGCCGTCCAGCGCTTTCTCCCACAGGCGCAGCAGATAGCTGGCAAACAGCGTCATCGTCAGGTAGATGACCATGACGATGGCCGCGCTCTCAAAGTAGGTGTACAGTGCGCCGACAACGCTTTTGTGTACAAAGAACAGGTCGGTGATGGAGATAACGGACAGAACCGACGTATCCTTGATGTTGATGATGAAGTTGTTGCCGATCTGAGGGATGATGTTGCGCAGTGCCTGGGGAAGAATGACGTGGATCATCGTTTGCCAGTGGTTCATACCGATGGCTTTTGCGCCCTCGGTCTGGCCCGGGTCAATGGACACGATACCGCCGCGGACTGTCTCGGCCATATACGCGCCGGTGTTGATGGACACGATGAAGAAGCCGGCCTGCCACATACCCATCTTGATGCCGAAAACCTGCAAAAGGCCATAGTAGATGAACACAGCCTGCACGATCATGGGCGTGCCGCGGAACAGCTCCACATAGCAGCGCAGAAAGACGTGCAGAATTTTCAAGAGCACGCGCTTCCACACCGGGTCGCGCTGCTTATCCACCGGGATGGTCTGCAATGCGCCGACCGCAAAGCCGATCAGGCAGCCGAAGAACGTGCCGACCAGTGCCAGCAGCAGGGTAGTGCCCGCACCGCGCAGGTACGAGAAGCCGTACTTTTGCAGCACTGTGGCACAGTTTGCGAAAAAGTCTTGCATGAGAGTCTCCTTTATGTTTCCTCAACACCGAAGCCCCTGCCGCGCAAAACGGCAGGGGCGGACGGTATTAGTTGTCGCTCAGGGGCTGAACGCTGATGGCTTCATCCATCAAGGCATTGTAGTCGTCGGTGGTCATGGTGGCCAGCACCTCGTTGATGGCATCCTTCAGCGCGGTGTTGCCCTTCTTCATCGAGATGCCGATGTTGATATCCTCGTCGCTGACCTGGAAGTCACCGTCGCCGCCGCCGAAGTCCAGCAGCGTGAAGTCGGGGTAGGCGACCAGTGCTGCCTGGCCGGTGGGGCGGTCGGTGACGACGATGTCGCAGGCACCGCTGTTCAGGGCCACCAGCATGGCGGGGGCCGTCTCCTGTGCGGGCAGGATGTTGGCGTTTTCGATCTGCGGCAGACAGGTGTCATACCAGATGGTGCCCAGCTGGCTGGTAGCGGTTGCACCGGCCAGGTCAGCCACGCTGGCGGCGTTGGCGTAGGCGCTGTCCTTCTTGGTCAGCGTGATGATGGAAGCGTAGTAATAGGGGTCGCTGAAGTCAACCTGGGCGGCGCGCTCAGCCGTGATGGACTGACCGGCGATGACGCAGTCAACGTCGCCGCTCATGACGGCGGGGATCAGGCTGTCCCAGTCCAGCTTGACGATCTGAACCTTCTGGCCCAGGGCCTCGCCGATCTTCTTCGCCATCATAACGTCGTAGCCGTAGGCGTAGTCGCTGGAACCGCGAATCTCAACAGCGCCGTTGGAATCGTCGCTCTGGGTCCAGTTGTAGGGGGCGTAGGCGCACTCCATGGCAACGGTCAGGGTGGTGGGGTCGCCATCGCCGTCCGGGGCACCGGCGGCATCCGCAGCAGCCACGGTGCTTTCGGCGGCGGAGGTGTCGGCGCTGGAGCCGCAGGCGGTCAGACCAACGGCCAGGACGGAGGCAAGGCCAAGTGCCATAGCATTCTTGAGTTTCATGGTTGCATTCTCCTTTAGATACTTAAAATTCCCTCATATTCATGCAAAAAGCCCCGGTGTTCCACTGTGCGGATCACCGGGGCCAAATGCCTTATGACTGCCGAATGGTGCAGTGTTGCGCCGCGCCATTGCGGCTGTATAAATACTACCCTAAGATGGTATATTTGTCAAGTGCTGTTTGGATTACGCAGCAACTTTTTCGCTGTCCTTCTCGCTGTTCTTGTAGCTCTTGACACTGTGAAAGACAATGTTCAGGCCCAGGACGATCAGCAGGATCGCGAGAATCAGCTGCAGGCCGTTGGCGATAAAGACAGCACCCCAGGTGGTCTCACCGGCAGGGATGGCGGTGGACGCAGCGGCGGAGATGGCCTTGACCATGGCAATCAGGCGCTGCACCAGAGCCGTGAAGGTGACGCAGAGCATGATGACCAGCGGCGGGAACAGCATCTTGTTGTTGCGGCCCGTGACCTTGAGGAAAACGCACAGGGTAGCCAGGACCAGCGCGCTCAGCAGCTGGTTGGCGGAACCGAACAGCGGCCAGATGTTGGCATAGCCGATCTGGGTCAGCAGGAAGCCGAAAGCCAAGGTGATGAAGGTAGAGAAGTAGACGTTGCAGAACAGCTTGCGCCAGCCCTCGGTATGCTCCATATCGTCAACGCTGAACAACTCCTGGAAGCTCATACGGCCGATACGGGCCACGGCATCCAGACTGGTCAGGGCCAGAGCGGAAACGCACATCGTCATAAAGACGGTAGCGATGGAGACGGGCACGCCGAACATCTCAAAGAAACCGGCAACGCCGCGGCTGAAGATCTGGAACGGAGTACCGGCGGCAGGGGTGCCGTCCGCAGCGGCGGCAGCACCGGCAACACACAGGGCCAAAACAGCCAGCAGGCTTTCCAGCACCATGGCGCCGTAGCCGACCTTGAGCATGTCTTTCTCATTCTCAACGGTCTTGGAAGAAGTACCGGAGGAGACCAGGCTGTGGAAGCCAGAGACAGCGCCGCAGGCGACGGTGACGAACAGGATGGGGAACATGGTGCCCAGCTTCTCATTGTTGAAGCCGGTGAAAACAGGCAGGTTCATGGTGGGGTGGGCAACGACCAGACCGATGACCGCACCGGCAATCATAGCGCCAAACATGAAGGTGGTCATATAGTCACGGGGCTGCTTCAGCATCCACATGGGCAGGACGGCGGCGAAGAAGATGTAAACGAAGGTGATATAGCTCCAACCAGCCTTGCCCAGGATGATGGGGGCGTTCATGCCGATCACAAAAGACAGCACGATGAAGGCGATGCCGATGACAGCCTCTTTCCAGCCGGAGAAGTTGAACTTCTTCTGGATGAAGCCGAACACAACGGCGAACACCATGAACATGATGGAGACCATACCGGCAGAGCCGTTGGCGAAGGCAGCCTCGACCTGTGCGCCCTCTGCATCAAAGGCGTTGAAGGTGCCGGCGACCATGTCTGCGAAGGCAGCAATGACGATGCCGCAGAACAGCCAGCAGAACAGCAGGAACAGCTTGCGGCCGGTCTTGCCGATGTACTTCTCAATCAGCAGGCCCATGGATTTACCGTCGTTCTTGACGGAAGCGTACAAGGCACCGAAGTCAGTGACAGCGCCGAAGAAGACGCCGCCGAGCAGTACCCAGAGCAGAACAGGCAGCCAACCGAAGGCAGCAGCCTGAATAGCACCGGTGACAGGGCCGGCCCCTGCGATAGAAGAGAACTGGTGTGCAAACACAGTCCAGCCATTGGTGGGAACGTAGTCTTTGCCATCCTCCAGCCGCACAGCGGGAGTTTTGGCGTTGGGGTCAACACCCCAGGTCTTGGCGAGCCAGCGACCGTATCCTGCGTACGCACATACCAGGACGACCGCGGCAATCAGAACGATTACAAGCGTATTCATTTGAATAGATCCCTCTTTCCTACTAGATTTTACAATCGCTTGTGCACTCTACTTTACTGCGCTGTTCGCAATTTGTCAACATGATGTTCATAATTTGGCAATATGTAGGTTTTTGGTGCAAAATGTAGAAAATTTATGTCACGTTTTGTACAAGATGCGCCGTTGACAAAGTGCGCGGAAGGGGATATTCTAAAGTATAGAAAGAGAATGAAACGTTTCCACGGAATCCCCAAAGGCCCCCTCTTGAGGAAAGCTCCGCCCTCCGGCGCTATGCGCAGACTCCCCCGCATCAGGGAAGTCTGTCCTCAAGGGGAGGCTTTAGACCCTCTACTTATTATATAAAGGAGAAACCACCATGAAACAATGGCTCAAAGACGCAGTATTCTATGAAATCTATCCCCAGAGCTTCTACGATACCAACGGCGACGGTATCGGCGACCTGCAGGGCATTATCGCCAAGCTGGACTACATCAAGGGCCTGGGCTGCAACGCTCTGTGGATCAATCCTTGCTTTGACTCGCCGTTTAAAGACGCCGGTTACGACGTGCGCGACTACAAAAAGATCGCCCAGCGCTACGGCACGAACGAGGACGCCGCCGCCCTCTTCAAAGCTGCCCACGAGAAGGGCATCCGTGTCCTGTTTGACCTCGTCCCCGGCCACACCAGCGAGGAACACGAGTGGTTCAAGGCCAGCTGCCGACCCGAAAAGAACGAATACTCCGACCGCTTCATCTGGACGGATTCCTGCTTTGCCAGCGGCGACGGTATGCCCTTCATCGGTGGCGAGACCCCGCGCAACGGCACCTACATTCTCAACTTCTTCAAGTGCCAGCCTGCGCTGAACTACGGTTACGGTAAGATCAACCAGAAGTGGCAGAAGCCCACCGATGACCCCGCCTGCGTGGCAACGGTGGAGGCCATGAAGGACGTCATGCGATTCTGGCTGGACATGGGCTGCGACGGCTTCCGCGTCGATATGGCGTCCAGCCTGGTCAAGAACGACACCAAAAACAAGAAATACACCTGCAAGATCTGGCGCAATATCCGGGATATGCTGGACGTCGAGTACCCCGAGGCCGCGCTCATCGCCGAGTGGAACGGCCCGCGTATGTCGCTGAAAAACGGCTTTGACATGGACTTCTACCTTGAGTGGGGCGGCAATGGGTACAGCTGGCTGATGCGCAACTATGACGGCGCGATGGACTCGAACCCGCACAACATCGGCAAGGCGTACTTCTGCAAGAACTCCGGCACCGGTATCGACAAGTTCCTGGACGAGTATCTGCCTGCCTACAAGGCCACCCACAAGGACGGTCTGTGGTGCTTTATCACCTGCAACCACGACACGATCCGCCCCTCGGCCGGCCTGACTGTGGAGGAACTGCGCCTGGCCTATGCGACCCTCTTTACGCTGCCAGGTGCGCCATTTGTCTACTACGGCGATGAAATCGGTATGCGCTACCTGCCGCTGCCCACCAAGGAGGGCGGCTACTTCCGCACCGGCTCCCGTACCCCGATGCAGTGGGATGACAGCGCAAACCACGGCTTCTCCACCGCCGACGCAAAGGATATCTACCTGCCTGTGGACACCGCCGAGGATGCCCCCACCGTGGCCGCCCAGGCCGATGACCCCGCCAGCCTGCTGAACAGCGTCAAGTCGCTGCTGGCCTTCCGCCATGCCCACAAGGACCTGAACTCCGATGCGCCGTTCAAGGTACTGTACGCACCCAAGGCCAAGGACGACTACCGTCCCTTTGTCTGGCAGCGCGGCGACCTGATCTGCGCCGTCAACCCGGCAGGCGTCTCCATTGAGCTGCCGCTGGAACTGGCCGAGGATCTGAAGATTCAGTACACCATCGGCCAGGCCGAGATCGTCAATGATACCCTGTCTCTGGGGGCACAGAGTTTTGTGATTTTGGGGTAAAATGAAAAACCGCCCTGCAATTTTCCTATAAACATCCACGGGCGGATATGAGATTTGCCCCCAACAACAAAACAAACCCGCAATCTCGATGTTATAACCGGGATTGCGGGTTTTGCTATACTATTATAATGTCTTAATTAAAATTTCCTCCATCCCGCGCTTCGGTACGCAGTAGTTGCGGTTTTCATCGAGATAATACTTCACACTGCCGTCCTGTATTTCCACCAGGTGGCTCTCATGCGTCGGATACCCCAGTGCGACCATATAGCACAGCCGCAGTCCCTCGGGCAGACCCAGCAGCTTGGTCAGTGCGGGCCGGTCGATGGCTCCCATGATGCAGCTGCCAACGCCGTGTGCCCAGGCGGCAGCGGTCAGGCTGCCCAGCGCCAGGCCAATGTCCACATCGTTCGCACCGGGCAGACGGTCATCCTGCAAGATGGCGATAAACGCAGTGGGCTGCTCGTCGGGCTGCGGCGTGCCCTGCTCACGGGGCAGGTAGGCGGCCCAATGCACCAGCGGCTGCACGGCGGCCACGGCGGCGGGGCTTTCCACAATACAATACCGCACGGTCTGGCGGTTCGCGCCGCAGCTGGCAATGCGGGCCGCATCAACGGCTTCGGTCAGAATCTCGGGCGCAACAGCCCGCTGTGCAAACCGCCGGTAGGTGCGGCGGCTGCGCAGAAATTCCATCATATCCATTTGGGAGCACTTCCTTATTATATAGAGTTCGTATTTTCATTATAACACGTTTCCTGTTCACGCATCAATCACCGTTGCCGTTTTCCCGATGCCCACCGTTGCTTCGGCGATCTTCCGCCAGCTCGCGCACCCGCATACGCCGTCGGCGGTCAGGCTGAACCGCCGCTGGCAGGCTTTCAGCGCGTTCTCGGTCGCCTTTCCGAAGATGCCGTCCAGTGTGTTGGTGGAATACCCCAGCGCGTTCAGCGCGTCCTGCAGGATCAACACATACGTGCTGCGGCTGCCGCGCCGCAGGGTGGGGTAGCCCGCTGTGGTGCTGCGGCACGCAGGCTTGCCGTACCGCCTGTCAAAATGGACCCAGGTCGGCGTCATCGAAAGCGGCTCCACATACCCCCACGCCCCGGTCCGCGCGGCGGCCTTGTAAATCTTGCGGCGGTTCGCAGCGGTGGTGCGCTGCCCCACGTCAAAGGCCACGCCCGCGTAGTGCTGGCTCGTCGTGCCGTGGCCACCCTCCCAGATGCGCTTGAAAGCGTACCCCACCGGGATGCCGCTGCCGTAGGTGCGGCGGGTCAGATTCCACGCCTCCATGGCGGCGGTCGTCGTCCACAGCACGTTGGCTTTGCTGGACCCGCGGAACTCCCGAACCCGCAGTGTCGTGTCGGCGCTGTACGGCATCGGGTCGTTCTCGCTCAAATTGTAGCGGAAAAACTTGTTGTCGTAGGAATCGTACACATAGACTTTTGGCATACCCTATCCCTCCTGACATTCGCGGCAAAGTCCCTGCGCGGCCAGGCGCAGGCTTTCCCAGGTGTCGGCGTCCACAACACCCAGCGGCTCCAGTCCGGCAGTCAGCTGGTAGCTTTCCAGCGCGGCCTGGGTCGCGGCGTCAAACTGGCCGCTCTCGGGTACAAAATCGGCGGTCTGGTCGACGGAGGCCACTACATTGAGCCACCGCTGCACCTGTAAAACGGCAGGGCCGGAGCTGCCCAGCGCCAGCGCCCCGGCGGGCCATACGCCGCCCGGTTTCGGGCTGGCCCCGGCGGGGCTGGCAGCCAGAAGGTCAAGCGCTGCCTGGCGGAACACAGCCCAATCGTCGGCGGTGACAACGCCGGTCTCGTCCAGCCCAAAGTACCGCTGCGCACTGCGCACGGCGATTTCCAGCTCGGGGTCAAAGGTACTGCCCGGTGTGCCGCCGGCCGTAAAGTTGATCTCCGGTATCCACTGGCTCAAGAACAGCAGCATCCGGTTCAGCCGCAGCACCTCCGCGCCTGTATCGCCGGGGCGCAGTGCCGCATCGGGTGCGGGCAGGCTGACCGTGCGCACCACCGGCCCGCTGGCGTCCAATGCCAGTGCGGCGTCATACAGGCTTTGGAAGGTGAGCCGCCCCACCACGCCGTCCACGGTCAGCCCGGCGCGGGTCTGCCACGCCTTGACAGCCCGGGTCGTCGCTGCGCCGAACTTTCCATCCACAGTCACGGTGGGCACATCGCTGTAATAGGCTGCCAGCCGCCGCAGGTAATACTGCACGGCCCGCACCGCGGTCCCGCTGCTGCCCTCCCGCGTCGTGGCCGTGAACTGCCCGGGTGCGACATTGGCTGCCACGATTTTGTTTGCCACCGCCAGGCCGACCTCTTTCAGCTTATTCCAGGTGCTGCGCCCGACGACGCCATCAGCCGTCAGCCCGAACAAACTCTGGAACGCCGTCACCGCACTGACCGTTGCTGCGCCGTAGCTGCCGTCCACGGTCACGGTGCGCAGGGCACTGTAATTGTCCGCTGCCAGCCGCAGCCAGAACTGCACGAGCCGTACCTCCATGCCGGTATCCCCGCGCCGCAGTGCCGTCCCGGGCCAGGCTGTGCCGCCCAAATCGCTCTGCGCGTCCACCCACGCGGCGTACAGCGCGTTCCAGGTCGTCTGCCCGACGACACCGTCTGCCGTCAGGTTTTGCTTTTGCTGGAACGCCCGCACGGCCCGCTCAGTCGCTGCACCGTAGCTGCCATCCACGCTCACGCGTACCAGCGACGAATCGAACTGCGCCAGGTCGGAAAGCCAGAACTGCACCTGCTCCACGCTGCTGCCAGTGCTGCCGCGCCGCAGTACGGTCCCCGGCCAGCCGCCCGCGCTTTGGATGCCCTCGGCGGTCTCGCCCTCGCTGGTCAGTTCGGCCAGGTCCTTGACGCTGACGTAGATATAGCTGATTTTGTACCACGTCGCCTTGCCCACAATGCCGTCCGCCGTCAGGCCGAACTGCTTCTGAAATTTTTTCACGCTGTTCTCGGTCACCTCGTCGAACGTCCCGGTCACGGCGGGCTTGCCGAAAGATGGGTAGTCCTTCGCGATGCGGGACAGCTGCTTTTGCAGGATGCGCACATTCGTCCCGGTGCTTCCGCGCCGTAAGGGGCTGCCCGGGTAGCTGGACGGAATGGCCGCAATGTTGTTGGTTGTCACCAGCTGCACGCGGTTCCCATAATAGTAGCGCAGGATTTGCAGCGCGTTCAGCCCCTCCCGTGCACGGTCAACCGTGCCCCACTGCTTCATGCCCGGGCAGGTCACAGTCTTGCCGTCACAGTACTCGGTAAAGTACGGTTCGGCGTCGCCGCTGCGCTGCACAAAGGTGTTGAACAACTCGGCGGTCAGCCGCTCCATGACCGCAAACACCGTGCGGCCGTTGACATACGCCTGGTCGTACCCTGGTGAGCCTGTGATGTTGAAACTATATCCCCGGCTGGGGTACCACTCGGTCCAGATGCGGTTCAGCGCCAGGCTGACCTGGGCAATGATGTTGGCGCGCAGGGCCTCTTCCGGCCAGGAAAGCGTACCGCCACAAAATGGCATTGCAACGGCCCGCGAAAAATGCTATACTTAACTCATATGGTTTAAAGACAGGGAAAAGGGGAACGCAGATGAAAATAGGATTCGATAATGACAAATACCTTGCGATGCAGTCTGCCCATATCCGGGAGCGCATTGCCCAGTTTGACAATAAACTCTATTTGGAATTTGGCGGTAAGCTTTTCGACGACTACCATGCCTCCCGCGTGCTGCCGGGCTTCCAGCCGGATTCCAAGCTGCAGATGCTTTTGCAACTGAAGGAGCAGGCCGAGGTCGTCGTCGTCATCAGCGCCGAGGATATCGTCGCCAACAAGATGCGTGGTGACTACGGCATTACCTACGATGTGGACGTGCTGCGTCTCATCGACGCGTTCCAGGGCGTGGGTCTGTTTGTGGGCAGCGTCTGCGTGACGAAGTACACAGACGCACCTGAAGTCACAGCCTTTGAACAGAAGCTCAACGCACTGGGCATCCGCACCTTCCGCCATTACAAGATTCCCGGCTACCCCAACGATGTGGCCCATATCGTTAGCGACGACGGCTACGGCAAGAATGATTACATCGAGACCGAGCGCCCGCTCGTCGTCATCACGGCCCCCGGCCCCGGCAGCGGCAAAATGGCGGTCTGCCTGTCCCAGCTCTACCATGAGTACAAGCGCGGCGTCAAGGCGGGCTATGCCAAGTTCGAGACGTTTCCCATCTGGAACCTGCCGCTGAAGCACCCGGTCAACCTGGCCTACGAGGCCGCTACCGCCGATCTGAACGACGTCAATATGATCGACCCCTTTCACCTGGAAGCCTACGGCAAGACCACAGTCAACTACAACCGCGACGTCGAGATTTTTCCGGTCGTCAACGCCATGTTTGAACTGATTGCGGGCAAGAGCCCCTACCGTTCACCCACGGATATGGGCGTCAACATGGCGGGCAACTGCATCATCGACGATGAGGTCTGCCGCGAAGCCTCGCTGAATGAAATCGTGCGTCGGTATTTCAAGTGCCTCTGTGACCAGAAGGCCAGCGGCATTGTCAAACAGGAGCGCTTTAAGCTGGAACTGCTGATGAACCAGGCAGGCATTGCGCTGGGCCAGCGCAAAGTCGAAAAACGCGCCCACGCCACGTCGGAGACTACCGACGGCAAACCCGCCGCTGCCATTGAACTGGCCGACGGCACCATCGTCACCGGCAAGACCGGCCCGCTGCTTGGCGCGGCATCCTCTGCATTGCTGAACGCCCTCAAGAAATTGGCAGGCATCGACCAGGAGATCGATTTGGTGTCCGCCCGCGCTATCGCGCCGATCCAGATGCTGAAAACGAACTACCTGGGCAGCAAGAACCCGCGCCTGCACACCGACGAGATTTTGATTGCCCTGTCCAGCTCGGTTTCCGAGAATGAGTATGCTGCCAAGGCCATGGAGCAGATTCCCAACTTGAAAGGCTGCGATATCCATTCCACGGTCATCCTGTCCAGCGTTGACGCCGATACCCTGAAAAAGCTCGGCATGTACCTGACCTGCGAACCCACCTACGAAGAAGACGACCGTATGTACCATAAAAAGTAAGTGTCCGACAACATAAACTCCGATGAAGTTGGGGATGCTTTATCGGAGTTTATGTTATATCAATATTTTAATTGATGGTCAGTACTTGATTTTACAAGTGACTCATTCAAGTAGTTTCGCTTTTTTCATGTAACTTTGCAAAAAATAAAGGATATGGATAGACAATTACCGTATGAGATAA
>OLOS01002331.1_pt1 | contig 13245 bp, 14 predicted proteins | sample 1672631 | NCBI WGS metagenome assembly OLOS01 (sample SAMEA3136707, study PRJEB25190) | human gut metagenome | biome: human gut; feature: human-associated habitat; material: faeces | place: Austria | collected 2013 | reverse complement strand
ATATTCTCGCGCTTCAGCGTCTGGTCGAACAGCTTGCTGTCCCGGCAGCGGATGTCCTCCGGCGTGGTGTAGGTGATGTATTTCTGATGCGGCTGCCATTTTACATCGTAGCCATAGGCATTCATATACGCAACGAACTCCTTCTGCGTGCGGCTTTGCTCCATAGCCTCTTTGATATGATCCGTCAGCCGCCTCTTCCATGTCGGGATGCGGAACGGGTCGGCCTTGGACTCCGTGACGGACAAGCCGTACTCCCGACAGAGTTGGCTGCAGTATTCCTTGACCTGCTGCATCTCCCTTGCGGACTGATGGAATTTCATGCCTGTCTCGAAGCTGACGGAGTTCATGATGATGTGATTGTGGATGTGGGCGGTGTTCATGTGGGTGACCACGATGCACTGGTAGCCCTTAAAATGCTCCGCCAGCTTCACGCCAAGCTCGTGCGCCGTTGCAAAGTCCAGCGGATCATCCGGTGCAAACGCCTGCACGATATGGTAGTAGCCGCGGCCCTCCGTTTTGCGGAACTGCTTTTTCACCGCTTCGAATTCCGGCACCGCCGTCCGCGCTACACAGTTGACGCCGCTGATGAGCTGTTCCGCCGTCTTTTCCCGGTTGGTGACGTAGTCAACGATACCTCTCAGCCCACGCGAGACAGCAATGAATTTAACGTTTGCCATGTGTTTTCATATACCTCCATGAACGGTTCCATGTTGACCAGTTCGATGTGACCCTGCCGCGCCATGATGACCAGTTGATTCAGGTTATTGCCCTGCCGCCGCAGTTCGCGGATGAGGTCATCCACGCCGTCGATGACCGCCACGTCCTTGTCCATGGTGGCGTCCCGCACATACTGGCTGAGAGACTTATGTGCCTTCTCCGCCTGGAGCGAGATGTATTTCTTCTGCCACCCCGCTACGCGGACGCGGATAAATTCTTCTTTCTTCATACGTTGCTCCTCCATGAAAAGGGGTGTGGGCTTAGCCCGCATGCAGCGTTTGGGGAGCGGTTTCGGCCAGAGGCCGAAAACCATACCACAAACGCGAAACTTGCCATCGCGCCGAAGGCGCAATGCTCCGCCTTACCCAACTCCCAGCGTCCTGTGACACTTGTTCCGCCCTGCGAGGCCACACAGCGGCTCACAGAGGCGAACACGGCGGTTCTGTGGCTTGCGCCGACAGTTTCCGCTGTACCCGTTGTCGCTCGGCGGCGGCTTCGGCAAGGTACAGCTGGTGCTGGGTGTGCCACTCCACCGCCTCGCGAATAGGGCGGATGTGATAACGCAGGTTGCCGTTTTTCTTCAGGCCGTTCCGCATGATGACCGACGTCGGCTCTACGGTGATGAGCCCTTTTTCTACCAGCCCCGCCACATAGCGTTTGACGGAGCTTTTGCTTTTGCCGATGGCTTTACCGATGGTTTCTTAGCTGGGCCAGCACTCGTAGGTACGCGGGTCTTCCAGCCGCATCAGTACAGCGTAGGTGGCCAGCTCGCCGGTGCTTAAATGCAGAGAGAATATCTCATTGGGCAGCGGCGTGAAGTTTTTCCGCTTGTTGTTTTGTAAGTTCAGTACATACCTCCGATTTCTGTTGACATGGCTGCGCGAATGATGTAGACTAATTGCAATATCGATTAGACATTCAACTTGAGCCTATCATAACAGAGGCGGCATGATCTGTCAACACTGTCGAGCATTATTTACAATTAGTCCATAACTGGAGGGCGTTATGTGGTACTGTAAAATGTATTTCCCCGGAAGGCATGAGGTCATTGAGAGCGATGCTTTCGGCACACAGGGAGTCCCGTCGCAGCGAAAGGCATTTCCTTTTTTGGAGTCGCTGCTGTCCTTCACCGAACTGGACATCGGGAAGGTTGCCGTCGCGCTGCGGTGTATCTCCGATGACTTGGAGAGCCTCGACCGCGAGCGTATGACCAACGCCATGGTCAGGCTGGGAGCGCTGGCGGAGATGCACAGCTTCTTTCGCGTGCTGTATGCCAAGTGGTTCTATCTTCATTCTGTAGGTTTTAAGAACAATGGGGAGAAAGTAACCTGTGCGTTGGACGAGCTGCGGTCACTGTCGGAGGAGCTGCCGCTGTACCAAAAGCAGATTCAGCGGTTCTTTGAGTTGGTACTGGATATAGACAAAGCCGGGCGTGAGCCCAGTCGGCAGGTCATGCGGTATTATCACTTTGACCAGCCTGACCAGCCCAGCGACCCGGAGTTGTTTCCGTTCCGTCTGCTGACCACGCGCTTTGAGCCGGTGGATGGCGATACTTGCGCGCCGGTGCTGTACGCGAACACCGTGGCGGATATGATCAGTTTTTCTTTGCAGACCTGCGTGGAGCGCAGCATCACCGTGCGTCGCTGCAAAAACTGCGGACGGTACTTCGCCCAGACGGGCCGCGTCAGCGCGGAGTACTGCGACCGCACACCACTCGACGGTCAGTCCAGCTGCCGCGCGATGGGCGCATTCCAACAGTGGACGCTGAAGCAGGCGGACGACCCGGTGTTCAAGGTCTACCGCAGAGAGTACAAACGCCGTTTCGCGTGGATCAAGGCCGGGCGCATCAGCGACAGCGAGTTTTATGCGTGGAGCGAGCAGGCCAGAGAGCAGAAAAAGAAATGCGACGAGGGTATCATCACCGCAGAGGAATTTGGACGGTGGCTGAAGGAGTCGTAGACAAGTAGAGGGCAGACCGAAGAAAGAGGCCAGCGAAACCGGAAAACTGCCGCGAGTCGAGTTTATCGAGTGGTTAAAGGAAGAAGAGGTGTGACCGATAGTCACACCTCTTCCTGTGTTGCAAAAAGCAAGCAATGAGCACACATTTAGGAAATGGCAAAACTCGTTTTCTTAATATGGCGAGTTATAATAAAAGTCTAAGAGCCCACAAGCAAAGACGATACACCATGGAGGCGGCGTATCTGGTGTATAGCAGCTACATAGCCGCGTTGGGCGAAAAGCTGCGCAGGGCGCGGCAGGGGATGTTCCCCTGCCAGGCCTTGCGCAGCTTCTCCTTTTTACTCTTTCAATCCACGGGAATACCCGACCTGCACAGTATGGCATAGCAAACAAAAAAAGTCAATGTTTTTTGGTATTTATCCTTATTACTGAAATCTTTACAAATCGCGGCGAGTGTGTTATAGTTAAATCATCAACATATGCGTGTTAAAATATATATAACGGGATGTGATCGCCATGTATCCTGCCCATATCCGCGAAACCGGAGAGCGGCAAACCGTCCAGGAGCATTGCCGGAACACGGCGGCGCTGGCCGCAACCGCACTGCGGCCACTGGGTCTGGAAAAAAGCGCCTATCTGGTCGGTCTGCTCCACGACGCTGGAAAAAACAAACAGGAGTATGCGCAATACCTTTCGGAGGCTGTCAGCGGCGGGAACGCCGTCCGTGGCAGTGTCAACCATACCTTCGCCGGCGTGCGCCTTCTGCTGGATCGTTGGCACGGCGGCTGCGGTACGTTCTCCTATTCCGACGTGACCGCAGAGCTGCTGGCCTTTGCCGTTGGCTCACATCACGGCCTGTTTGACTGTATCGACCCCCAGCAGCACAGTGGCTTTTTTCATCGCCAGACCAAGGAGGGGATCTTTTACGATGAATCCCGACAGGGCTTTTTGGCGGAGGTTGCTGACGAGGAGGAGCTGGAGCATCTGTTCCGCGACGCCGTCCGGGAGATGACCCCGATGCTGGATCGGCTGGCAGCTCTGTCCGCCCAAGCGGACGACAACGAGGCGGATCGGGAGACTGCATTTTATATCGGTCTTCTGGCTCGGATGCTCCTGTCCGCCGTGATCGAGGGGGATCGCACGGACACCGCGGCCTTTATGGATGGGATAGAACCGCCCGTGTTCCCAGAGGATATGCGACCAATCTGGACAGAACGGCTGGCGTTTATGGAGAAGAAGCTGGCGGCATTCCCGCGAAAAACGCCCATTGATCTGGCGCGCCACACCATCTCCGACACCTGTGCCGCCGGTGCCGCCCGGCCCGGAGGTGTCTACCGCCTGAATGTCCCCACCGGCGGCGGAAAAACGCTGGCCAGTCTCCGCTTCGCATTGACCCACGCGGCAAAGTGGAACTGCTCTCGAATTATCTTCACCGCACCGCTGCTGTCGATCCTGGATCAAAATGCCCAGGTCATCCGCGATTACATAGGGGACGACGCTTTGATACTAGAGCATCACTCCAACCTTGCCGAGCCGAAGGAGACGCCAGAGCGCTTACAGGAGCTGGAGCTGCTCACCGCCTCCTGGTCGGCGCCGATCATTATCACCACGCTGGTGCAGCTGCTGAATACCTGCTTCAGCGGAAGGACCAGCGCTATCCGTAGATTTCACGCGCTGTGCGGCAGCGTCATCGTGATCGACGAGGTGCAGACCGTTCCCGGCAAAATGCTGACGTTGTTCAATTTGGCGGTCAACTTCCTGTCCGAGGTCTGCGGCGCCACCATTGTTCTGTGCTCCGCCACCCAGCCCTGTCTGGAGGCAGCCGACCATCCCCTGCACCGCCAGCCCGTCGATCTGGTTCCGCAGCAAAAGGCACTGTGGGACGTCTTTAAGCGCACCGACATCCAAAATGCCGGATGTGCCAAGCTGGAGGAGCTCTCGCAGATCGTCACGGAGGTACTGTCGTCGTGCGACAGTCTGCTGGTGGTGTGCAACACAAAAAAGGAGGCGGCGTTCCTGTTCGAGTCGCTGCAAGCCGAGAATTGCCGGTGCTTCCATCTGTCCGCCGCCATGTGCATGCAGCACCGCAGGGAGACTCTGCAAGCCTTGCAGTCCGCGCTGGACAAGCCCTCCGCCGACAGGCAAAGGGTCGTCTGCGTCTCCACGCAGGTGATCGAGGCCGGTGTGGACATCTCCTTCCAGCGGGTGATCCGCTTCTCCGCCGGAATGGACAGTGTCGTGCAGGCGGCAGGGCGGTGCAACCGGCACGCCGAGCAAAAGAAGCCCGCCCCCGTCCGCCTCATCCGGTGTACCGACGAGCGGCTGCGTGCTCTGGACGACATCGTGCGCGGACAGAACGCCACCACCGCGCTGCTGACCGCCTTTTCCAAAACGCCGGAGGCTTTCCGGCACGATCTGTCCTCCGAGGAGGCCATCCGGTTCTACTATCGCCGGCTATACGCAGAGATGGAGCCCGGCTTCCAGGACGACCAAACCCAGGTGCACGGCTCCCTCTATCATCTGCTGGCGGACAACCCCCGGTATGCAGACGCCAACTGCGCGCAAGCGGAGCGTTACCTTCTGCGGCAGGCGTTCCGTCTGGCAGGCGGCCTTTTTCAGGTATTCGACGAGGACACGAGCGCCCTGCTCGTACCCTACGGAAGAGGGCGCGAGCTGCAAAACACGCTGCGAAACGCCGCTCAGGTCTACGGGCAGAAGGATTGGGCGGTCATTCGCGGCTGCATTGACGGGGCAAAGGGCTACTGCGTCAGCGTCTACCGCTATCAGCTGGAGCAGCTTGAAAGCCTCGGCGCCGTGACCTCACTGTTCGACGGCGGCATACTGCTGTTGTCCGATGGCTTTTATAACGAACATACCGGTTTTTCCCTGGAGGCCGGTACCCGTGATTTTCAGGAGGTGTAGCGATTGAAAACAGAACATCCCAACATCGTAGAATTTGAGGTATACGGTGAGCACGCCCTCTTCTCCGACCCTCTCATGCGTCTGGGCGGTGAAAAGTGCAGCTATCAGGTACCCACCTATGAGGCACTGAAGGGCATTTTATCCTCTGTATACTGGAAGCCCACCTTCATCTGGCGAATCCTGGACGTGCGGGTCATGAACCCGATCCAGACCGAGGTGAAAGGCATCCGCCCCATCAAATACAGCGGCGGCAACGATCTGGCGTATTACACCTATCTGAAAAGCTGCCGGTATCAGGTACGGGCCTGCTTCGACTGGAACGACAACCGCCCAGAGCTGTGCGGCGACCGAAATGAGAACAAACATCACTGCATTGCCCGCCGAATGATCGAAAAGGGCGGGCGGCGTGATATTTTTCTGGGTACCCGGGAATGTCAGGGCTATGTAGAGCCCTGTGTATTCGGAAACGGCGCAGGCGCCTACGACGATCTGCTGGAGCTGGGCTTCGGGCTGATGTACCACGGCATCACCTACCCGGACGAGGCCTACTCGGAGGAGACCCGCGGACGGATGACTGCCCGGTTTTGGTACCCGGTCATGAAAAACGGCGTCATTCACTTTCTCCCGCCGGAGGATTGTCCGGGGCAGAAGCCTCTGCGGGAGATGCCTATGAAGAGCTTTTCCGCCGACGAGGGCAATTTTATCGGTCTGCGGGAATTTGGGGAGGTGGAGTAAATGGGACTGATGCAGCAAGCCTATGACACCTACTGTGCCATGGAGTCGCAATACGCCGGTATCTACGGCAAGGCGAAGGAGCCACTGGTTCCTGTTTCGCACCAAATCGTAAACGCAGAGCTGGAGCTCACTCTGGACGCGGACGGTCATCTGCTGGACGCCCGTTCCGTCGAGGCGGAGCAGGCCGCCACGATCATTCCCGTGACGGAGAGCTCCTCGGGGCGAACCGGCAAAGCCCCTGGCGCACACCCTCTATGCGACCAGATTCAGTTTCTCTCCCCGCTGTATCCCGCTAAATACGAAAGCTACCTGACACAGCTGCACCGCTGGGAACTATCACCCTACGGCCACCCCAAGCTCTCCGCCATCGCCCGCTATGTGGAAAAGGGAACAATCGCAACGGATATGGCTCAGCGCGGCCTGATCGAACTGGATGAAAAGGGCCTTCCTGTTAAGGAAAAGCAGATCGTCCGCTGGCGTGTAGAGACGGGTGGGGAAAATGAGACGCCCGCCTGCTGGCAGGATCAGAGCCTCTTCCAAGCTTTCATCGACTACTATGCATCCGCGAAATCCGAGAAGCCCGCGTTTTGTATGGTTACCGGTAAAAACGCCCCGCCCGCCGGCCAGCACCCCAAGAAGATCATCAACCTGTGCGCCAACGCCAAGCTGATCTCCGCCAACGACACCAGCGGCTTTACCTATCGGGGCCGCTTCACAGACGATTCGCAGGCTGCAACTATGAGCTACGAGGCATCGCAGAAGATCCACAGCGCGCTGCACTGGTTGGCGGCGACCCAAGGCGTCTTCATCAGCGGGCGCACCTTCCTGTGCTGGAATCCGCAGGGCATTGAGATCCCCAAACCGCAGGCCGCCTTCCTGCGGCGGGGCGCCGCCAAGCAGATAAAATACTCCGACTATCGAAAGGCGTTGTCGGAAACTCTCCGGGGCTGGCAGGAGACGATCCCGCGGGACGCCGGCGCCGTAGTGGCCGCCTTTGACGCCGCTACATCCGGACGTCTTTCCCTCACCTATTACAGCGAGCTTCCGGTCTCTGATTTTCTGGAGCGCCTGCACAACTGGGATGCACTTTGCTGCTGGGAGCATTCCTCCTTCGGCATACAGTCGCCCTCGCTTTCGCAGATCGCGGACTGCGCCTTCGGCACGGTGCGCGTCTCCGACAAGCAGGCAAAGCTGGAAACGGACGAGCGCGTCATGCGCCAGCAGGTACAGCGGCTGCTCTCCTGCCGGGTGGATCAGGGCAAAATGCCGGCGGATATCGCCCGCGCTGCGGCGGCCAAGGCGTCCAACCTACAGATCATGGACCCCGCCCTGCGGGAAACGGTATTGTTCACCGCCTGCGCGGTGCTTCGGAAATACAAATATGATTGGTACAAGGAGGAATGGGGCATGGCACTGGAACCGCAGAAGAAGGATGTCAGCTATCAATATGGACGGCTTTTGGCCGTGTTTGAAAAACTTGAGCGAGACACCTATAACCCCAATGAACAGCGAGAGCCCAACGCGATCCGGATGCAGTCCGTGTTCGCAAAGCGTCCACTCTACGCCAGCCGGATTATCTGGGAGCAGCTGAAAAAGGCGTACTACCCCAAACTCAGGCCCGGCGCCAGAACAAAATACGACCGCATCATCGAGCAGATCATCCAAGAAATTTTCTCCTTCCCGCAAGCGGAACAGGAGGAGGCCCTGAAGGACACCTATCTCTTTGGGTACTATCTGCAGCGCAGTGCGCTGTACACATCCGGTAAGACCGAAAACAGTCAGGAGGAAGAATAAATGAGCGCTTGCAAAACAAAATCGATTTTGTGGCACTGGTCTCCGTGACCCGCGCCAACAGCAACGGCGACCCTCTGAACGGCAATCGCCCCCGCACCGACCTGAACGGCTTTGGTGAAATCTCCGATGTGTGCATCAAGCGCAAGATCCGCAACCGGATGCAGGATCTGGGCGAGCCCATCTTCGTTCAGTCGGAGGATCGGTGCAGCGACGGCTGCGGCAGCCTCAGCGAGCGGGCCTCCGCCGCTATGAAGGGCATCAAGGATCGGGAGGAATATGCCCGGCACGCCTGCGAGACATGGCTGGACGTGCGTACCTTCGGGCAGGTCTTTGCCTTCAAGGATGCCAAGGGCTTCTCTTGCGGTGTGCGCGGCCCCGTCTCTATCCATCAGGCGTCCAGCCTGTCCCCCGTGGAGATCGAGTCCCTCCAGATCACCAAGAGCGTGAATGGTGAGAAGAAGGAAAAGGGTGAGAACCGCGCCTCCGACACCATGGGCATGAAGCACTTTGTCCGCTTCGGCCTGTACGAGATCAAGGGCTCCATCAATGTCCAGCTGGCGGAAAAGACCGGCTTCTCCGAGGAGGACGCCGACACGGTCAAGGAATGTCTGCGCACCCTCTTTGTGAACGATGCCTCCTCCGCACGGCCCGACGGCTCCATGGAGGTGGTGAAGCTGTTCTGGTGGCGCCACAGCTGCAAGGACGGCCAGTACTCCTCCGCAAAGGTCCACCGCTCCGTCAAGGTCGCGCTGCGGGACGCGGGTACCATCCCCACCTCCGCAGACGACTATGTGATTTCGCTGGAGGCGCTGCCAGGTCTGGAGCCGGAGGTGATCGATGGCATATAATGAGGAGGACTTCCTACAGCTCTCCGGCTTACAGCATTTCCGGTTTTGCAGGCGGCGGTGGGCGCTGATCCACATCGAGCACCAGTGGGCGGAAAACTACCGCACCATTGACGGCGCGATCCTCCACGAAAACGCCCACGACACGGACCTTCAGGAGCGGCGGGGCGACCACTTTATTACGCGTGGCGTTAGCGTCTATTCCGCGGAGCTGGGTGTATCCGGACAGTGCGACGTACTGGAATTCCACCGGGGCTCCGTCGGGATCCCCCTCTCCGGGAAAGAGGGACTGTGGCAGCCGTACCCGGTGGAGTACAAGCGGGGCCGCCCCCGCGAGGACACTGGCGACACCCTGCAGCTATGCGCGCAGGCCATGTGCCTGGAGTCCATGCTCTGCTGCGACATCCCTGAGGGCGCACTCTATTACGGGGAGATCCGCCGGCGAGAGAGGGTTTCCTTCACCCCGGAGCTGCGCGCAGGGGTGCGGGAGCTGCTGGCGGAAATGCACGAGCTGTACCGTCGGGGCTATACCCCCAAGGTCAAGCCCACCAAATCCTGCAATGCCTGCTCCTTGAAGGAGCTGTGCCTGCCCAAGCTGATGAAAAGCAGAGCCGTCTCCGCGTATCTCCGGGCGGCCATGGAGGAATCACCATGAAGCAGCTTCTCAACACGCTATTTGTCACCTCCGAGGACATTTACCTCTCGCTGGAGGGGGAAAATGTGCTGGCAAACCGAGACAAGACCGTCGTCGCCCGCTACCCGCTGCACACGCTGCAAGCCATCGTCAGCTTCTCCTACGCCGGTGCCTCCCCTGCGCTGATGGGCAAATGTGCGGAGGCCGGGATCGGTCTGGCCTTCTGCTCCCCACACGGACGTTTCCTTGCCCGCACCTGCGGCGAGAGCAGCGGCAACGTACTGCTCCGCCGTGAGCAGTACCGTATCGCTGACGACCCCGCTCGCAGCTGTGAGATAGCCCGCACCATGATCTTCGGCAAACTGAGCAACGGTGCCGCCAGCATCCAGCGCACCCTGCGGGATCATGCGCCCCGCGTGGCGGACTGCGGATTGGAAAAAGCCGCTGCCAACCTCCGGGCCATGCTGCCACAGGTGCTGGCTGCCGCTGACTTGGACTCCCTGCGGGGAATAGAGGGCGCTGCTGCCACCGCATATTTCGACGTCCTCGATCATATGCTCCTGAGCCGGAAGGAGGCATTCTTCTTCCACAGACGAAGCCGTCGGCCGCCGCTGGATCGGGTAAACGCCATGCTGTCCTTCGCCTACAGTCTGCTGGCACACGACTGTGCCAGCGCCTTGGAAAGCGTCGGATTGGACAGCTATGTAGGCTTCCTTCACCGCGACCGGCCAGGACGGCAGTCGTTGGCGCTGGATCTGATGGAGGAGCTGCGACCCTGCATGGCAGACCGCTTCGTGCTAACCCTCGTGAACAATCGAATGCTGCGCCCGGAGGACTTTCAGATGCAGGACAGTGGCGCGGTGCTGCTGTCCGATGACGGCCGCCGGAAATTCCTGAAGACCTGGCAGGAGCGGAAGCAGGACACGCTGACCCACCCCTATCTGGGGGAAAAGCTGAGTTGGGGCATGATCCCCTATGCGCAGGCGCTACTGCTGGCTCGCTGCCTCCGCGGCGACTTGGACGGCTATCCGCCGTTTTTATGGAAGTGATGCTATGCTGGTGCTGATCACATACGATGTAAACACCGAGGACGCCGCCGGGCGCAAGCGCCTGCGGCAGATCGCTAAAAAGTGCGTGGACTACGGACAGCGGGTGCAAAATTCCGTGTTTGAGTGTCTGCTGGACGCAGGGCAGTGCCGCCGCCTGCAGGCGCAACTCCTCTCCATCATGGATTCTGAGAAAGACAGTCTGCGCTTTTACTATCTTGGGAAGCAATATGAGAAAAAAGTGGAGCATTTCGGTACGAAGAGCACCTATCTGCCAGAGGATCCCCTGATCCTCTGACGCACGCCGCTCGGCGCGGCGGTGGTGCGGTGCACGGGTATCCGGGACGCGCCTTCCCGCCCCCGCGAAGTCCAAGTGACCAGAGACTGCCGGGAGGTTCGCAAGGCTTTTCCCGAGAAAACGCCGGTCTTTCTCTGGGTTTCTCAGGCAACCACCCCGTATTTTTCCCAAAAAACGCAAAAGTTCTACTTGTTTGTCAAAGATCCGCAGGTAAAAACTGTGCATCTTTGCTGTCGCCCCCCTCGCGGGGGGGCGTGGATTGAAATTCTATGCTGATATGATAACACTCCCGGCGGAGTATGTCAGTCGCCCCCCTCGCGGGGGGGCGTGGATTGAAATACACCGCCATCCGCTGATGATGTATCCGCCTATGTGTCGCCCCCCTCGCGGGGGGGCGTGGATTGAAATAGAAATGATCTTGTTTTGATTCTCCGGCGTTAGGTCGCCCCCCTCGCGGGGGGGCGTGGATTGAAATGATCAGATCATAGTTGGATGCATCATCAGACGTGCCGGTCGCCCCCCTCGCGGGGGGGCGTGGATTGAAATCGTTATCCTGTCCGTGTGGTGGACGAGCCCGTATGGCGTCGCCCCCCTCGCGGGGGGGCGTGGATTGAAATGGTGCGAACGGTCTGGCGGATATCGCCGGTGGCGGTCGCCCCCCTCGCGGGGGGGCGTGGATTGAATTAATAAGGAGGATTATTAACCATGGCTACTACCAAGTCGCCCCCCTCGCGGGGGGGCGTGGATTGAAGTCGGCGTGGATGAGCTGGCCGCCAACATCCAGCTGTCGCCCCCCTCGCGGGGGGCGTGGATTGAAATATACTTTTTTGCGCAGGGCCATAGAGATGATGACGTCGCCCCCCTCGCGGGGGGCGTGGATTGAAATCACCTGCTGCGCAGCATCCCAAAACTGCATTTTCGTCGCCCCCCTCGCGGGGGGCGTGGATTGAAATCGTGATCTTGCTGATGATATGTTTTTGGTTAATGTCGCCCCCCTCGCGGGGGGCGTGGATTGAAATCCTGACGCGCTCGTCATCCGTTTCCCGCATCATGGTCGCCCCCCTCGCGGGGGGCGTGGATTGAAATGGTCATGGCCTTGCTTATGCAGTATGCTCCGGTGTCGCCCCCCTCGCGGGGGGCGTGGATTGAAATAGCCGCTCACACAGCTCCGCGCCGGTCACGGCCGTCGCCCCTTCGCCCAGTTTGCCCGCCAGGTGCGCCCTCATGTCGGCCGGCGAAGTCCAGCTTCGTGCCGTCCGTGGTAATGTATCCGGTTTCGTTCCAGTTGTTCGTCTCCCCGAAAAACTCCTTTGCAGATTTTACATGGCCTTTTTTCTCCGCCTCCGAATAAGCTCTCAGTGAAAACTGTGGCTTGACATTCCCGCCATCGGTGAGTATCTCTGGTATCAGAAGGTTTTGGCGAGGTTACTTCCGAATGCGTTTCCGCAGAGAAGGAAGTTTTGCTGATTACCTTCTTTTTTTCTACATCAAGAAGGCCGTACAAATACGATTTCCCATCTGCATCATTGCGGATTAAGAGCGCCCCGCCGTAGACAGTATAGTGGTCTATGGCTTTTTTTGCGTTCAAAATAGGAACCGCAAACTGCGTATCATACCGATACCATCCATTTTGTGCGTCTTTACTGTGTTTCGGCTTTACATTCTCTCGCCACTCGCCATTTTCAGCCAGCAGAAGCATCTCATCCAAGTTGGTAGCCGCTTGCATTTTGATTTTCCGCAGCGCAGACTTCATGGTTTTTGTGTACTCGGAAGATTTGTATTCTCCCGGCAAGTCTTTTCCCACATAAACAGGCTGTGCATCCGCTAAGATAGTGGAAAGGGGATGGTCTGCGTCGTCCAGCATATCACCGGCGAAGTCCGCCGCAAGCTCGTCCAGCACCTCATCCCGCGTCAGCGTCACGCCCTCCTGCTCCGCCGCCTCCATGTACTTCTCCACGATCTCCGCCTCTGTGTCCGCGCCGTTTTCCTGCATCTTATCTATGAACGTGACCATCTGTTCTCGCAAAGCCGCCGAGGAACTGCTGCGTACCGACACGCTCTCCCGCACGGCGGCATCTCCGTCTTTGCCGACTACCGCTATTACCCTAACCAAGTGGTGTATCACAAGATCATGGACGCACTGGAAAAACAAGGCACGGCAAAGGAATAGCCTACATTCTGCGGTTGGTTGCGAGCACCAAATAATGCGTAAATTATAGGTTGATTTTTACCTACACGCGGGTATAATAAGCATAGGAGGTGTTCACCATGACCATTGATACAAAGACGATCGTT
>OLOS01002313.1_pt1 | contig 13321 bp, 13 predicted proteins | sample 1672631 | NCBI WGS metagenome assembly OLOS01 (sample SAMEA3136707, study PRJEB25190) | human gut metagenome | biome: human gut; feature: human-associated habitat; material: faeces | place: Austria | collected 2013 | reverse complement strand
CATGTACGGCTGCAACAACTTCTGCTCCTACTGCATCGTGCCCTACGTCCGCGGCAGGGAGCGCAGCCGCGACCCGGAGAAGATCATCGACGAGGTGCGCGGTCTGGTGGCGGAGGGCTTCAAGGAGATCACCCTGCTGGGGCAGAACGTCAACTCCTACGGCAAGGATCTGGGCACCGGCTATGACTTTGCCGACCTGCTCACCGCGCTGGACGAGATCGAGGGCGACTATCTCCTGCGCTTCATGTCCTCCCAGCCCAAGGACGCCACCTACAAGCTCTTCGACGCCATGGCGAACTGCCGCCACGTGGCGAAGCAGCTGCACCTGCCGGTGCAGTCCGGCTGTGACCGGGTGCTCCGCGCCATGAACCGCCCCTACAACGTGGCGAAATACATGGAGCTGATCACCTACGCCCGGAGCGTCATGCCTGAGCTGGTGCTGACCAGCGACGTGATCATCGGCTTCCCCGGCGAGACGGAAGCCGAGGCCATGGAGACGGTGGCTCTGGTGGAGAGGGTGCGCTTCGACGCGCTGTTCACCTTCATCTTCTCCCCCCGCCCCGGCACGCCCGCCGCCAATATGGACGACCCGGTGCCACGGGAGGAAAAGCAGAAGTGGTTCGACCGCCTCTGCGCCGTGCAGAACACCGTCTCCGAGGAGCTGCACCGCCAGTACGTGGGGCAGACGCTCCGCTGCCTTGTGGACGGCGAGAGCGACGACGCCCGCTGGCCGCTGACCGCCCGCACCGCCGGCGGACGGCTGGTGCACTGCACCGGCGACAAGTCCGCCGTGGGCGAATACCGTTCCATCAAAATCACCGACAGCAACACCTGGGCGTTGTTCGGTGAGCTGGCGCAGTAACGAAAAAAGACGCAGAAAAACCCCCACCGAACGGTGGGGGTTTTCCCGTGTGTGTGTTTGTGTTAGGAGAGAGAGAAAATCACATCAGGAAGCTTTGTTCCTTTGGATGATGTTATATTACCCGGTAAATTTGGCTGAATCTTGAATCGTCAATGAACATTCTGTGAATTATACCCGCTTTTCACCGAAATTTTCTGCTCTCCGCCACCGCCAGCTGGTCGCAGCGGTTGTTTTTCTCGTTCTCCGCGTGACCCTTGACCCAGTGATAGCGCAGCTGGTGAACGTCCGCCAAGGCGAGAAGCGTCTCCCACAGGTCGCTGTTCAGGGCGGGCTTTTTGTCGCTCTTGACCCAGCCCCGCTTCTGCCAGCTCCGCGCCCAGCCCTTCTCCAGCGCGTCGATGACGTACTTGCTGTCGGAGTACAGCTCCACGATGCACGGCTCCTTCAGCAGCTGCAACGCCTCGATCACGGCGGTCAGCTCCATGCGGTTGTTGGTGGTCTCCGGCGCGCCGCCGGACAGTTCCTTCTCCGCGTCCTTGTAGCGGAGGATCGCCCCCCAGCCGCCGGGTCCGGGATTGCCGCTGCACGCGCCGTCGGTGTAAATTTCAACTGTTTTCATACGTCTCTCATTTCTTGCTGTCTCTCCGTTTTTCCAGCCCATCTGTCCGGAGATTTCATGCCCCCTCTCCGGGGAGAGGATCACGTCTCCACCTCTACCACGTGTACCACGCCGTCGCCCACGGTGAAGCGCACGTTTTTCCCGGCGTAGCGCATCCCGTACACCCGCTCGCTGTCCTCCTGATACCGCGGGCGCGGGTCGGCACCCAGCGCACTGAGCAGCCCGTGCCGCTCCCCGCTGTCGAACTGCGCCAGCAGCTCCGGCGGGAAGTCCACCGCCAGCATTTCCCCGGCGTCTCCGCCGGTGAAGCCCCCCGCCGCGTCGGGATAGCTGTCCGCATACGCCAAGTAGGGCTTGATGTCGAAGATCGGCGTCCCGCTGACCATGTCCGCGCCCCGGACGTACAGCACGGGGCTGTCCGCCTCGTCCAGCGACACGTGCTCCAGCTCCACGGCGGAAAGTCCCAGTCCGTTGGGGCGGAAGGGCGAACGGCTGGCGAACACACCCACGCGCTCGTTTCCGCCCAGCCGCGGCGGGCGCACCGTGGGCGACCAGCCGTGTCCCGCCGCCCTGTCAAACTGCCAGAGCAGCCAGATGTGGGAAAAGCCCTCCAGCCCCCGCACGGCGTCGCAGTCCCGGAACGCAGGTGCGAACACGATCCGTCCCGGACAGTCGGCAATGCCGCTCTGCCGCGGCACGCCGAACTTCTCGTCAAAGGGCGTCTCAATATAGGCGATGGGTGTGATCTCGGCCATGTTATCGCTCCCTCATGCCGGTGTCGGTCAAATGCGCCGTAATGTCCTTGGGCAGCCGGAACAGCCGCGCCAGCTCCCCGGCGATGATCACCACCATTCCTGCCACGATGATCCAGATATTCCGCACGGTGCCGGCGGTGAAGAACATCGCCAGCAGCACCAGCAGCAGACCCATATTGATGCGCCCGTTGCCCTCCTCGATCCGGCAAAGCTCCTCGTCCTTCTCGTAGATGACCTTGTTGTACACGAAATTGCCCCTTGCCGCCGCATTGTGATACAGCGTCTTGGTGAAATACTGCCACCGCGTCAGGGGCACCGTAGCTTCTCTGGGCGCGCTGCTCATACGTTCTCCTCCGGCGTCTCGTCCTTCTCCTCCTGGTCGGCGAGGGCAAGGGAGATGACCTTATCCCCCTCCTCCTTGAAGCGCATGACGATAACGCCCTGTGTGGCGCGCCCCGCCACGCGGATGTTCTCCACCGGCGTGCGGATGAGAATACCCGCCTCCGTCACCAGCAGCAGATCCTCCGTGCCGTCCACCAGCTTCATGCCGATCACGCAGCCTGTCTTTTCCGTGACCATGTAGTTGCGGATACCAAGCCCGCCCCGGTTGGTAATGCGGTACTCCTCGATAGGCGTCCGCTTGCCGTAGCCGTTCTCGGTGATGGACAGCACCGTTTTCCCCTCGTCGGCGCGGGCGGCGCCGATAACGAAGTCGCCCTCCCGCAGCCGTATGCCGCGAACGCCCACGGCGGTGCGCCCCATGGCGCGCACGTCCGTCTCGTCGAAGCACACCGCCTGCCCGTCGTGGGTGGCGATGAGCACCCGGTCGTGCCCCCTGGTCTCCGTCACGGAGATCAGCTGGTCGCCCTCGTCCAGCGTCAGAGCGCGGATACCGTTGTTCCGCAGGTTCTTCAGCGCGCTGACCTCCAGCCGCTTCACCGTGCCATTCCGGGTGGTCATAAACAGATACAGCTGCTCGTCCACCGTCTCCCGGAAGTGGAGCATGGCCTGCACCCTCTCGCCCGTCTCCACCTGCAAAATGTTGACGATGTTCATGCCCTTGGCGGTCTTGCCGCTCTCCGGGATCTGATACCCCTTCTTGCGGTAGACCTTGCCCGTGTCGGTAAAGAACAGGATATAGTCGTGGGTGGACGCGGTGAACACATCCACCACCGTGTCCTCCTCCCGGGTGGTGATGCCCTTCTTGCCCATGCCGCCCTTGCTCTGGGCAGCGTATTCGCTCACCGGCGTGCGCTTGATGTAGCCGTTCTCCGTCAGAGTAAAGACGCACTGCTCCTCCTCGATGAGATCCTCGATGTCCAGCTCGTCCTCCACGTCCTGGATCTCCGTCTTGCGCTCGTCGCCGTACTTTTCGGCGATGGCGGTCAGCTCTTCCTTGAGGATCGCCTTCACCAGATTCTCGTCGCCCAGTATCCGCAGATAGTTGGCGATACGCTCCTCCAGCTCCTTGTACTCCGCCTGCAATTTCTCCCGGTCAAGCCCCTGCAACGCCTTGAGGCGCATATCCAGGATCGCCTGCGCCTGCACCTCGTCCAGCCCGAAGCGGGACATCAGATTCTCCTTGGCGTTGTCGTAGCTGCTGCGGATGATCTTAATGACCTCGTCAATGTTGTCCTGCGCGATGAGCAGACCCTCCAGCAAGTGCGCCCGCTCCTGCGCCTTCTTCAGATCGAACTGCGTCCGGCGGACGATGATCTCCTCCTGGAACTTCAGATACTCGTCGATAATATGCCGCAGGGACAGTATCTTCGGCTGCCGCTGGTTCTCCACCAACGCCAGCATATTGATGGCAAACGTGGTTTGCAGCTGGGTCTGGGCAAACAGCCGGTTCAGCACCACCTGCGGATTGGCGTCCCGCTTCAGCTCGATGACCACCCGCATACCGTTGCGGTCGGACTCGTCCCGGATGTCGGAGATCCCCTCCAGCCGCTTGTCCTCCACCTGGTCGGCGATGGCCTTGATGAGCATTCGCTTGTTCACCTGATAGGGCAGCTCCGTGATGATAATGCGCGTCCTGCCGCTGCTGAACTCCTCAAATTCGTGCCGTGCCCGCACCATCAGCCGTCCCCGGCCGGTGGCGTAGGCGGCGCGGATGCCGCTTCTGCCCATGATGATACCCCTCGTGGGGAAGTCGGGACCCTTCACGTGCTCCATCAGATCGGCAAGGGTGGCGTCCGGGTCGTCCAGCACGCAGATACACGCACCGATGACTTCCCGCAGGTTGTGGGGCGGGATGTTGGTGGCCATACCCACGGCGATACCGCTGGAGCCGTTCACCAGCAGGTTGGGGAACCGGCAGGGCAGCACCCTCGGCTCCTTCCGCATCTCGTCGAAGTTGGGGTCCCAGTCCACCGTGTCCTTCTCGATGTCCCGCAGCATCTCGTTGGAGATCTTGCTCAGCCGCGCCTCGGTGTAACGGTAGGCAGCGGGGGGGTCGCCGTCCACGGAGCCGAAGTTGCCGTGTCCGTCCACCAGCATATAGCGCATGGAGAAATCCTGCGCCAGACGCACCAGCGCGTCGTACACGGAGGCGTCACCGTGGGGGTGATACCGACCCAGCACGTCGCCCACGCAGGTGGCGGACTTCTTAAAGGGCTTGTCAGAGGTCAGGTTGTCCTCGTACATGGCGTAGAGGATACGCCGGTGCACGGGCTTCAGACCGTCCCGCACGTCGGGCAGCGCTCGTCCCACGATAACGGACATGGCGTATTCGATATAGGATTTTTCCATCTCCGGCACCAGCGGGGACTCCACGATGTGCTGGTCGGGGAAACGGATCTCCTCAGGGTCGTATTGGGGCTTTTTGCTCATTTATTCCAGCCCTCCTTAATAATCCAAATTCACAGCGTACTGTGCTTTTTTCTCAATAAATTCCTTCCGCGGCTCCACCTTCTCGCCCATGAGGACGGTAAACGTGGCGTCCGCCTTCACCGCGTCGTCCAGCGTAATGCGCCGCAGCGTCCGGGTGTTGGGGTCCATAGTCGTCTCCCACAGCTCGTGGGCGTCCATCTCGCCCAGACCCTTGAACCGGCTGATGCCGATTTTCACGTTGGGGTCGCCGTTCCGCATCTCGTTGGACACCCGGTCACGCTCCTCGTCGGAGTACGCCACCCGCTGCTGCTTGCCACGGGTCAGCTTGTAAAGGGGCGGCACAGCGGAATAGACATACCCCTGCTCGATAAGCGGCCGCATATAGCGGAAGAAAAACGTCAGCAGCAGCGTCCGGATATGTGCACCGTCCACATCGGCATCCGCCATAATAATGACCTTGTGGTACCGCAGCTTGTTCTCGTCGAACTCCTCGCCGATACCTGCGCCCAGCGCGATAATGACGGGCTGTAGCTTGTCGTTGCCGTAGACCTTGTCCACCCGCGCCTTCTCCACGTTGAGCATCTTGCCCCACAGGGGCAGGATGGCCTGGAACCGGCTGTCGCGCCCCGCCGTGGCGGAGCCGCCTGCGGAGTCGCCCTCCACGATGTACAGCTCCGTCAGCTCGGGGTTATTCTCGTTGCAGTCCCGCAGCTTATCCGGCATGGCCGCGCCGCCCAGCACCGTTTTCCGGCGGATGGACTCCCGCGCCTTCCGCGCCGCCTCACGGGCGCGGTTGGCGGTCATGGCCTTGTCCAGAATGGTGCGCGCCACCACCGGGTGCTCCTCCAGATACACCGCCAGCTGGTCGTTGACGATGCCGTCCACCAGCGTGCGGATATGGGCGTTGCCCAGCTTGGCCTTCGTCTGTCCCTCGAACTGCGCCTCCGTCAGCTTCACGGAGATCACGGCGGTGATACCCTCCCGCACGTCCTCGCCGGAGACCTTGTCCCCTTCCTTGATCATGCCGTACTTCAAGCCGTAACCATTCAGCACACGGGTCAGTGCGGCCTTGAAGCCCGTCTCGTGCATGCCGCCCTCCGGCGTGTGGATGTCGTTGGCGAAGGAGACGATCGTCTCGTTATAGCCGTCGTTATACTGAATGGCGATCTCCGCCGTGCTGTCGTTCTTGCTGCCGGAGAGATAGATGACCTCCTCGTGGAGCGGCGTCTTGTTCCGGTTGATATAGGTCACAAACTCCCGGATACCGCCCTCGTAGCACATGGCCTCGGACTGCTCCCTGCCGGGGCGGGCGTCGGTGATGGTGATACGCAGGCCGGCGTTGAGGAACGCCTGCTCCCGCATACGGGTGTGCAGCGTCTCGTACTCGTATTCCAGCGTGTCGAACATCTCCGGGTCGGGCTTGAAGGTCACGGTGGTGCCCGTGTGATCCGTCTCCCCCACGACCTTCATATCGTCGAGGATGTGCCCGCGGGAGAACTTCATCTCATAGATCTTCCCGTCCTTGTGCACCTGCACCACCAGCCACTCGCTCAGGGCGTTGACCACGCTGGCTCCCACGCCGTGAAGACCGCCGGAGACCTTATAGCCCCCGCCGCCGAACTTGCCGCCGGCGTGGAGCACGGTGAACACCACCTCCAGCGCGGGACGTCCCGTCTGCGCCTGAATGTCCACGGGGATACCACGCCCGTTGTCGGTAACGGTGATGGTGTTGCCTTCGTTGATGGTCACGGTGATCTCCGTGCAGAAGCCCGCCAACGCCTCGTCGATGGCGTTGTCCACGATCTCATAGACCAGATGGTGCAGTCCGCTGGCACTGGTGGAGCCGATATACATACCGGGCCGCTTCCGCACGGCCTCCAGTCCCTCCAGCACCTGTATTTCCGATGCGTTGTATTCCGTATCCGCAACGTGTTTTTCCATGTCTGCCATGTATTACTCTCCTTTTCCCTCCGCCCGCTTGCCCAGCGTCCGGGAGTTGATCTGCGACAGATACACGATCTGCCGGTGATAGGGATGGTCGCACACCACAAAAGATCTCGGTATGTCCTCGCAGGCGGACTGAACCACACCCTCCTGCTCCGCTCCCTGTAAAAACTCTCTTGTCCTCTTCGACGTGGAGGTGTTGTCCAGATCGAAAATGCCGATCACGCGCCTGTCCTCCACCATGACGTTCAAGCCGATGTGCAGGTATGCCATCACAGCACCTCCCCGCCCCGTATGTGGAACACCCTGCCCTTGAGCAGCGCGTCCAGCCGGTCGTTTTCGCAGCAGGTGATGAAAACCTGTCCGCCGCTGATGCGGTTGAGCACATATTCCTGCCGCCGGGGATCCAGCTCGCTGAGCACATCGTCCAGCAGCATCACCGGGTACTCCCCCATGGCGTTTTTGTGTATCTCCCGCTCCGCCAGCTTTAGGCTGAGAGCCGCCGTCCGCACCTGCCCCTGCGAGCAGAACTGCCGCGCACTGCGCCCATTGACCAGCACCTCGATGTCGTCCTTGTGCGCCCCGCTGAGACACAGCCGTGACGCCCGTTCCGCCGTCTGGTGCTCCTCCATGTGCTTCCGCAGTGCCAGATAGATGCTCTCCTGTCCCCCCAGCGGGTCCTCCACGGTGCCCACCGTCCGGTACGTCAGAGCCAGCTCCTCCCGCTCGCCGCTGCACTCGTAGTGCGCCTGCCTTGCGTATTCCGCCAGCGCGCTGCAAAACCGCGCCCGGTAGCCCACCAGCACCGCGCCGCTGCGGCATAGCCCCTCGTTGAACTCCGGCAGCAGCTCCAAAAGCTCCGGCTTCTCCTCGCTGTCCCGCAGGATACGCGTCTTGTGCTCGTACAGCCTGCCGTACTGCGTCAACGCCTCAGCGTACCGGGGGCGCAGCTGGCAGAGGGACGCGTCCATGAACCGCCGCCGCTCCGCCGCTCCCGCCCGTATGAGGAACAGATCCTCCGGCGCGAAGAACACGGTGTGCAGCACGTCGCTCAACGCTGCCGCGCTCTTGGCGGACACACCGTTGACGGTCATTTTCCGCCGCTTCCCCCGGTAGAGCCGTATGTCCGTCACGAACTCCCGCTGCCGGGAAAAGATGCTCCCCACCAGCGACGCCTCCTGCGCCTCGAAGCTGATCAGCTCCCGCTTCCCGTGGGCGCGAGGGCTTTTCCCGCAGCCGAGGTACACGATGGCCTCCAGCAGATTCGTCTTTCCCTGGGCGTTCTCCCCGTAGATAACGTTGCAGCTCTCGTCGAAGGTCAGCCTCTGTTCTCCGTAGTTCCGCCATCCCGCCAGTGTCAGCGCGTCAACTCTCATACACCACGGTCAACTCCTGTCCGTTGAAGGCCACCACGTCGCCGGGACGTATTTTCTTTCCCCGCATGGTGCACACCTCCCCGTTGACGGATACCTCCCCCTCCTGCACGGCGAGCTTCGCCTCACCGCCGGTCTGCACCGCCGCCGCGAACTTCAGCAGATCCTGTAATTTGATATATTCCGTTGTAATGGTAATGGTTTCCATAGCTCACTCTTTTCTCACTGTGCCTTCAGCCGTACCGGCAGCACCATGTACAAAAAGCTGTCGGAATCGTCCACCGGCGTGATAATGCACGGGGAAATGCCTGTATTCAGCTGCATTTTCACCGTCTCCGCCGGGGCGTACCGCAGCGCGTCCATAAGATACCGGTTGTTGAACCCGATCTCCAGCTCCTGCCCGTCGCCCCGGATGGGGCAGATGTCCCGCGCCTCGCCGTTGCCGGTGCGCGCCGACATGAACACCCTGTCCCCGGAGAACACGCAGCGCACAGGGCTTTTAAGCTTCTCGCTGATGACCACGCTGACCCGGTCAAGGCTCTCGATCATCACCTTGTTGTCCACCTCCACGGAGATGGGGTTATTCTTGGGAATGGCGTTCTTGTAATCCAGGAACTCTCCCTCCAGCCGCCGGCAGATCAGCTGGGTGCTGCCCGCCTCAAAGAGAAGATGGCGTTTTCCCTGTATCACTGTCACCATGTCGTCGGTGTCGGCGCAGATCTTCTCCACCTCGTTCAGTGCGCTGCCGGGAGCCACAAAGCGGAACGCGCCGCCGTCGATGTGCTCCAGCGGCTCCCGCCGCAGAGCCAGACGGAACCCGTCCACCGCCACCATGGTCAGCCCTCTGTCGTTGATCTCGAACAGTGCGCCGGTGTGGATGGGACGCGTCTCGTTCACGGACACGGCAAAGCTCGTCTGCTCGATCATATTCTTCAGCGTCCGCTGCTCCAGCGTCACGGAGTATTCGTCGTCCACCTCCGGCAGCTCCGGATAGTCGTCACCACTCAGTCCCGGCATCTCAAAGCTGGCGTCGCCGCAGTTCAGCTTCACGTTCAGCTTTTCGTCGGCGTCGAACAGCACCATGTCGTCCGGGAGCCGCCGTATCATCTCGCCGAACAGCCGCGCATTCAGCACGATCCGTCCCGCCTCCTGCACCTCGGCGTCCACCGTGGTGCGGATCCCCGTCTGCATATTGTACCCGGACAGGCGCAGCCCGTCCTCGCACTCCAACAGGATACCCTCCAGGGCGGGGATGGAGCTCTTTGCCGCCACGGCGCGGGACACCGCCGACACCGCCTGCTGCAGCAACGCCTTCTCACAGGAAAATCTCACCATATCCGTCGTTCCTCTCTTTCCGAAAAATTTCCGGTTCTTTTTTTCAAAATCAAATCATAAACTGATCTTTTATTTCAGTAGTCTTAATAGTAGGCGAAAAAAACGTGGAAATTCCCCCTCTCCCCGCTTCTTTCCTCCCTTTTTTCTCCACTCCCCCATCTGGAAAACCTCCCCCTTTTCCCACACAGTCCCGCCGTCTCTGCCTCTTCCTCCTCTTATCCACGTGGATTCCACAGGAAAAGCGGAAAACCCCGCTGCTTTTCCGGCGTTCTCCCTTTTACTTCTTGCTGTTGATGTTGGAGGTGATCTCCTTCACCTTTTCGGCGAAGGCGGGGTCGGAGCGCATCTGGCTCTCCACCTTCTCCAGCGAGTGCATGATGGTGGAGTGATCCCGGTCGCCGAACTCCTTGCCGATGTCGTTCAGACTGAGGGATGTCATGCGCCGGATGAGATAAATGGCGATTTGCCGCGCCGCCACCACGTCCCGGCTGCGGCTCTGTCCCCGCAGCGTGTCCTCGTCCACGTGGAAGTAGCTGCAAATGTACCCCACGATGACCTTGGGCGTGGGCGCGAAATCGTTGCTCTTTTTCAGCATATCCCGAATGGCGCGGCTGACGGTCTCCTCGTTCACCTGGTCGTCCAGCAGGTCGCGGTAGGCGAGTATCTTATTCAGCGTGCCCTCGATCTGCCGCACGTTGGAGGTGATGTTCTCCGCGATGTAGTCCGTCACCTCGTTGGGCAGCTTCACCCCCAGCATGGCGGCTTTGTTCTGCACGATGGCGAACCGCGTCTCGAAGTCCGGGGGAGCCACGTCCACCATCAGACCCCACTCGAACCGCGTCCGCAGCCGGTCCTCCAGCTGGGTGATCTCCTTGGGCGGACGGTCGGAGGTCAGCACGATCTGCCTTCCCGACTCGTACAGGGTGTTGAACGTGTGGAAGAACTCCTCCTGCGTCTGTATCTTGCCGGCGATGAACTGAATATCGTCCATCAGCAGAATATCCGTCTGCCGGTACTTCTCCCGGAACTCCGCATTTCTGTTTTCCCGGATGGAGGCGATCAGCTCGTTGGTGAAGTCGTCGCCCTTGACGTATACGATCCGCGCCTCGGGACGCTTTTTCCGCAGCGCGTTGGCGATGGCGTACAGCAGATGGGTCTTTCCCAGTCCGGAATCGCCGTAGATGAACAGCGGATTGTAGTTCTCTCCCGGCTTCTCCGTCACCGCCTTCGCCGCGGCGAACGCCAGCTTGTTCTGGGGTCCCACCACATACGTCTCAAAGGTGAACGCCTCGGACTCCGACAGGTCGCCCGGTCTGTCCGGTGCCACGCCGTGGTACGCCGCCAGCTGCTGGTCGTCCAGGATCTTCACCTCTAAATCGGTGGAGAACAGATCCCGCAACGCCGCCTTGATGTGGGGCAGGAACCGCGCCTCGATGGTGCTCTTCTTAAAGGTATTGCTGCAATGGAGCACAAAGGCGGAATCCTCCATCGTCACCACCGTCACCTCATCGAACCACGTTTTAATGGTGATGTCCGACAGCTCTCCGCTGAGCCGCTTCAGCACGCTGTCCCAAAGATCTCTCATAGAATTCAAAAGAAAGCTCCCCTTTCGGCGGGATGTGTCTTTTTCCCGCGATAAAATGGCGGGGGGTGTACCGCCGCAAAATATCCCAAAACAGTATACCAGAAAACGCCGGAAAAGTCTACTCCTATTCTAATATAACCTCCTGTTTTCTTCCCTCTCTTTTCCGTGGCTTTCCGTCCTTTTCAGGAAATTTTTATTGACAGGCACCCCTCCTGTCTGTATAATGTTCTCTGCGCGTTGTTGCATAAAGTTGTGCAACAACGGTGGAAAAGTTTACTGCGGCGGCGATTTTTTCTGAATTACCGCTGTCGAGTAAGCGCGGGAGACGTCCGTCCCCGCCGGATAATCTTAAAAATGGAGGTGTCATGCAATGTTCCGTACCTATCAGCCCAAGAAGCGTCAGCGCTCCAAGGAGCACGGCTTCCGCAAGAGAATGGCCACCCGCAACGGCCGCAAGGTTCTGGCGCGCCGTCGTGCCAAGGGTCGTGCCCGTCTGACCCATTGAGGTCACGGAAGGTGCATCGCACATAAGGATATGCCCTGAGGGACGGAGGACTTGCTCCCCGTCCCTATCGGTGTATCTGCGCTGCAAGGAGAAAATGAGGGAAAAATGGACGCAAGAGTAACGGTGAAGCAAAACGGCGACTTCCGCCGCATATACCGCAGGGGACGGTCAGCCGTCACCGGCGGCATGGTGGTCTACTGCCTGAAAAACAAAAAGGGCATGAGCCGCCTGGGCGTCACCGTCTCCACGAAGGTGGGGCACGCCGTGGTGCGTAACCGTGTCCGCCGCCGTTTCCGCGAGCTGTACCGCCTCCATCGGGGCGAGCTGCTCCCCGGCTACGACATTATTATGGTGGCGCGTGTCCGCGCCGCCGCCATGCCCTATCAGAAGCTGGAGAGCCAGTACCTGCGCTGCCTTGCGGAGCTGGGAATGCTGGAGGAGGACGAATGAAACGACTTCTCCTGCGACTGATCCGCTTTTACCGCCGCGCCATCTCCCCCCTCTTCCCCCCCAGCTGCCGCTATATCCCCACCTGCTCTCAGTACGCCCTGCAGGCGATCGAGAAATACGGTGCGGCAAAGGGCGGCTGGCTGGCATTGAAGCGATTTATGCGCTGCCATCCCTTCCACCGTCACAAGGGCGGCTGGTATGACCCGGTGCCCTGAACCCCAGCGAGCCTCAAAAACTAACGGAGGAAAAAAAGTATATGTTTGCACAGCTCGGCTACTATATCTGTGTGCCGTTCGCGTGGCTCACCCGCCTGTTCTACACGTGGACAGGCTCCTACGGTATCGCGCTGATCCTCTTCACCCTCATGGTGAAGCTGGTTCTCCTTCCCTTCCAGCTGAAAAGCAAGAAGAGTATGCTCCGCATGGGGCGTATGAACAGCAAGGTGCAGGAGATCCAGAAGCGGTACGCCAACAACAAGGAGAAGCAGCAGCAGGAGATCGCCGACCTCTACGCCCGCGAGGGTGTCAACCCCATGTCCGGCTGCCTGTGGTCCTTCCTGCCCTTCCCCATCCTTATCGCCCTGTACTACATCATCCGCACCCCCCTGCGCTACTTCATGTCCCTGTCCAACGAGGTCATCGCCAAGATCACTGAGCTTGCGGTGTCTCTGGGCTACGTGTCCGGCGCGTCGGGACAGGCTGCGGCCTACGACCAGATCTATCTGGCGAAGTTCATCCACGAGCACTGGGCGGAGTTTGACGGCAAGTTCCCCGGTCTTATCGACCTGAACTACCACTTCCTTGGCATGGACCTTTCCAACGTCCCCAAGGATCTCTTCGGTCAGTTCCCCTCCGGCGGCTGGGCGGTCATCGGTCTGATGATCATGCCCCTGATCTCCGCCGCTCTGCAATTCCTGATGACCCAGATCTCCATGAAGAGCAACGGCAACGCCAACATGAACGGCTCTTCCAAGGCGATGCTGTACATGATGCCTCTGATGACGGTCTGGATGGGCTACATCCTCCCCGCCGCCCTGTGCGTCTACTGGATCGCCAACGCCG
>OLOS01002306.1_pt1 | contig 13348 bp, 13 predicted proteins | sample 1672631 | NCBI WGS metagenome assembly OLOS01 (sample SAMEA3136707, study PRJEB25190) | human gut metagenome | biome: human gut; feature: human-associated habitat; material: faeces | place: Austria | collected 2013 | reverse complement strand
GACTCCTCCAAACGCCTTTTTATGTAGTCGGAAGCATTTTTATATGCCTCCGGCACACATATATTCTTTAGCGAACAAGCTTTACAGGAATTGTTTTTGCGAACTCGCGGAGTATATCCGCGCCGATAGTATTCGTGCATTTCCTCGGACATAGCTGCGACAAGTGAACGAAGCTCGTCATCAAGGATAATCTCAACCCGATGATTGAGTTCAAAATAGAAAAGATAGGCTTTTTCTATGGGCGGACAGACAAGCATTTCTTCAAGGCACATGGCTTCACAGCAAAGCTGAAGTCTGTCTGCGGGATTTTCCTTGGGTCTGCCGCGCTTGTATTCCACGGGGCAGGGGAGCCATTTTCCCGGAGTGCCGAAAATCGGCACTCCGGATTTACTGCTTTTGAATTCAACCACATCGCAAATTCCGCTTAAACCGAGTTTGCGAGAAGAAACCGGCATTTCCCGAATAAGAATAGTATCGCCGCGTTTTTCTCTGGCGGGGCCGCTGTGAGCATGCTCATGCTTTGCTCTGCCGTCGGCGGTGAGATAATTTTCATTCCACTGCTGCTCAATGTGTATTAAAGCCCATTGCCGCCGACAAAACGAAAAGTGCTGAATTCCGCTTAACGGAAGAAAATCATCTTCACTGTATTCCATAAAATCAGTCCTTGCAAATAACGCTTATATGTTCGGGAAGACGGGATTCGTCTATATTTACAATGTAATCATTAAAGGAACGCGCGGGCTTTTCTTCATCGGCCCTCTTTACGGTGACGAGGTCAAAAAGCTTGTGAGCGGGGGCGCTGCCGAGCTCGCTGTCGTGCTTAAAGATAATGAGCTTTCTTACCGCCATATTTCCTCTTGCGGCGGAATGGTCGTATTCGAACATATTTATAATAGCGTTCCACAAAAGCTCAAGGTCTTCGTCGGAAAAACCGGTGGTTTTGCGCGCAAGATTTGCGGAAATATATCCGTGAGCACGGTAAAGCGCATAGGGAACAATGAATTTTTCGCCCATGGTGTGGGAACCCTTTTCACTAAAGTCTTTTTCGGTTGCCTGAGCGGTTCTGGTAATGGTTATATCCTGCTGAATAATAGGGTCTATGGAGCGGGCGAAGCCGAGCTGAACGGGTCCGCATACCTGACCGCAGTTGAGCTTTGCGGAAACAAATCCTGTCATGACGGCACCGAAGGTGCGAATGTCAAAATAGTTTTTGCACATAAAGTCACGAAGCTTTATCTCAAAATCAGGGTCTTCCTTTGCGGCTTTTTTGGGATCCTTGGGATTTACGCCGATGGCTTCAAAGGCTTTGTTATCTTTGCTGTTGAGGGGAGCGTCGTCGCGGATATAAATAGTGTAACCGGGAACATCCTCCTTTACGGTTTCCACATATCTGCGAATTTTCTTTTTAAGGCAAACATCGGTGACGATACCTTGGTTTGTTTCCGGGTCTACGCGGGGCATATTGACGGAATCCGGGTCGCCGTTGGGGTTTCCGTTTTCAACATCAAAAAGGATAATGAATTCGTAACGGTTTTTAATAGCTTCGGACATAATTTATTCCTCCTCTTTCTTTGCATAAAATTTTTGGGTTTGATGATAATATCCTAAAATAAATACGCCTTGTTCTTCCATATTAAGCGACTTGGGAAATCCGGAGTCCACGGAAGAAAGTATTTCCGAGAGAGTTTTTTCATAATATATCGCCAAACCGGGATATTCGCTCTTGAGCGATTTTATATGATAGTTTTTAAGCTTGAGTATCTGCGGAAATACAAGAGCCGGGGTTGCGCAGGCAGAATCAAAATATTTGTCCTTTATTGTATCTCTTTTTGGTTCGTCATCACTCTTATCGGTTTTATTTTTGCTCTCAAAAGTGGATTTTTGTATTTTTTCACAAACCGCAAATGCGCGCCCCAAAAGATACGGCGTATATTTGCATTCATCATTAAGCTCCAATGTAAGCGCCTCCTTGAGTTTTTTATTTGTACTGTTTTTAATAAGATAAGCCTTTATAATTGCGGCTCTGGAGCGGGTTATGCTCTTGTCCGCTTTAAGGCGCTTTATAACGCCGAAAAAGAGGCTTGCGGGATATACGGTGTTGTTGAATACTGCTTTGAGCACCGCCGCCGCAAGAGTGGGTTCGGGCTCGTCTTTCATTTTATCACGAACGGTTTCTTTAAGCATTCCGCCGATTGACGGTATTTTGCCGATCGCACCGGAGGATATGATTTCAAGCCGTTTGTAGTGCTCGTCTATATTTTTGGCGAAGCTTCCGAAGCTGTTTTTCAGAAAGAAGCGAACTGAAAGGCGAGAGGCATTCGGAGAAATTCCGAGAATGTAAAATTCCTCATCGGGGACGAGAACCATTCCGGAAATATCGACCCTATGTCCCTTTGCAAGCTCGGATATTACATGGGTTACATCATTTTCGCTAATGGGCGACGGCATACCGTATAAAACACGCATAACATCGGAGTATTCGTCCTCCGCGGATTTCGCCCAGCAGAAAATTGTCAAATTATCAAACGAAATTACATTGTGCTCCCTGTTTGCAAGCATATAGCTCAGTGCGGTGGTGTAGGCGAACATAATATCCTTGCTCACCGGTGCATTGAGAGCCTGACTGTTGTGCTTTCCGTAGGATTCAACCGCATCGTTATTAAAGCATACCATTGAGGCGCCGGAGGATTGAGCACCGCGGACGCCGCGTATTTGAGTATGCAGCTTTGCTATCTCACGGTGCTGACCGCTTACCATACAAAGGCCGGTTTCGCCGCCGTTTTTACGACTGTTCCAAGCGCTTTTTATGCTTTCGTAATCCGTTATGTACTTGCCATGATACATGAAAATCAGATTGCCTGCGGTGCAAACATCTTCAAAGCAGTCCTTCAAAGCCTGATGCTCATGCGCTTTTTCGGGATTCCATAAATCAAAGAATTTGAGCACGGCGGCAGCCTCCGGGGTATTGACCTTGTCAAGAATACTGCGGTGCAGTTCCCGGCAAGCCTCAAAACGCGCAGTATTCTTTTTGTCGGCAGGTTCGCTTATTCCGAGCATATAATCCGGCTTGTCGCATAAAAAGTTCGACGATATGGCGGCAGTACGAATAACTCTTTCCGGAACGAGTATTTTTGACGGAATAATTTTGCTTTTTCCATTTGCATCGGTTTCATTCTCGAACAGGGAAACGACCTCGGCAAGCTCGCCTTCATCGGTTATCAAAAGGGCATAAGAAACTTTCTCGTAGCACCACCCGGAAACAGGTATATCTTTGCCTTTTTCAAGAAGAGAATAGTAATAATCCGAAAGAGCCTTTATTATCATTCTTTCACCTCGCAATCACGAAGGTCAATAAGACCGTCTTTCATAACAGCGCGGAAAAATTGGGGACGGATATTTTTCGGGTCGGAAAAATCCATGTCATACAGCATATAACCGAGGTCTTTTTCACCCATAAGCTCGGGCGCAACCTTTGGTGTTCCGCTGAACGGGGCAATATTTGCGGGAAATTCGCGGCAGCCGAAATACGGTTGGTGAAAGTTTTTTCCCTGTTCAAGGCGGCGGCGAATTGTGTCGCAGAATTTGCCTTCATTGTCGCTTGAGTTTGCTTTATCCGTCATCTCAAAATGAGCCTCAATAACATAGTGGACATCACGCAAAAGGGTGGAGGCGCGCTGCTGAATGTCGGATGATGTAACAAGTGACGGCATTTTTCCGCCGAACGCCGCGGATTTTGCCGCGCTGTACGGTATTTTGGATTTCACTTCGTTTCTGCGTATATTGTCAAACTTTATGGGGTTTAATACCCATATCCGGTCGATTTTGTACCGCAGACCGGGATGCCAATACACGGCTTCGAGTATTCCTCTGGCGGCCGAGGGCGTGATTACATCGTAGCTGCATCGTTCCACCTTAAATTCGGGGCGAGAAAACAGTGCATAATCGCCCCATACTTCAAATTTTACAGACAAATTCACCACTTCCTTTTTATATTATGAAAGCGTCCCCGCTTGCTTCATGGATATTAAGACCGCTTTCGCGGCTATATAGGTTTTCGTTTATGAGCACGGCAAAATTATCGGAAATCTCGATTATCTGCCCCTCTGCGAGGAGATTTTTGTACTCGTTTACATAGATGTTTACGCAGTATTTTGAGGCGCTTCTGAAAAGCTTCCTTGAAAAGTTCCCGGAGAAAAACTCCTCTGCGATTGCCGCGGCATCACTGTTTTCGGGAACGAAAACAGTGGCAGTGTCGTTGTCGATAAGCTTGAAGCGCGAGGATATTTCACCGAAAGGAAGTGCGCTTCCGTTATAGCCGCAGTTTGTAATATCAATAATTTTTTTCTTGTCCAAAGAGTCCTTTTGCAGGTTATGTATTCCGTCAAAATATGATTTTACGGCTTCCGGAGAGGACAAATCCTCAAAGCCGCGCTCAATTTCGTGGAATATGGCTATGTTCTTGCCGATAAGCTTCGGAGCGTTTCCGGCGGGCTTATAAACATAAACAATACTTTTCTCGAGCGAGTGCCTGCCCTCACGGTTGCAGCGCCCCGCAGCTTGAAGAATCGAGTCAAGCCCTGCCTCGGCGCGAAAAACAATGTCAAAATCCAAATCGACGCCCGCTTCCACAAGGGAAGTGGCGGCAACCCTGCACGGAAGACCGATAGCAAGGCGCTCCCGGATTTCGCTTATTATCCGCCGGCGGTCTGCGGGAGTCATAAGGGTGGAGAGATGAAAGCGCCCATCCTCCGGCAAAAGTGAGAAAAGCTCCGCAGCTTGTTTTCGGGTTTGAGAAACCACAAGAACATGGCTTTCCGAACGAACTCTTTCCGCAAGCTCATCACAGGAAAGCTCGCCCGCATTTATGAGCGTAGTTCGCTTTAAGGAGGAGAAAAGCTCTTTTGTGTCGGGATAAATTTCCGTTACAGATACTCCTCGTTCCGCAAAGAAAGGGTTTAATGACGGCTGAGTGGCGGTGCAAAGCACTGCGGTGCAGTTATAATGTTTGGTAAGCTCGGCTATGGCGTAGACGCAGGGAAGAAGATAATCGGTGGGTATCATCTGCGCTTCGTCGAACACAATTACGCTGTTTGCGATATTGTGAAGCTTTCTGCATTTTGAAACTCTGCTTCCGTACAGAGATTCAAAAAATTGCACATTGGTGGTCACGATTATCGGAGCGTCCCAGTTTTCCGTGGAGAGGCGCAGGCGGCGCTTGACAGGGTCTTCGCCACAGTCGTCATAATCGGATATTTCCGCAGCAGAGTGGTGTTCAAGAACATTTTCTTCGCCGAATATTTCGCGGAATTTATCTGCGGTTTGCTCGATTATATTTACATAAGGAATAACATAGATTATCCGCTCCGCACCGTTTGCGGCGGCGTGATTTATCGCCATGGCAAGGCTTGAAACGGTTTTTCCGCCTCCGGTGGGAACGGTAAGGGAATACACTCCACGAGGGCGGCTTTTTCCGAAATCAATGCAGGTATTGAGAACTTTTGTTCGTAAAAAATCAAGGGAATTCTTCGGTCGGGAAAATCTTTTTATGTACTCGGTAAGCTTATCTTTAAGCTGTTCTATGGAATCAAAGTTTCCGCGAGTGATGCTTTTATCGGACATAAAGGCTTCCGTATCGAGAAAATCGGCGTCCGTAAGGCAGGAATAAAGCATTCTGGTGTAAAACGCCACTTCAAATAAGTCCTTTGGGCGGAAAGGGATTTTTTTATCGGGAGGGACGAGAGGAATACTTATTTCATTCACATATTCGCTGTAATCGGGTATCTGTTTTTTCACCCTTGCGTAAAGCGATTTTCCGTCAACATCGACTTTGCTTCCCAAATCCGGAAGCCCGCCGTGATGCCCGGCAACGCAGAGCGCGCCGGGAATATCAATTAACTTGAGCAGTTCCTTCGCTCCGGCGGTGGAGTGATCAACCTTCGGGCCGCCGTGAAGCCGCTTTTTAAATTCATTGCTGCATTTTCCTATGTCATGGGCACAGCCGGTTGCGTGACCTTCTTCCGCTGCGGAAAAGCTGCTTGCAAACTTCCCGGAAAGCTCGGCTACCGCCGTAAGGTGCTCTCTGACGGTTTGCTTTCTTCCGTCCTCGGATATATGAGCATAGCGCAAAGGAAATCATCTCCTTTCAAAGAATATGATAACATTAAAATATTGAAATGTCAATAAATTTTGTTGAAAAGTGCTAACAACTCCTACAGAAGATTGAAGCTTAAAATTGTGCAATATTCACAAAATGATGTATTATAGTCGGCGAGCCGAATTTAACAGAAAAAAGCAACAGGCAGTAAAGAATCCCGTGCTCAAAATGAGCACGGGATTTTTGTGAGGATATTATTCAGGCGGTTTTCATATTTACGCGGAGCTTATCGGCAATAAGTGCGATAAATTCGCTGTTGGTGGGTTTGCCTTTGCCGCTGTGGATTGTGTACCCAAAGTAAGAATTGAGCACATCCACATCGCCGCGATCCCAAGCAACCTCGATGGCGTGTCGAATGGCACGTTCGACGCGGGAAGAGGTTGTGCCATGCTTTTTGGCGACGGAAGGGTAGAGGCACTTTGTAACGGAATTCATTATGTCGATGTCGTCAACGGCCATCATGATGGCTTCGCGCAGATAGTGATAGCCTTTGATGTGTGCGGGTACTCCGATTTGGTGAATTATATCTGTAATCACAACTTCAAGGTTGGTATCATTTTGAGTTTTTGAATCCGCGGCGCTTAAAGAATTTACACAGAAGCTTTTTATGCGTTCAGCAAGGGTTGCACAGTTGATGGGCTTTATAAAGCAATAGGCGGCGCCGCCGGAGAGAAGCTCACGCTCGACGATGGCGCTGTCGGAAGGAATTATAGCAATAAAAAGAGGAGAATTTTCACTCAAAACATCACAGCTTTGCTTGATTACGCCGAGCATATCAAGATTTTGCATAAAGGCATTGCAGATTACGATGTCGGGTTTTTGGCTTAGAATACTGGCGGAAAGTTTGTCGCCGTCGCGCTCAACAAACTCGGCAAAAAATCCGGTGCCAAGCGCTTCCGAACAGGAGCGGCAAAAATCCATGTCGTCGTCAGAAATTATTATTTTTATTTTCTTGTCCATTTCCTACTCTTTCTCCGCACGAAAAAAGTTTTTACAGCCGGAAAGCTCGCAGGTGCGGTCGAAAATTCCGGTGGGAATTTATGTAACTTCCGGATATAATAATACCACAAAATTACAAAATGTCAATGAAATTACACAATTTTACAATAGTTTTTTTACACAAAATTTCTGCGCGATTTTTGTGTATTATGCTAAAAAGTCGGGGAAAAAGGCCAAAAAGAAGGGTTTAACAAAAAAATATTGTTTTTTAATGTCGAATTGCGTTTTGAGCTTGCAGCACGAAACGTTGCAGCTAAACAGAAAAAGCCCCAAAGGGGCGAGGAGAGGGCTTTATTTTGCTTCGCAAGAAACGGAATACATATTCTCCGCAAAAATTGCGTAGCCTTTTGTCGGGTCGTTGACAAAAACATGGGTAACCGCACCTACGAGCTTTCCGTCCTGAATAATCGGGCTGCCGCTCATACCCTGAACAATTCCGCCGGTGGCTTTAATCAGCTTCGGGTCGGTGACCTTTATAACCATGTTTTTTGTGAGGGTGTTTTCCGTAAGAGAGATTTTTTCGATGTCGATTTCGTATTCCTTAGGCGTGTTGCCGCTTACGGTGGAAAGAATTACGGCGGCGCCCTCGTGAACCTCCTGCTTGGGAGCAATGGGAAGAACTGTTCCGGAGGGCGCGGTGCTCAAAACTCCGTAAACGCCGGCTTCTCCGTTTTGCAAAATCGTACCCATGGCTTCGGTGCTCAAAAAGCTTCCGCAAAGCTCTCCGGGAGCACCGGCGGCACCCTTTTTGACCCTGTTTACGGTGGCGGGAACTACCTCGCCGCTTAAAAGGGAAAGGGCTTCTCCGGTATCAATGTCGCAAACGGCGTGTCCCAGTCCCGCGAAGCCCATGCTTTCGGAGTCGTAAAAAGTCAGAGTACCTATTCCGGCGGAGCTGTCGCGCACCCACACCCCGATTTTGTAATCGCCTTCGGAGGTGAGCACGGGAGTTACCGAAACGGTGCTCATTTTTTCGCCGCGCTTTATGAGCATGCTCAAAGCCGAACCGCCGGAATTGCTGATGCTCAAGGCAACATCTTCATTTGTATAAACCTTTTCGCCGTTGACGGAGCAGATAATGTCACCCTCAGAAATTCCGCATTCAACAGCGGGACAGACAAAGCCGTGTTCGGTGGAAACCCGGGAAAGTCCTACGATGAGCACGCCGTCGGTGAACATCTTTATGCCGAACGGACTGCCGCAGACGGTAACGGCTGTGTCGTCCGTGACTTCCACATGAACGCTTTTTATCGGAATAATTCCAAGCAGCCGGAGTTGTGTGGAATAAGAGCTTGCGCTGTGACTTATAACTTCGGTGGAAGCTTTGGGGTCGCCGAAGGTCACAAGATTTTTGTATGATGAGCTGAAAGCAAGATTCTCGCCGCTTGCGGTGAAGTATCTGTCCGGCAAAAGCTGCTGAAAGGCGAGCACCGCGCTCATCAAAACCGCAATTACGGCGGTAAAAACGCAGGCGCTTCGCCTGTAAATTTTGTAAAACAAATTCGCCACCTCCTCAAGCATATTTTTTGCGCGGCGAAGATATATATCCGCGGCAAAAACAGTGCAAAGCGGCGGCGCAAAACGGAATTATAAATGTAAAATTATTATTTTAAGAAAAAGAGTGTTGACGGGCGGAGAAAAATTATATATAATTGATTCAATAAATCGTGCGGCAAATATATTATTTATGTTTTATATAATAAATTTGATAAAAAGGCTTGACTATTTTTTCCCTTTGTGGTATAGTGGATATACCTCTAAAAGGGTTTATTTTTTTGCAAAAAAACAGCGTCCTTTAATTGAGGGAGGCAAAAATTCCAAGAATCAGGAGGTGCCGCAATGCGAGTCAAAATAGTGTTGGCCTGCACAGAGTGCAAACAACGCAACTACACTACCATGAAAAACAAAAAGAACGATCCGGACAGACTTGAAATGAAAAAGTACTGCAGATTCTGCCGGAAACACACGCTCCACAGAGAAACTAAGTGATGAAAGGAAGTAATTGATAGTGGCAAACGAAAATACTGCTAAAAAGCCGTCTTTCATCGCAAGGGTAAGTCGATTCTTCAAAGACATTTCCGGTGAGCTTAAAAAGGTCGTATGGCCCAGCAAAAAGCAGGTGTTCAATAACACCATCGTCGTAATTGTCGTAGTTATTCTCTCTTCCCTTGGTATCAGCCTGATAGATTACTTCTTCGGTCTGATTATCAAACTGTTTTTCGGCTCTTAATGTGCGAAAGGAACTAATTTATGGCTGAAACTCCTAAATGGTATGTTGTCCACACATATTCCGGTTATGAAAACAAAGTTGCCGGCAATATCGAAAAAGTAATCGAAAATAAGCGTTTTCACGACATTATTTTTGATGTAAGCGTACCGACCGAAACCGTAGTTGAGGTTACTGATAACAAAAAGCGCGAGGTAGAGCGCAAGATTTTTCCCGGATACGTCCTCGTTAAGATGATTCTTACGGACGAGTCTTGGTATGTTGTCAGAAATACCCGCGGAGTCACCGGGTTCGTCGGCCCGGCTTCAAAGCCGGTGCCCCTCAGCGAAGAAGAAGTGGCGAAGCTTGGTATCGGTTCTAAAACGGTTGAACTTAAATACGCCGTCGGAGACATTGTATCTATTGTCGGAGGTCCGCTTGAAGGATTTGACGGTAAAGTTGAGTCCATCGATGTTCCGAACAACAAAGTTCGTGTTATCGTCTCCATGTTTGGACGCGATACACCTGTTGAGCTGGAGCTTGAACAGGCAGCCTGCAAAAAATGAAAGGCTTCTTTTTGAGGTAATCGGTCGCTTAAAGACCGATGAACGCAAGGCATAGGTGCTTTGCGTGTGGGAGGAATCGAAAATCTATTACTTAACAATCGGTTCCGCTTGACCACGTAATGGTTGGAGGTTTGAAAACAATGGCACAGAAAGTTATTGGCTTAATCAAGCTGCAAATTCCGGCCGGAAAAGCTACTCCGGCACCGCCCGTTGGTCCTGCACTTGGCCAGCACGGCGTAAATATCATGGCGTTCACCAAAGAATTCAATGAACGCACCAAGAACGAAATCGGCATGATCATCCCGGTTGTTATCACCGTTTATGCCGACCACAGCTTCTCTTTCATTACCAAAACCCCTCCGGCAGCGGTTCTTATTAAGAAAGCTGCCAACGTAACCAAGGCTTCCGGCACGCCGAACAAGACCAAGGTTGCAAAGATCACTTCCGAACAATGCCGCAAAATTGCCGAAACCAAGATGCCCGACCTTAACGCAGCATCTGTTGAAGCGGCAATGAGCATGATCGCCGGTACTGCCCGTTCCATGGGTATTACCGTCGAAGACTAAGCGAGGAGGTTTGCAATAATGAAACACGGAAAAAAATATGTTGACGGTGCAAAGCTTGTCGAGCACGCAAAGCTTTACGAAGCAAACGAGGCTCTTGACCTTGCATGCAAAACCGCTACCGCTAAATTTGATGAAACCATTGAATGCCACGTTCGCCTCGGCGTTGACTCCCGTCATGCCGACCAGCAGGTTCGTGGTGCAGTCGTTCTTCCCAACGGAACCGGCAGAGAAGTAAAGGTTCTCGTTTTCGCAAAGGGCGACAAGGTTCAGGCAGCTCTTGACGCAGGCGCAGAATACGCAGGCGCAGAAGAGTATATGCAGAAAATCATGTCCGAAGGTTGGATGGATTTCGACGTAGTTATCGCTTCTCCCGATATGATGGGCGTTGTTGGTAGACTCGGTAAAATCCTCGGACCGAGAGGTCTTATGCCTAACCCCAAAGCAGGCACTGTAACTCCCGATGTTGCAAAGGCTGTTAAAGAAGCCAAAGCCGGTAAAATCGAGTATCGTCTTGATAAAACCAACATCATCCACTGCCCCATCGGCAAGGCTTCCTTCGGCACCGAAAAGCTTCAGGAGAACTTCGATACCCTTATGGGCGCTATCGTAAAGGCAAAACCTGCAGCAGCAAAAGGTCAGTATGTCAAATCCTGCGTAGTTTCCGCTACCATGGGCCCCGGCGTAAAGATCAACCCTGCAAGATTTGTGTAATTTTTAATTACGAGAATAAAACGGCTTCACCTTTTGGCGAAGCCGTTTTTGCGTGATAAAAAGAGAACGAAAGCTCTTTCAGGGCTTGGAATAGAGATCAAATATATTTCTTCAATTTAAAGGTTAGCCCATCATATTGTCCGTCGACTTCGCCTATGTTACGATTGCACTCGATAAATCCAAACTTTTTGGCACAGTGGATCATACGAACATTGCCTGACCAAGTTTGCGTGTAAATCTCGTCCTCGCCGTTTTCAAAATGGTAATTTATAAAGGCACGCAGAGCATTTGTGCCGATTCCGTTGCCCCACAAATTATGTTCACAAATATCGATACCCACGGCCAAATGGGCAGGTTGCCCATTTTCGACTTTTCCGATCCATTCGTAGTTTTCGTCAATGTGATAGGCGCTTACCCAGCCGATATGCCTGCCGTTCCATTCGATTTCGAGCCTGTAACGACGGACATCATCCGGACGATTTTTCCTGGATTCGTAATATTCCGTCCAGCGTTTCCGCTCAGTTTCCGCATCCGTGTCCTCTTTTTCCCAGGGAGCATCCCAGTTTTCCCATTCACGCTCAACGGTGAACCAATGTACATAATCTTCAATGTCGGACTCTATCATATCTCGAAGGATGATATTTTCAAATTCAATTCTCATAATCTGCTCCTTCAGGTTTATGCCAAATGCTTGTATTTAGCAATTGCTTAGCGATATGTTTTTTCTTAATTACGGTCTTATTGACACAAGCGCCGAAGCACTCTTTTTGTTTATTAAATACATATTTATATATTTCGCACCCGTCCGTCATTCCGCAATATAAAAAGCCGCTTTTCACCGCTATGTGTTTAGTTGCTTTCTGATTGGGGCTGCATTCAATGACGGCGTAGTCGTATTCGTGTTTTGCCGTTTGTAAAAGTGCCGCGGTAAGCTCGCTTGCATAGCCCTTGTGCCACTCGGCGGGGGAGAGAACCCAGCCGAGCTCCGCACCGTGCTCATCATAGCGGTGAAAAATCAAATATCCGATGAACCTTTTACTGAGGTCGCAGACCGCATAGATAAGCGGCGGGTCGGAAAGACCCGCCTTCTTGAGGAAAGCTTCGGCGGCTTCGCGGGAATAGGGCGGCTCGAGATATTTCATTACCGGTTCATCGGACAAAAGCAGGAATAAATCATCAATGTCGCCGGGTAGCATTCTGCGCACAAACAGATTTTTCGTTTTGCACAGAATCATTTCTTGTTATAATCGCATTTGCCGTCGGCGCAGTCGATAACGATTTTTCCGCAGCCGCGGCAAAGATAAGCCCTTACGGCGGAGCCGGTGATATGAAAATCGGAGAGGGTAACGGCACCTTCAAAATACTTTGCGGGACCTACAAGACGCCTTTTTTCGCCGGGGTACCAGCACAGCGCTTTTTTGCTCTGGATAGAGCCGAGTTCCATTTCTTTTCCGCAATAAGGACAATTCATAGTAGTTCCTCCTGTATAATTTGTTTCGCTATCGAACAATTATATTATACACGAAGGGATACAAAAAGTAAATGCTTATCAATAATTTTCCGCTTTTATTGCAAAATAAGCCCGCGGCTTTCCGCAAACCGGGCAATTTTCCGGCGCAGCTTCGCCTATGTGAATATGCCCGCAGTTGCCGCATATCCACATAACCGCCGTGCCGCTGCGGAAAACCTCGTTGTCCTTCACATTTTTAAGCAGCTTGTTAAAGCGCTTTTCGTGCTCGCTTTCGATTTTGCCCACAAGCTCGAATTTTACGGCGATGTCGTCAAAGCCCTCCTCGCGGGCGGCTTTTGCGAAGGCGTCGTACATTTCCGCCCATTCGTAATGCTCTCCGGCTGCGGCGGAGGTGAGATTGTCCTCGGTTTTGCCTGCGGCGCCGAGATAATTGAACCAAATTTCCGCATGAGCACGCTCGTCGTCCGCGGTTTCGAGGAACAGGTTTGCGATTTGCTCAAAGCCGTCGGCGCGAGCCTTCGCCGCAAAGAAGGTGTACTTGTTCCTAGCCAGCGATTCGCCGGAAAATGCGGTTATAAGATTTTGTTCGGTTTTTGAATTTTTAAGCTCCGTATAAAAGCACCGTCCTTTCGCAGTTAGTTTTGACATTAAAATACTTGCCGAAACGCAAAAATA
>OLOS01002302.1_pt1 | contig 13364 bp, 10 predicted proteins | sample 1672631 | NCBI WGS metagenome assembly OLOS01 (sample SAMEA3136707, study PRJEB25190) | human gut metagenome | biome: human gut; feature: human-associated habitat; material: faeces | place: Austria | collected 2013 | reverse complement strand
CGGAGCAACGGAAAGACGGGCCTCGCGCTGCGGAGTGTTTTCAAAACCAAGCCCGGCCCCGACCTGCGTTGACACAGCTGGCGGTTCTTGGGCATCGCTTGCTGGTGGGGTTCCTTGTCTGAGTTGGACTTAGTTGGTGGGACCACTCGTCTCGGTCGCTGTCCCGCACCGTTCCGGCGCGGGAGGCGCGCCGCTGCGGGAGTGCTAGTCGGTCATTGTTGGCGCCGAAGCACCGTCCCGCCCCAGCATCGATCTTAGCTTCTCAAAGCTTTCCTCGCTCAGGCAGTGCTCCATGTGGCAGCCCTCTTGCGACGCCACCTCGGCCGATACGCCTGCATCCTCCAAAAGCCCCACGAAAAAGCAGTGGCGCTCCCACATTTGGCGCGCGACCTCCAGACCGCGCTCTGTCAGATGAACATCTCGTTTGCCCATTTCGACATAGCCGTTGCTTTCCAGCGTCGCCATGGCCTTGGAAACGCTCGCCTTGGTTACGCCGAGGTACTCCGCAACGTCGATCGAGCGCACGATGCCCTGACGTTCCGACAGAACGTAGATCGATTCGAGATAGTCTTCTCCGGATTCACGTAGGGCCATGGGCCGCCTTTCGCGATGATTGCTAGTTAGCCTTTGGATACTTTCCACGACTAACTTTACCGCAGAAGTTGCCCATGTCTTACTACTTTGCCTAAAAGTTAGCCGTGTTTCACAAAACGTGCGGGACGAAAACAAAATGGGGACGCCCCGCAAGGAGTGTCCCCAGGTGCCAGGTGCCGGCCCGCAGTTACATCAATCCAAAGTGCTTCGCGGCGTTGTAGATGCCGTCGTCGTCCACGGCAGTCGTCACATAGGTCGCCGCAGCTTTCACCGTGTCCTGTGCGTTGCCCATGGCCACACTCGTGCCCACGGCGGCAAACATCGACAGGTCGTTCTCGCCGTCGCCAAAGGCAATCGCCTCGCTCGCGTCGATACCAAGCCGCTCGAGCGTCGCTGCCACGCCCAGGTCCTTGCCGCCGTTAGCGGGAATAATGTCGCAGAACAGGTCGCACCAGCGCGTGGTGAGCGAATGCGACACGGCGTCGGTCACGATATGCTCGTCGACCGGGTCCACAAAGGCGCAAAACTGGTAGACCGGTGCGTCAAAGGCGTGCTCAAACGGCTCCTCGTGGTAGACGATTCCCGCGTTGCTGCCAGCCGTCACCACGCGCTCGGACAGGCGGTTCACAAACGAGTTCTCGCCCTGCATGCACAGCGAGTCGTAGCGCCCCTGCGCCACCTGGTCCACAATCACCGCGACGTCGTCCGAATCGATCGGGCAGCTGCGGTAAACCCCCTCGGCATCAAAGCAGTGCTGGCCCGAAAGCGTAATGTACGCATCCCAGCCCAGGTCGAACAGCCAGTCCGGCATCTGGTAGGTCGGACGGCCCGTGGCGATCACGCACGCAATCCCCTGCTCGTGAAAGCTGTCGAGCACCTGCTGCGCCGACGCCGGAATCCGGTGGGTCTTAAAGCTCAGCAGCGTGCCGTCGATATCGAAAAACGCGGCTTTGATCATTCTCGCCTACTCCTCGCCCTCGAGCTTTTCGCTCGCCTCGAGCCACGCCATCTCCAGCTCGTCCATGGCAGCGTGAGCCTCGTCGATCTTTGCCTGCTGCTCGCCGAGCGCCGTGTAGTTGGTGGGATCGACTTGGGCCATTGCCGCCTCGGCCTCCTCAACGCGGGTGCGCTGCGTCTCCATCTTGCGCTCGAGCGAACTCACCTCGCGGCGGAGCTTCTGGCGCTCGGCGTTGGACAGGCCGTTGGGCTGACCGCTCGACTTGGGCTTTTCGGCCGCAGCTGCCGCGGCACCGGTGTCGAACGTGCCGGTCTTGGCGCTCGGCGCGCCCACGGGCTCGCCCTCGGCGGTAGCGTTGCACAGGCGCAGGTACTGGTCCACGCCACCGGGCATATGCGTCAGGTGGCCGTCGAGCAGCGCCCACTGCTGGTCGGTCACGCGCTCCATCAAAAAGCGGTCGTGCGTCACCAGGATCAGCGTGCCGGGCCAGCCGTCCAGCAGGTCCTCGACAATCGCGAGCATGTCGGTATCCAGGTCGTTGCCCGGCTCGTCCAGGATGAGCACGTTGGGCTCGTCCAGAATCGTCAGCAACAGCGACAGGCGACGGCGCTGGCCGCCCGAAAGATCGCCGATGCGGCTCCAGAGCTGCTGCGTCGTAAAGCCCAGACGCTCGCAGAGCTTCTCGGGCGAAGTCTCCTTGCCGTCGATGACGTAGTACTTCTTATAGTTGCTGAGCACCTCGCGAATCGTGTCGCCCATGTAGGGCTCGAGCTCCTCGAGCTGCTGCGACAGCACGCCAAAGCGCACTGTCTGGCCGATCTTTACACGGCCGCGCGTGGGTTCAATCTTGCCCTGGATCACGTCGAGCAAGGTCGATTTGCCGGCGCCATTCTCACCCAAAAGACCATAGCGGTCGCCCGCACCAATGAGCCAGGTCACATCGGAGAGCACCTGCTTGGGCGCGCCGCCGGCATCCGCATAGCCGGCGTCCACGTCGACCACGTCGATAACCTGCTTGCCTAGGCGGCTCACGGCGAGGCGCTTGAGCTCCAGCTCGTCACGCATGGGCGGCACGTCGGCGATCAGCTCGCGAGCGGCATCAACGCGAAACTTGGGCTTGGTGGAACGCGCCTGGGCGCCGCGGCTCAGCCACGCGAGCTCCTTGCGTGCCATGTTGCGACGGCGCTCCTCGGTAACTGCGGCCATGCGGTCGCGCTCCACGCGCTGCAGGATATATGCGGAGTAACCGCCCTCGAAGGGATCGACCTGGCCGTCGTGGACCTCCCACATACTGGTACAGACCTCGTCCAAGAACCAGCGGTCGTGCGTGACCACGAGCATGGCGCCCTGACCGCGCTGCCAGCGAGCCTTTAAGTGGCGCGCGAGCCAGTTGATGGTGCGCATGTCCAGGTGGTTGGTGGGCTCGTCAAGCATAAGCACGTCATAGTCGCCGATTAGCAGGCGCGCGAGGTCCACGCGACGGCGCTGGCCGCCCGAAAGCTCGCCCACTGTGCCTTCCCAGGGCACATCGCTGATGAGGCCGGCCAGGATCTGGCGCGTACGCGGGCTCGAGGCCCACTCGTACTCGGGCGTGTCGCCGACGACGGCATGATGCACGGTGTCGGTATCGACGAGGTTGTCCTTTTGGCCGAGCAATCCGATCGTGGTGTCGCGGCGGTGCGTCACGCGGCCGTCATCGGGCTCCAACGTGCCGGCGAGTACGCTCAGCAGCGTCGACTTGCCGTCGCCGTTTTTGCCGACGATACCAATACGGTCGCCCTCGCCCACGCCGAGCGTCACGCTATCGAAAATATGCTTGGTGGGAAACTCTAGGCTGACGGAATCGCATCCCAAAAGAATCGCCATATGCCCTGCTCCTTCGTAGAAATTCAACGTTGTCCATGATAGCAGCGAAAAGGCGGGGCGCACACGACACAAAAAGGCGGGCCATCTCCCGCAAGAGATGACCCGCCTCTCCAATCAGTCCCGCGGCAACCGTGGCCGCCGCGGGCCTCAAGCATGTCCCGGACTAGGAGAACATGCCGGTGAGGTAATCATTCAGCCGCTTATCCTTGGGCCGTTGGAAAATCTCGTCGGTCTCGTCGTACTCGACCATATCGCCCATGTAGAAGAACGCCGTGCGGTTGGACACACGCGACGCCTGCTCCATGTTGTGCGTCACGATGACGATGGCGCGGTCGGCCACAATCGATGACATGAGGTCCTCGATCGCCAGCGTCGAGATGGGATCGAGCGCCGAGCAGGGCTCGTCAAACAGGATCACGTCGGGGTTGAGCGCCAGCGTGCGCGCGATACACAGACGCTGCTGCTGACCGCCCGAAAGCGCGTAGGCACTCTTGTCGAGCTTGTCCTTGACCTCGTCCCACAGCGCTGCGCCGCGCAGACTCTCCTCGACCATGCGGTCGAGCTCGTCGCGGTCGGTGATGCCGTGGCGCTTGGGCGCAAACGTGATGTTGTCGCGAATGGACTTGCGAAACGGGTTGGGCTGTTGGAACACCATGCCAATGGAGCGGCGCAGCTCGTAGGTGTTCTCGGTCTTGGTGTTCACGTTGCGCCCGCGGTAGTTGATCTCGCCTTCCACGCGGCAACCGCGAATCTCGCGATTCATCAGGTTGAGGCTGCGCAAAAAGGTCGACTTACCGCAGCCCGAAGGCCCGATGAGCGCCGTGATCTCGCCCTTGTGGAAGTCGAGCGACGTATTGTGCAGTGCATGGTGGTCGCCATAGTACACGTTGACGTCCTTGGTGGAGAGCACGACCTCGTCGCTCACGGCCTTGCCGCTCACGCGCACGCGCTTCTCGCTCTCCCCCACGCTCGACAGGAAGTCCTGGGTGTCGGACGATGCCGCTTCGGTTGCAGGCGTTACATTCATCTCGCTCATTCGGCCGTCATCCTCCTTGCCAGTTGCTTGCCCACGATACGGGCGACTACGTTAAACAGCAGCACGCAGATCATCAGCAGTGCCGCGGTGCCCCAGACGATCTGCTGAGCCTCGGGGCTGCCCTCGCCATAGATCTTGTAGATGTGCACGGCGAGCGACTCACCGGGGCGGAACACGTTCCAGGCGCAGGTGGGACTCGACAGGTTAAAGCTCAAGAAGTTCAGGCGAACCGGCGAGCTCATGCCCGAGGTAAAGAGCAGTGCTGCGGCCTCGCCAAAGACGCGGCCGGCCGAAAGCACGATGCCAGTCACGATGGCGGGCATGGCCTCGGGGATCAGGATGTGCAGCGTGGCCTCCCAGCGGGTGAGGCCCATGGCCAGGCACGCATCGCGCTGGGCCTGTGGCACGTCCTCGAGCGCCTGCTGGATCACGCGCACCAGGATGGGAATATTGAACATGGTGAGCGCGACGGCGCCGGAGATGATGGAGTACTTCCAGCCCAGCTGCACCGAGAACACCAGAAAGCCGAACATGCCGACGACGATGGAGGGCAGCGAGGACAGCGTCTCGATGGCGGTGGAGGCGATGTCGCGGATAGGGCCGTCCGGCGCGTACTCAACCAGGAAAACCGCGCCGCCCAGGCTGATGGGCACCGAGATGATCAGGGTGATCAGCAGCAGATAGAACGAGTCAAACAGCTGATAGAGCACGCCGCCTTGGGTTCCGTTGGCGCGCGCGGGCTGCGTGAGAAACCCCGGCTGGAACAGCATCGAGACGCCCTCGAACAGGATATAGGCCACCATGGAGATGACGATGAGCATGACGATGGCGACGATTGCCGTCAGCACGCCCGTGGCGATGCGGTCCTGCCTTTGGACCCGCCCGAGTCTCGTCTCGTCGATATGGATGCGCGTGCTAGCCACGAGCCTTCGCCCCCTTGCGGCCAATGAGATGGATGATCAGGATGAAGATGAGGCTCATGCCCATCAGCAGCAGACCAAGCGCCCACAGGACGTCGTCCTGCGCCGAGCCCTCGGCATAGACCGCCATAGACGTGGTGAGCGTGGTGGTGATGGTGGACGCCGGCGACAGCAGCGACGTCGGCATGGCCTCGATGCCGCCGATAACCATGCGCACAGCGAGCGTTTCGCCAAAGGCGCGGGTCATACCGAGGATGACCGCGGTCATGAGCGACGGCATGGCAGACTTGAGTACCACGTGCCAGATGGTCTGCCAGCGGGTATAGCCCAGAGCAAGCGAACCCTGACGGTAGCTGTCGGGCACGGCGCGCAGGCTATCGACCGAAAGGGTGGTCATCGTCGGCAGGATCATGACGGCTAGCACGATGGCGCCAGGCAGGATGCCCAGGCCCGTACTCACGTGGAAAACGCTCTTCATAAGGCCGACGACCACGTGAAAACCGATCAGGCCAAAGACGACCGAGGGAATACCGGTCAAAAGCTCAATGAGCGGCTGAAAGACCTTGGAACCAAACTTAGGGCTAATCTCGACCGCAAAGATGGCAGAGCCGATGGCGATGGGCAGCGCGATGAGCGTGGAGAGCACCATGACCGCAAAGGAGGTGACGATCAAGGGCAGGGCGCCGGTATAAGGCAGGCCGTTTTCGGCCGTGTTGGCCAGGTCCCACTTGGTGCCGGTGAAGAACTCGACGACCGAAACGCCGTCCTTGAGAAAAGCCGAGAGGCCCTTTTGGGCGACCATAAAGATGAGCGCGGCAACGACAAGCGTCACGAGCGCAACGCATGCGCCCGTGACGCCCAGGCCCACGTTCTCAAGGTCGCGCTTTGGCAGCTGTTTTGCCATTGCAAACCTTTCCGGGGCGGTTACTTATTTAGCAGAGACCTTGCCGCTGGCGTCCTTGACGACCTTCATGGCAGAGACGGGGATGAAGCCCTGCTCCTCGACAAGCTTGCCCTGGACGTCGCCGGAAAGCATGAACTCCAGGAAGGCCTTGGTGGCGTCGTCGGCGTCCTTTGCGCAGTACATGTGCTCGGTAGCCCAGATCTTGAAGGAGTCGTCGGTGACGTTTGCACTCTTGGGCTCCACGCCCTCGACCTTAATGGCGTTGAACTTGGAGTCATCGAAGTGCGAGAAATCGAGGTAGGAGATGGCGTTGTCGGTGCTGCCCATCTGAGTCTGGACGTCGCCGGACTTGTCGAGCTCGGCATCGCCCTTAAAGTCGACGGTCTCGTCGCCAAAGACGGCGGCCTCGAAGGTGGCGCGGGTACCGGAGCCGGCCTTGCGGTTGAGGACGACGATGGTGGCGTCGTCGCCGCCGACCTCCTTCCAGTTGGTAATCTGACCGGAGAAGATACCCTTGAGCTGCTCGAGGGACAGGTCGTCGACCTTGACGTTCTTGGAGACAACAGGACCCATGCCCACGACAGCAACCTCGTGGTCGACGAGGTTCTTGACCTGGTCGGCCTCGAGCTTGGTCTCGGCGAAGACGTCGGAGTTACCGATGGTAACGGTGCCGGCGGCAACAGCGGTCAGACCCTTGCCCGAACCGTTGCCCGAACCGGAGACGGAGACGTCGGGGTTGGCATCCATGAACTTCTCGGCAGCAGCCTCGACGAGAGCCTGGAACGAAGAGGCACCGTCGTAGGTCACCTCGCCGGAGACGGACTCGGCAGCAGCGGCGCTACCCTTGTCGGCGGCGTCGGATGCGCCGGAGCCGCCGCAGCCAACGAGACCGAGACCGACGATGCTGGCAAGACCACCAGCGAGGCCGAGGAACTGACGACGAGAATAAGCCTGATCGAGCATGATCTTCCTTTCATACATGCGACTCGCGGGCACCCTGCCCGCTTTGCTGTTTGGAAAGATACGGCCTCGATCGGGCGACGACCGCCTTATCTGCGGTTTCTTACGGCCATTTGATAGACCCTTACCGCTAGCTCTGCCCAGCCTTTACAAACGGATAACAATCCAGCGCCGAACATGGCGCACCTTTTACACCAATAAAAACAAAGTTGCGGTGAAATAGTTCCTGCTTGGCCATCAAATGGCCCATTCTAGGAACTATTCCACCGCAACTTAGATTGGGAAACCGCGAGACCTTAAAGCTCTAATTCATTCAAACGGAGGATCGCAACAATATAGATCTTGAGCGCCTGCTTGAGCTGTTCTTCGCTGGCACACTCGTTGGGGCCGTGCATCTGGCCGCCCCACGTGGGCAGCTCCAGGCCGGTCTCTTCGGGGCCAAACGAGACGGCGCGGGCAAAGTTGCGCGCGTACGTGCCGCCGCCCATGGCAAAGGGTTCGGCATGCTTGCCGGTGAACTCGTTATAGGTATCGATAAGCGCCTTCACGGCCGGATCGTCGGCAGACACCGAGAACGGCACCTTCGCGCGACCCAGCTGGCACGTCACGCCAAAACGGCCCACGAGCGGGTCGAGCTGCTCGCGGATGGTATCGGCACTCGTACTGTCGGGGAAGCGCACGTCGATGACCTGCTCAATATGGCCATCCGCCACGCGGATGACTCCAGCGTTGCAGGTAAGCGGGCCAAACGCCGGACTCGTCGCATCGATACCTAGGCCGCGGCCATAGGCATCCGCATACACAAAGGCCAGGAACTTGACGAACTCATGCTCGGCAGGCGTCAGCAGGCGCTCGTCGCGTGCACCAAACGCGTCCTCGGCCTCGCGCAGATACGACACGATCAGGCCGACGGCATTGATCGTTCCCTCGGGCATCGAAGCATGGCCACCGATACCGTGGGCGAAAATCTGCGCATGGCCATTATCAAGCGCCGTGATCTCCAGACGATCGGCGTTCTCGACCGGCGCCGGCAACTCATCGGCGGCAATCGCAAGCTCGCAGATGGACTGCGACGGAATGGCATTGCTCGCCTCGGAGCCGCTCCACGACACGATGCGCCCGCCGTCGATCTTGGGGCTCACGAACGTCGCCCCAAACTGGCCCTTCTCGGCATTGCAGACCGGGAACTCGGCATCGGGCGTAAACAAAAAGTCGGGGTCTGCGTGATTTTCCAGATAATGGTGAACGTCGGACATGCCCACTTCCTCATCGCAGCCCAGCAGCGCGCGGAAGGTATAGCGCGGCACAATGCCGTGCTTGAGCAGGTAGGCACCGGCGTAGAGCGACAACACCGCCGGACCCTTGTCATCAATCACGCCACGGCCGAGCAGCCAGCCCTCGCGACGCTCCATCGCAAACGGGTCGGTGTTCCAGCCGGGGCCGGCGGGCACCACGTCCACGTGGCAGATGGTCGCGAGCTGCTTGTCGCCGCGACCCGGGATATCGGCAATGCCCACATAGCCCTCGTCGTCGCTCGTCTGGTAGCCGAGCTTTTGCGCAATGCCGAGCGCGCAATCGAGCGCATCACGAACCGGGCGGCCAAACGGCGCGCTAGGCTCCGCATCGGCAGCAACGGCTACGGACGGATAACTCACCAGCTGCTCGATATCGGCGACGACATCCTCCCAGACCTCGTCGACATACTCGGTAACGCTCTGCTCCACCTGATTCATGGACGACCTCCTTACCAATGAGCGACGGGTACGCCCGCCCCTCACATTACGTCTATTAGATAGCGAAAAGTTTAGCAAGCTCGGCCACCGAGTGCACCACTGCATCGGCACCCGCCGCCTCGTGCTCGCCCGGCGCCGCCGCGCCCGAATAGATACCAATGCACGGCACGCTCATCGCGTGCGCGCCCTCGACGTCGTTAAAGCGATCGCCGATCATCACGGCATCGCCCGCCGTCGCACCGAGCTCTGCCAGGGCATCGCGGACCGAATCGGCCTTGGTCTCGCGCCCCTGCGGCGGATTCATGCCAACCACCGCCTCAAACTGAGAAAGTCCCAGCTCTCCCACCATGTCGATACACTTCACCTCCATGCGTGACGTTGCCACGGCCAAGCGATGCCCCTGCGCGACAAGGCCATCGAGCAGCTCGGGGATTCCGTCGAACACAGGATACTCTTCCGGTCCCAGCTCATCAAAAAAGGCACGGTACTCGTCAGCCACCACAAGCGACTCCTCGCGGGAGAAGCCATAAAAGTCGTGAAAGCTCTTCCACAGGGGCGGCCCGATCATGCGGCGCAGGTCACCCATCTGCGCCTCCGAAAACCCGCGCGCGGCCAACGTCTTGCGCGTCGAGGTCATCACCGCCCGACCCGTATCGGCCACCGTGCCATCAAAATCGAACAGCACAACCGGCCGTTTGCCTATCTCCAACGCCTCCATCGGCATTCCTCTTCCCCAGTTGATGATTTCCACACCGACACTTCAAACTGTTGACTATTCAACAATTGAACCTAGCAATGTAGAGCAACTCCACTATACTTGTCGCACTTTGCTCTCAGAAGGCGGCGCGCAAGCGCCCCAACGAAAGGTGCAATTATGTCTTTTGCCATCATAACCGACTCTACGTCGGACATCTCCCCCGCCCGCGCTCAAGAGCTTGGCATTTACGTGATTCCGCTGCATGTGATTATCGAGGGCGAGGACCTGCTCGACCAGGTACAGATTACCGCCCAGGAGTACGTCGCGCGCATGGCCGGCTCCGAGCAGCTGCCGCACACCTCGCAGCCGAGTGCCGGCGAGTTCAAGGAACTCTTTGACCGCGTGCGCGCCGACGGCCACGATAGCGCCATCTTTATCTCGCTGTGCAGCGAGTGGTCCGCCTGCTATGCCAACGCCAGCCTGACGGCCGAAACGCACGAGCTCGACGTGCGCTGCATCGATTCGCGCACCGGCTCGGGCGCCGAGGGCTTGCTGGTGGAGTACGCGCTGGCCATGCGCGAGGACGGTCGCAGCCTGGACGAGACCGAGGCGCAGATCCGCGCGACGCTGCCCGACGCACACCTGTTGCTGATTCCCCGAACGCTCGAGAACCTGGTCAAGAACGGCCGCGCACCTAAACTCGCCGGCCAGCTCACCCAAATGCTCAACATTCGCCTGGCCGTCTCGCCGGAGTGGAAATCGGGCGAGATCAAGGCCGTCAAGAAGGGCCGCGGAGCCAAGCGCATCGTTGCCAACACCATGGCCGATTGCCTCGCATTTTTGACCGAGCACCCAGGCTCAAGCGTTCGCGTGCTCACGACCGGCGCTGCCGAGGAGCAGGAGCTCGTCAACCAAGCGCTCGCAGGCCAGGACTACGTAGACGCCGGCACCGGCCCCATCGGCTGCACCATCGCCACCCATGTAGGCGTCGACGCCATCGCCATCAGCTACTGCCCCCGCTATCAGCCCATCCACTAGGGCCACCCATACCACTTGCGGTGAAATAGGGACTGTTTTTGGCTTATCAGCCGCAAATCAATCCCTATTCCACCGCAACTTAGAAGCAGTTCATTTGGGACGGGGCTAAAAAGACTGACATGTAACGTTACGCACCGGTCTTTTTAGCCCCGTTCCATTTTTGCTACCCTACATCAGCCCGCTGAGCGCAATGTCGACGGCCTCGTTGAGGTCGTCGGTGATATGCACCAGCTCCGGATCGAGCGGGCTGATCATGCCGGCGTCCATCACCGGGCCGTTGAGCCAGTCGAACAGGCCCTGCCAGTACTCGGTGCCCACCAAAACGAGCGGCATACGCTTGACCTTGTGCGTCTGCACCAGCGTGAGCACCTCGAACATCTCGTCGAGCGTGCCAAACCCGCCGGGAAACACGATGGCGCCCGAGCTGTATTTGACGAACATGGTCTTGCGCACAAAGAAGTAACGGAAGTCCATGCCGAGGTTCACGTATTTATTGAGCCCCTGCTCGTGCGGAAGCTCGATACCCAGGCCGACCGACTTGCCGTTGGCGCTCGCCGCTCCCCTGTTGGCCGCCTCCATGATGCCGGGGCCGCCACCGGTGATAACCGCCACGCCGCGTTGGGCAATCTTGCGACCGACCGTGCGCGCCGCCTTGTAGAGCGGATCGGTCTTGGGCGTGCGGGCGCTACCGAAGATGGTCACCGCAGGCCCGAGCTCGGCCAGCGCGCCAAAACCATCAACGAATTCTGCCTGAATACGAAGGACGCGCCACGGATCGACATGCAACCAGTCGGTTGAATCCTCAGGCGCCAGCAGGTTGGCGTACGTATTATCCTTAGGAATCATGGGGCCGCGCATGACCACGGGACCGCGGCGGTACGTCTCGTCGTAGGCAGGCTCGCCCTCGACGTTCTCATTCTTAATCATGGGTACTCCTATCGAAGATAGAAACGGGCGGGGTCGACGCCATGCGCCAAACACCCGCCCGAACATCATCTATTCGATATGGTACCCACGATGCATAAAGTGCTTGCAAGCTATCGGTCAGCGGTCGTGCAGATAGTGCTAGCGAACGCGACGACCGATCGCCGCTTGGCCTTTGCCGTTACTCACGCCCCGCAAGCGCGCCCGCGGCTCTTAGTAATCCACCGCCGCGGGGCTGTTCATCCAGTCGCTCACGAACGCACCGTAGCGGCCCTCGATAATGGCCTGGCGGGCACGCTGCATCAAGTTGAGCAGGTAGTAGATGTTGTGCATCGACAGCAGAATGCCGCCGAGCATCTCCTTCTGCGTGACCATGTGACGGATGAGCGCACGGCTGTAGCCGCCCGTGCACACCGGGCAGGTGCAGGTGGGGTCGATGGGACCATCGTCGTGCGCAAAGCGCGCGTTGCGGAAGTTGAGGCGACCCTCGCTGGAGAATGCCGTGCCCATGCGGCCGGTGCGCGTCGGCAGCACGCAGTCGAACATGTCGATGCCCACGCCCACGCCACGCACGAGCGTCGTCGGGTTGCCGACGCCCATCAGGTAGCGCGGCTTGTGCTTGGGCATGTACTCGCTTACGAGCGGTGCCAGGGTCTCGAACATGGTCTCGTGGTCCTCGCCCACCGAGTAGCCGCCAATGCCGTAGCCCGGGAAGTCGCCGCACTCCTCCAGATGGCGCAGCGAGCGCAGGCGCAGGTCCAGATGCATGCCGCCCTGAACAATGCCAAAGAGTGCCTGGTCATCGCGGGTGTGAGCTTTATAGCAGCGCTCGGCCCACATGCTCGACAGCTCAACCGCGCGCTCAACGTAGGCGCGCGTGACAGGATAGCCGGGGCACTGGTCGAGCTGCATGCAGATGTCGGAGCCGAGCTTCATGGCGATTTCCATGTTGTCCTCGGGCGTCCAGAACACGTGGCGGCCGTCGTAGTCATTGACGATAAAGCGCACGCCCTCGTCGGTGAGCTTGACGGCGTCGTTATGGCTAAAGACCTGGAAGCCGCCCGAGTCGGTGAGGATGGGGCCGTGCCAGTTCATAAACTTATGCAGTCCGCCCAGCTCGGCGATGGTGTCCTCGCCGGGGCGCATGGACAGGTGATAGGTATTGGCAAGCACGATCTGGGCGCCGAGCTGCTTGACGGTCTCGGTAGGGATGCCCTTGACGTTTGCCTTGGTGCCCACGGGCATAAAGATCGGCGTCTCGATGTCGCCGTGCGGGGTGTGCAGCACGCCGGCACGCGCATGCGTCGTCGGGTCCTCGGCGATCAGGTCGAATTTAAAAAGGCTCTGGTCCATAAACTGGAACTCCTTGGTTGCGGTTCATACGCAAACCATTATACGGGCAACCCGCAAGAAGCACCGACTCGACAGAAACTAGTGCATTAGGATCAGGTTCCCGAGCCGGTCGTTGGGGACGTTCTTAAACGACTGGTCGTTAGGGACAGTCTTCAGCGCCACCTTGCAAAGGAGTGTCCCAATCTGCCGGCACTTAGGGACTGTCCCCAAGTGCCGGCAAGAGCGTCCCTTTCGACTAGTCATTTAAGAACGTCCCCAACGACCACATCAAGGCAACGCCAATGCTCTGGCAATGTCAGCGAGCGGTCACCAGAGCGAACAAATTGGCATGAAAAGAGGACGGCATTGATCTTCTGATCATGCCGTCCTCTTTGAATGACA
>OLOS01002297.1_pt1 | contig 13384 bp, 10 predicted proteins | sample 1672631 | NCBI WGS metagenome assembly OLOS01 (sample SAMEA3136707, study PRJEB25190) | human gut metagenome | biome: human gut; feature: human-associated habitat; material: faeces | place: Austria | collected 2013 | reverse complement strand
AACAGGTTGACTGGAAGGATATGATTTCAGTAGACTATAAAGAACTGGAAAAGTACAATGAAAGGTTTTGGGAATACCTGAAATATTATACATTGAACAGTGTAGCTAATATGTCCTACAATGATATAATATATTTCTCGTTCTATTCGGCGGAGAGCGATACTTATGTAGAGCTTGAAGTTCCAACAGAATACATCAACTGGTAACGCACAGAGTGCTTTGCGGCGAAGGCTATGCTTTCGCCGCTTTTTCGTTTTATTTATAATATTGTAATTGAAAAAAACCGCATGAAGGTGTATAATATATTTTGGAATTTTATGTACCGGAGGAAAACATGGCAAAGAAACGCGAGGAATACGGAAACGAAAGCATACAATCCCTAAAGGGCGCTGACAGAGTAAGAAAGCGCCCTGCGGTTATATTCGGTTCGGACGGAATAGAGGGCTGCGAGCACGCGGTTTTTGAAATTATATCAAACTCCATCGACGAAGCCAGAGCGGGCTACGGCGACAGGATCGTTATTACGAGATACAAGGACGGCTCCATAGAGGTGGAGGACTTCGGACGGGGCTGCCCGGTGGACTGGAACAGCAATGAGCAGCGCTACAACTGGGAGCTGCTTTTCTGCGAGCTTTACGCCGGCGGCAAATACGACGCGGGCGGAGATTACGAATATTCCCTCGGTCTGAACGGACTGGGTCTTTGCTCAACGCAGTATTCCTCCGAATGGATGGATGTTGAAATCTGCCGTGACGGATTTTTGTATAATCTTCATTTTGAGCACGGCGAAAATGTGGGCGGAATGAAAAAGGAAGCCACCAATCGCAGAAAAACAGGCTCCAAAATCCGCTGGAAGCCGGACGACCAGGTGTTCACCGACATAAATGTGCCCCTTGAATGGTTTCAGGAGGCAATAAAAAGACAGGCAGTGGTAAACGCCGGACTGCTGTTCATTCTGCGGGATCAAAAGCCCACGGGGGGCTTTGAAAGCTACGAGTATCTTTATCAGAACGGCATTTCCGACTATGTAAAGGAGCTTGTGGGCAGCGAACAGACCCTTACCGGAGTGCAGTTTTGGCAGGGCGAACGCACCGGCCGCGACCGCGAGGACAAGCCGGAGTACAAGGTGAAAATGCAGTTCGCCTGCTGCTTTTCAAACAGGGTAAAACTCATTGAATACTACCACAACTCAAGCCATCTTGAGCACGGCGGCTCGCCGGAAAAGGCGGTTAAATCCGCTTTTGTAAGTCAGATTGACGCCTATATAAAAAGCTCCGGCAAGTATTTGAAGAATGAGAGCAAAATAAGCTTCCAGGACGTGGAGGAATGTCTGATTTTGGTGTCCTCGTCCTTCTCAAGCCAGACCTCCTACGAGAACCAGACCAAAAAGGCCATTACGAACAAGTTCGTGGCGGAGGCCATGACGGATTTCCTCAAGCATCAGCTTGAAGTTTTCTTCATAGAAAATCCGGACGACGCCGCAAGGGTCGCGGAGCAGGTGCTCATCAACAAGCGCAGCCGGGAAAATGCGGAAAAGACCCGTATGAACCTCAAAAAGAAGCTCACCGCCACCATGGATATGACAAACCGGGTGCAGAAGTTCGTGGACTGCCGCACCAAGGATATTTCCCGCAGGGAAATTTACATTGTGGAGGGCGATTCCGCATTGGGCGCCTGCAAGCAGGGAAGGGACTCCGAGTTTCAGGCGATTATGCCCGTTCGCGGAAAAATTCTGAACTGCCTCAAGGCGGACTACGACAAAATCTTCAAAAGCGACATTATAACCGACCTGCTCAAGGTTTTGGGCTGCGGCGTGGAGGTAAAAAGCAAGGCGAACAAGGAGCTTTCCTCCTTTGACCTTGAAAATCTGCGCTGGAACAAGGTTGTAATCTGCACCGATGCGGACGTGGACGGTTATCAGATAAGAACGCTTATTCTTACCATGCTTTACCGCCTCACTCCCACGCTTATAGAAAAGGGGTATGTGTTCATAGCGGAATCGCCCCTTTACGAAATAAACTGCAAGGACGACACCTATTTTGCCTATACCGAGGAGGAAAAGGCGCGCATTACCGAAAAGCTCGGCAAGGCGAAATACACGGTGCAGCGTTCCAAGGGACTTGGTGAAAACGAGCCGGATATGATGTGGCTCACCACCATGAACCCGGAAACCCGCAGGCTTATTAAAGTTACCCCCAGCGAAGCCGCCGCCACGGAGCAAAAGTTCAATATGCTTTTGGGCGACGATTTGCAGGGAAGAAAGGATCATATTGCCACAAACGGCTATCTGTATCTGGACGATATGGATTTGTCTTAATATAAAGGAAAGGATGGGCGCGGAATTGATAGCGAAAATAGCAGTTGACAAGGCCGCGTTCGGCTTTGATAAGCTCTTTGATTATTCCGTTCCGAAGGAGCTGGAGCGACGGGCAAAGCCCGGCTGCCGGGTGCTTGTTTCGTTCGGAGCGGGGGCACAGAAGCGGCAGGGAATGATTTTTGAGACCGCCGCAGAGCCGGAGGATTCTTCGGTGAAGATAAAGGACATAGCGGCGGTGCTCGATAGAGAGCCGGTGCTGTCGCCGGAGCTTACGGCACTGGCAAGGTACCTTGCGAGAAGCACCTTCTGCCCGCTGTTTGAAGCGGTCAAGGCCATGCTCCCGCCGGGACTGAACTACAAGCCCTCGTACAGGTATTTCGCCGAGGCGAAAGAGGGAACAAACGACGAGGAGCAGCGCATTATAAACTGGCTGCTCAAGAAAAAAGGCGGCGCGGAGGGCAAGGCTATAAACAAGGCGTTCGGATATTCTGACAGCAGCCTTATAAGCTCCATGGCGCAGCGGGGACTGCTCCGCAGAGAGGAGGAGGCTCGCCGCCGGGTGGGAGACGAAACGCAGAGGATGGTTCGCCTTTCCCAAAGGCAGCTTGAGCTTGCGGCGGAGGGCAAAAGCCTTGTGAAAAAGCCCACGGAAAAGCAGGCGCAGGTTCTGGAGCTGCTTTCCGAGGCGGAGTTTATCTGCATAAAGGAGATAGGCTACTTCACCGACGCCACAAAGGCCGTCGTGGACGGACTTGAGAAAAAGGGCGCGGTGGAATATTACGAGCAGGAGGTCTTTCGCACGCCGTACAGGGACGCTGTGAGGACGCTCGACATAAACGAGGTGGTTTTGTCCGAGGAGCAGCAGCGGGCGTATGACGGCATTTCCGCAATATGCGACTCCGGCAACGCCGAAACGGCGCTGCTTTTCGGCGTGACCGGCAGCGGCAAAACTCAAGTCTTTATGAAGCTCATTCAGCGGGAAACGGAGCGGGGCAGGCAGGTAATTCTTATGGTTCCGGAAATTTCTCTGACCCCGCAGATGATAAACAAGTTCACCGCATACTTCGGCGGAAGCGTTGCGGTTATGCACAGCTCGCTTTCCGCAGGGGAACGCATTGACGAATGGAAGCGTATAAATTCCGGCGAGGCGAAAATCATAATCGGAACCCGCTCCGCGGTGTTTGCTCCGGCGAAGAACCTCGGACTTATCATAATGGACGAGGAGCAGGAGCAAAGCTATAAATCCGACCGGGCGCCGAGGTTCCACGCAAGGGACGCGGCAATGTTCCGGTGCTCAAGGCTGAAAATTCCGCTGGTGCTCGCCTCGGCTACTCCGTCGATAGAGAGCTTTTACCGTGCTCAAACGGGAAAATACAGGCTTTTCGAGATGAAAAACCGCTACGGAGACGCAAAGCTGCCGAATTCGGTGATTGTGGATATGCGCGAGGAAACCATGAGAGGGAATACCGGCGTGCTCAGCGAAGCGTTGGCGCAGGAGCTGAAATATAACCTTGAGCACGGCGAGCAGTCCATTCTGCTTATGAACCGCAGGGGATATAACACGGTGGCGCGCTGCGCCCGCTGCGGCACGGTAAAGGAATGTCCTCACTGCAACATACCGCTTATATATCATAAGGCGAACGGCAAGCTTATGTGCCATTACTGCGGCCACAGCGAGCCTGCAAGCCTTGTCTGCGAGGCCTGCGGCAGCGAATACGTTATGTATACCGGCTGCGGAACGCAGAAGGTCGAGGACGAAATAGCGGGACTTTTCCCAAAAGCGAGGATACTCCGCATGGATCTTGACACCACCATGGCGAAATTCAGCCACGACAGGCATTTTGCGGATTTCGCTGCGGGAAAATACGATATAATGGTGGGCACTCAGATGGTGGCGAAGGGGCTTGACTTCCCGAATGTGACGCTTGTCGGCGTTCTGGCGGCGGATATGTCCCTCTACGGAGGAGATTACCGCAGCTATGAGCGAACCTTCGGGCTGCTCACTCAGGTTATAGGCAGATGCGGCAGGGCAAAGCTCTCCGGCAGGGCTTACATACAGACCTATTCGCCGGAGCACAGCGTAATAGAGCGTTCCTGCGCGCAGGACTATGCGCTGTTCTACGCGGACGAGATAATCAACCGCAAGGTTATGCTTTATCCGCCCTTTTGCGGAATGGGCTCGGTGCTTTTTTCCGGTCAGAGCGAAATAAAGACCAAAGAGGCGGCGCAGGCGTTCTTGAAGCTGCTTGAGCAAAAGATAGAGGGCAGCGGTATACCCATTCGCCTGCTGGGACCCACACCTTCCTCCGTTGCGAAGATGGCGGACAAATACCGCTGGAAGTTAATTGTGAAGTACCGTCCGGGGAACACTTTTTGCGAGATGATGGGCGAGGCGCTGAAAGAGTTTGCAAAAAATAAAGAATTCGTTAAAATTGAGGTCACGGCTGACCCTTATGATATAAACTGAAAAGAAAGGTGATAAAATAATGGCACTGAGAAATATAGTTAAAGACGGGGATCCCATTCTGCGGAAGGTTTGCAGACCTGTTGAAAAATTCGACGACAGACTCGCCTCCCTTTTGGACGATATGGCGCAGACCATGCATGAGGCGGACGGCGTGGGTATTGCGGGGCCACAGGTGGGAATTATGAGAAGACTCTGCGTTGTGGACTGCTATGACGAGGACGGCGTAATCGAGCTTGTGAACCCGGAAATTATAGAAAAATCCGGCGAACAGACCGGAAGCGAGGGCTGCCTTTCTTTCCCGGGAAAGTTCGGCACAGTGACCCGTCCCATGCACGTCACCGTTCGGGCACAGGACAGAAACGGCAATATCTTTGAAAAGAGCGGCGAGGGACTTAAAGCCCGGGCATTCTGCCACGAAATTGACCATCTGAACGGAGTATGCTTCGTTGACCTTGCCACGGAGCTTCACTACGAAAACGACTCCGACGGAGATGTGGAGGATATTGGGGAATGAAGGATATGCGAATAGTCTTTATGGGAACGCCGGACTTTGCCGCCGCCATTCTCGAAAGGCTTATTTCCACCGGGCGGAACGTGGTGGGAGTTTTCTCTCAGCCGGACAAGCCCGTGGGCAGAAAGCAGATAATCGAGCCTACTCCGGTTAAAAAGCTTGCTTCGGAGCACGGCATACCGGTGTTTCAGCCCGCCAAAATGAAGGACGGAACCGCCCTTGAGATGATGAAGAGCCTTTCGCCGGATATAGCGGTTGTGGCGGCATACGGCAGAATTCTGCCGAAGGAGCTGCTCGATGTGCCGCCCTTGGGATGCGTCAACGTTCACGGAAGCCTGCTTCCGAAGTACAGGGGCGCTGCGCCCATTCAGTGGTCGGTGATAAACGGCGATAAAATAACCGGCGTCACCACTATGTATATGGCGGAGGGCATGGACACCGGCGATATGATTTTGAAGCTTGAAACGGAAATCGGCGAGGACGAAACCGCGGGAGAGCTTTTCGACCGTATGGCGGCTTTAGGAGCGGATTCCATTGAAAAAACGCTGGAGCTTTTCGATAACGGCGCCGTGCCCCGCACTCCGCAAAGCGAGGCGGAGGCAACCATGGCTCCCATGCTCAAAAAGGAGATGGGGGAGCTTGACTTTCGCAAATCCGCCGAGGAAATTCACAATTTGGTGCGGGGACTTTGCCCCTGGCCGGTGGCGTTCACTTATGTGGACGGCAAAAGCGTGAAAATCTACAAGGCGGACAGGGTCGAGGGATATTCCGGAGCACCCGGAGAGCTGCTTGACGAAAAAAGGTTCATCCTGGGCTGCAGGGACGGCGCAGTGGAGCTTTCAATCGTTCAGCCGGAGGGAAAAAAGCAGATGAGCGGCGGCGACTTCATCCGCGGCAAACGCCTTGCAAAGGGAACGGTTATTCCCTTTGGCAGAGAGAACAAGTAAAGGAGAGATTTTATGCCATATTTCTACGGTATTGATATAACATATTTCATATTTATTATTCCGGCGCTCATTTTCGGACTTTGGGCGCAGATTTCGGTAAAATCCGCATTCTCAAAGTACAGCCGGGTTTCCACCGCAAGGGGCATTACCGGTGCGGAGGCGGCGAAGCTGATTTTGGAGCAGAACGGCATCTACGACGTGACCATTCGCCATATTTCCGGCAGTCTTACGGACAATTTCAACCCGCGGGAAAAGACCATAAACCTTTCCGACGAGGTTTATAACAGCACCTCCGTTGCGGCAATCGGCGTTGCCGCCCACGAAACCGGACACGCCATTCAGCACGCGGTGGGTTACAGCCCCATAAAAATCCGCGAAGCGATTATTCCGGTGACTCAGGTGGGCTCTTGGATGTATTTCCCCATTATTTTACTCGGACTTGTGTTTTCCTCGCAGACCCTGCTGAATGTGGGTATACTCCTTTTCGGAACCATCGCACTTTTCCAGCTTGTGACCCTGCCGGTGGAGTTTAACGCCTCCAACCGCGCGATTATGACGCTTCAGAACAACGGCATACTTTACGGAAACGAAATAACCGGCGCAAAAGCGGTGCTCAGGGCGGCGGCTCTGACCTATGTTGCGGCGCTTGTTTCCTCTTTGGCGCAGCTTTTGCGGCTTATAGTCCTTTTCGGCGGGCGCAGAAGCAGAGATTAAGTTTTTTAAGGAGTTTTTATGGCGGACAAGGCAAGATTGCTGGCGGCAAGGGCGCTGCTGCGGGTTTCCTCCGGCGGATTTTCTAATATAGTGCTTGATTCCATGCTTGGGGAAGCGAAGCTTGACCAAAGGGATAAGGCATTTGCAAGCGCGCTTTTTTACGGAGTTTTGGAGCGCAGAATAACAATAGATATTTTAATACGGCGTTATTCCGCCATACCTCCGGAAAAGCTCGACCCGGAGGCGGCGGAGGTGCTCCGCATGGGATTTTATCAGCTTCTCTATATGAATTCCGTGCCGGACAATGCGGCGGTGAACGAGTCCGTGGAGCTTATAAAGGAGCTGGGCTGCCCGAAGGCATCCGGTTTTGTGAACGGAATTTTGCGCGCCTTTGTGCGAAACGGCAAGAATGCGGATTTCAGCCGTCTGCCGGGAATAGAGCGCCTTTCGGCGGAGTATTCCGCACCCCTTTGGCTCTGCAAAAAGTGGTGCCTTGAGTTCGGGCCGCAGAGAACGCAAAGGGCGCTGCGAGCCTGCCTTGGCGCACCGCCCATTTATGCCAGAGTGAACACCGTAAAGGCTGATGCTCATGCGGTTTGCGAGGCTTTGAGCACGGAGGGTGCTTCTGCAAAGCCCGCGGAAATTTTCCAAAACGCCATTATAATCGAATCCCCGGCTTTGCAGAATACAAAGGCTTACATGGACGGACTTTTCCATGTTCAGGATATTTCCAGTCAGTTCTGCGCCGCCGCTCTCGGCGCAAAGCCCGGCGACAGGGTGCTTGACGTTTGCGCCGCACCCGGCGGAAAGACCTTTACCGTGGCGGAGATTATGGAGAACAGGGGCGAGGTTGTCGCCTGCGACCTGCATGCAAAGCGCGCAAAGCTTGTGAAAACCGGCGGCGAACGCTTGGGACTTGGGATAATCACCGCAAGGGCGAATGACGCCACCGTATATGACGAGTCCTTCGGCAAGTTTGACAAGGTGCTCTGCGACGTGCCCTGCTCCGGCTTGGGAGTAATTCGCCGCAAGCCGGAAATTCGCTTCAAAAAGCCGGAGGATTTACAGAGCCTGCCGAAAATTCAGTATAGAATAGCCGCAGTCTCCGCAAAATATCTCAAGGAGGACGGCGTGCTTGTGTATTCCACATGCACCCTCTCAAGGGATGAAAACGAAAACGTGGTAAAGCAGCTTATGGAGCGGGAGGGACTTTTGCCCGAAAAGCTTCCGGAGGAGCTGCAAAAATATTCGGCGGACGGATATTCCGTCACGCTGCTGCCGGGAGAAATCAATTCCGACGGATTTTATTTCGCAAGATTAAGAAAGGGGAAAGCCGAATGACCGACCTTCGCTCTCTTACATACGAAAAGCTTTGCGGCGAGGTAAAGAATATGGGGCTGCCCGCTTTCCGCGCAAAGCAGATTTACGAATGGCTGCACCAAAAGCGCGCCGCAAGCTACGACGAGATGACGAACCTGCCCGCCGCTCTGCGTGAAAGGCTCAAGGCGGAGTATCCCTTGGCGGATGTGGTTATCGAGCGCAAGCTGGTTTCCAAAATAGACGGTACGGTTAAGTATCTGTTCCGCCTTGGGGACGGCGAGCATGTGGAGGGCGTTCGCATGGCGTATAAGCGGGGCGGAAGCCTCTGCATTTCCACCCAATGCGGCTGCCGCATGGGCTGCACCTTCTGCGCCTCGACCCTTACAGGGCTTTGCCGGAACCTCACCCCCTCTGAAATGCTCTGCGAGGTGTACCTTGCGGCTAAAGACGCTGAGGAAAGCGGCGAAAAAATCGCATCCATGGTGCTCATGGGCATAGGCGAACCCCTCGACAACTTCGACAATGTGATGGATTTCCTCACCATAGTTACATCGGAGCAGGGCTTTAACCTTGGCATGAGGCATATTTCCCTTTCCACCTGCGGGCTTGTGGATAAAATCTATAAGCTTGCGGAGAGGAAGCTTCAGCTCACCCTTTCGGTGTCCCTTCATGCGCCGAACGACGAAATTCGCCGCCGCACCATGCCCATAGCAAGAAGATACCCCATAGAGGAGCTTATCAAGGCCTGCAAGGACTATTTTGACACCACCGGACGGCGAATTTCCTTTGAATACGCCCTTATCGACGGTGTGAACGACAAGCCGGAGCACGCTATGGAGCTTATTGCGCTGCTGAAGGGCATGGGCGCTCATGTGAACCTAATTCCGGTGAACAGAGTGAACGAAACCGGCTACCGCAGAGGAAAGCGGGAGAGCGTGGAGGCCTTCTGCAAGCTGCTCAATGACAACGGACAGAACGCCACCGTTCGCCGTGAGCTGGGCAGCGATATAAACGCAGCCTGCGGTCAGCTCCGCCGAAGCGTGATGGATAAGGAGCACGGCGGAACTTTTTCCGAAGAAACTCGGCAAAATGTTTGACATACGGCGCATTTAGATATAAAATTATAAGATACAAAGGGCATAACGGTTTTTGACAAAGAGGTGAATGATATGCTAAAAGCAGTGGGCAAAACGGATATAGGCAACATAAGAGAAATCAACCAGGACGATTTCAACTGCGGCGTTTTGGGAGAGGACGCCGTGTTCGCGGTGGTATGCGACGGTATGGGCGGCGAAAAGGGCGGCCATATCGCAAGCCGCACGGCGGCGGATATTGTTACGGACAGCGTTACCGCGGCCTACGGCAGCGGATTTGGGGATAACTCTATCCGCGGGATACTTCAAACGGCGGTTACGGCGGCAAACATCTCCGTGTTCGACCGTTCACAGCGCGACCCGGATCTTCGGGGCATGGGAACCACCATTGTGGCGTGCATAGTCTGCGACGGAATTGCACATATTGTGCATGCGGGGGACAGCAGAGCATATCATATTACCGCAGAGGGAATAGAGCAGATGACTAAGGATCATTCCGTGGTGCAGCTCCTTGTGGACAGAGGCGAAATCACTCAGGACGAGGCGCGCTTCCACCCCAAAAAGCATTTTATCACCAGGGCGCTGGGCGTTATGTCCATAATTGACCTTGACTACTGCGAATTTGCCCTTGATGAGGGCGAAGCGATTATAATATGCACCGACGGACTTTCCAATTACTTCACAAGCGGCGAGCTTTTCGATATGGTAAAGGCAGCCGGCTACGGAAAATGCGTCGACAAGCTTATAAATGCCGCCAAAAAAGCCGGCGGAGCGGACAATATTACCGTTGTCTGCATTTCAAAATAATGCCGGAGGAGCTTAATGGACAGATATATTGGTAAAAAACTTGACGGGCGGTATGAGATAAAAGAGATTATCGGCGTTGGCGGAATGGCAAACGTTTACCGCGCATACGACAGTATCGACGACCGCACCGTTGCGGTGAAGATACTTCGGGATGAGCATATGCAGAACGACGAGCTGCTTCGCCGCTTCCGCAACGAGTCAAAGGCGATTGCGGTGCTCTCCCACCCCAACATTGTAAAGGTTTACGATGTAAGCTTTAACGAGGATATTCAGTATATCGTGATGGAATACATCGACGGAATAACCCTTAAAGAGTATATCGAACAGCAAAAGGTGCTCCGCTGGAAAGAGGCGGTGCATTTTACCGTACAGATTTTGAGGGCGCTTCAGCACGCCCACGACAAGGGCATTGTTCACAGGGATATAAAGCCCCAGAACATTATGCTTCTTGCGGACGGAACCATTAAAGTGGCGGACTTCGGTATTGCCCGCTTTGCAAGGGCGAGCCAGCAGACTGTTACCGATAAAGCCATAGGCTCCGTACACTACATCAGTCCGGAGCAGGCAAAGGGCGACGTCACCGACGAAAAAAGCGACATCTATTCCGTGGGCGTTATGCTCTATGAAATGACCACGGGCAAGCTGCCCTTTGACGCGGAAAGCCCGGTTTCCGTCGCATTACAGCAAATTCAGAGTCAGCCGAAAAGACCCCGCAGCATAAATCCCGATATTCCGGAGGGGCTTGAGGATATAATTATCCGCGCCATGCAGAAGGATCCCGCAAGGCGGTATCAGTCTGCGGCGGAGATGCTTCGGGATATAGACGAGTTCAAACGCGACCCCACAGTAAGCTTTGAATACAAATACACCGAACCGGAAGAAATGTCTATTACAGAGAATTTTACTAAAACGGCAAAGAAAACAAAGAAAATTAAGGACGAACAGGTGCGCTCCGCGCCCGTTGTGCCGGTGCTCACCGGCATAACCGTGGCATTCATCATAGTGGCGATTTTGTTCCTAATCGGAATTATGGCAATGGTTCGCCCTTTTGAGGAAGTCCCCGACACCACTGCCCCGAACCTTGTCGGAATGGACATTGAAGAGGCGAAAAAGCAGTATTCCAAATTCAACATAGAGGTGGAGTCCTCCGCTTTCCACGATTCCTATGACAAAGACGTTATTTATTATCAGAACGTGAAGCCGGGCATGACCGTTAAAGAAAAAAGTACCATCAAGGTGAAAATTTCAAGCGGCGTGCAGTCCTTCAGCCTTGCGGATTATACGAATTTCGAGGAAAATCAGGTTTATGCAATTCTTACGGACAACGATATTGAGTTTACCACTATAACCGAGTATAACGACGACATCCCCGAGGGCTATGTTATAAAAACCGAGCCGGGGGCGGATACTGTTGTTGACAGTGGCACCGTTGTTATAATCTATGTAAGCATGGGACCGAAAACCACCTATGCCACAGTTCCGAACGTGCTTGGCTACAAACTTAACGACGCAAAGCTGATGCTCAATTCCGCGGGAATTAAAATCGGCAGCGTCACCAGAGTGGACAGCACTCAGGCGGGCTCCGTAATTTTGAACCAGAGCCTTTCCGCCGGAACACAGGTGCAGAGGGGAACCACCATTGACCTTGTAATTGCCATGGAGCGGGACAGCGAAGCGAACTCCGTAACCCTTGATATCCCGCTTCCGAGCGACAACCGCAGCGTTCAGTTGGAGGCGTTCATAAACGGAAGCCCCGCAGCGGCGGAGACCATTAACCCCTATATGATGTCGAGCTGGACGGTAACGCTCACCGGCGAAGGTATAAACACAGTGAGCATTTACTATGATGACAAGCTCTATCGGGCGTATTCCGTGGACTTCACCGACTGCACCTATATGCTCGTCAGCGACAATTCCTCCGAGTTCGGACACTGATTGCGGAGGAAGAATGACCGATAAAAGAAATTTCAACGAAAATGAAGATAAGTCCCTCCCCAAAGAGGAGGGACTTATCATTAAGGCGACGGGCGGATTTTATTATGTGCTCTGCGGCGAAGTAACCTACGAATGCCGCGCCAGAGGCGTTTTTCGCAAGCGGGAGCAGTCGCCGCTCGTGGGCGACAGAGTTACTGTTTCTGTTTTGCCGAACGAAAAGGGCTATATCTACGCCATTCACGAAAGAAAAAACTCCCTCGTGCGGCCTCCGCTTGCGAACATAGATCAGCTTGTGATGGTGGTCTCCGTGGCGGAGCCTGCACCGAATTTGCTCGTTATGGACAAGCTTATTGCCGTGGCGGAGCATCAGGACGTGGAGCCGGTGCTCGTTTTCACCAAATGCGACCTTGCCGACCCTGCGCCTTATGCGGAAATTTACCGCAAGGCGGGCTTTCGGGTTTACGAGGTGTGCTCAACCGAGCACCGGGGCACAGGCGCCGTGCTCGATATGCTAAGGGGCAGGGTGAGCGCCTTCTGCGGCAACTCCGGAGCGGGAAAATCTACCCTGCTCAACGAAATTCTGCCGGAGCTTTCGCTTTCCACCGCGGAAATCAGCAAAAAACTCGGCAGAGGGCGGCATACCACCCGCCACACGGAGCTTTTTGCTCTGGAGGGCGGCGGCTTTGTGGCGGATACCCCCGGCTTTTCCTCCATTGAAATGGAGCGCATGGAGATCATCCGCAAGGACGCGCTTCAATATTGTTTCCGTGAATTTGAGCCGTATATAATGAAGTGCAAATTCACCGGATGCAGCCATGTTTCGGAAAAGGGCTGCGCCGTGTTTGAGGCGAAAGAACAGGGAATCATCCCCGAAAGCCGCCACAAGAACTACTGCGTTATGTACGAGGAAGCAAAGCAGATTAAAGAGTGGGAGCTCGATAAATAAAGCGAAGAAAAGGCAGCACACTAAGCGTGCTGCCTTTTTCGGTGCTCACCGAGTGAGACGGGGCGCAAATTTCGGCTCCCCTACACAATTCTGCGCTTTGCGGCGGAGCGCGAAGCCTTCCCCTTGGGGAAGGTGGCGCGGTGCGGCACGCGCCTTTGAAAACTCTGTGCACGGCGCGGGAGTGCCCTCGCCGAGTAAACCGCGGCTCAGCCGCCTTGATGAGTGTGCGTTTTGCACTAAGCTATCGAAATCATAACCTCGGCTGGCACGAAGTGCCTCAGGCGGTCGGGCATCCGAGGGAAAATGAAAATCCGCCAGGGACCCCG
>OLOS01002293.1_pt1 | contig 13399 bp, 8 predicted proteins | sample 1672631 | NCBI WGS metagenome assembly OLOS01 (sample SAMEA3136707, study PRJEB25190) | human gut metagenome | biome: human gut; feature: human-associated habitat; material: faeces | place: Austria | collected 2013 | reverse complement strand
GAGCAAAAGGAAAGCCTCGCAGAGGCGATTTTGCGAATGGACTCTGAATAGTTATCCTTTTGCACAAATTTACGCACAAAAAAATATAATAACTGGATAATATGCACGATGTGTGCTATACTTATAATTATATTAACTTTGGACGGATTATTTGCTTTTTTTTACACATTTTTGTCGAAGTGCAGAGGATAAAAAACAGATAATTACAAAGGATATAAATCAATTTCATAAGGAAGGTGAGCAATTGGAAAACTATACTAAGTATAAGTTGAAAGAGACAGATGAACTGGTGTCCTTACTGGCCGATAAGGACAATCTGTTTGTCATTGCCTGCAACAAATGCTTCAAGGAATTTGAAACTGTTGACGAACCGGATTGTGCGGAGTTTGAAAAGCTTGCTGCCGATCAGGGAAAAACGATCACAGGAAGCGCAAGAGTTGATTTCCTGTGCAACAAAAACCATACGGAGAAGGATCTGCAGGATATGATTCCGGAGGGAACGGAAAACATTATTGTGATCTCCTGTGGACTGGGAATCCAGACCGTTGCAGATCTGGCGGGAAAACCTGTATATGCGGCCAGCAATTCACTGAATTATACGGGACATCACGGCATGGCGTTGACGAAGAAAAGCTGTGATGCCTGTGCACAGTGTTATCTGAATATTACCGGCGGAATCTGCCCGATCGTTGACTGTTCGAAGAGCCTGGTCAATGGACAGTGCGGCGGTGCGAAGAATGGTAAATGTGAGGTGGACTGCGACAAAGACTGTGCCTGGGAGAAGATCTACAGAAGGCTGGAGAAGCAGGGACGTCTGGAGGAATTCTTAAACCAGCCGGTTCAGATTCGCGATTATTCCAGAACAGATTTCAAGGCGATCAATGCTTATGTGAAGTCTATCCGCGAGGAAAGACTGGCAGGCTACTATGGCGGTGTTCATCCGTCAGAGCGCAAAGAACTCAGCGAGCATATTGCCCTGGAAAGATTCCCGGAGCCGAAGACTGTGGTTATTTCCATGTCTCAGCATCTGGGCGCACCGGCCAATCCGATCGTACAGCCGGGTGACAGCGTAAAAGTCGGACAGAAGATTGGTGAAGCAGCCGGATTTATCAGTGCTCCGGTTCATTCCAGTGTCAGTGGAACGGTTATCGCAGTCGAGCCGCGTATGCATGCCACAAGAGGCAGTGAGGTAATGGCTGTCGTAATCGAATCGGATGGAAAGAATACTCTGCACGAATCCGTACATCCGAACAAAGACCTTGACAGTCTGACACCGGATGAGATCATCGATATCGTCCGCGAAGCAGGAATCGTGGGTATGGGAGGCGCCGGCTTCCCGACATGTGTCAAGCTGAAACCAGCGAAGCCGGTAGATACGATTCTGCTGAACGGCTGTGAATGTGAACCTCTTCTGACAGCAGACCACAGAGTACTTCTGGAGTTTGCAGATGATATTATTTACGGTCTGAAAGCCATCCTTAAGACAACAGGCGCAGAAAAAGGCCTGATTGTCATCGAGGACAATAAACCGGATGCCATTGAGCTGATGCAGGCGAAAGTGGCTGACTGTGAGAATATTGAAGTTGTAGTAGCGAAGACCAAATACCCGCAGGGTGCTGAGAAGACGCTCATCAAGCGTGTTATGGGAAGACAGGTACCGCGTGGAGGACTGCCGGTAGATGTCGGTGTGATCGTAGACAATATCAGCACGGTCAAGGCCATCTCTGATGCCATTCAGACGGGTATGCCTCTGATCGAGCGTGTAGCGACTGTGACCGGTGAGAAGATCCGCAGGCCTGGCAATTACATAGTGAAGATCGGTACCAGTGTAAAGGAACTGATCGATTACTGCGGCGGTACGACAGATGATGATGTTCTGATCAAGATGGGCGGACCGATGATGGGATTTGCTCTTTCAGACCTGAACGTGCCTATGATGAAAGGATCCAATGGAATCATTGCCATTGATACAGATCAGACCGTGGAACAGCCATGTATCAAATGCGGACGTTGTGTAGATGTCTGTCCGATGGAGCTTTCGCCGCTGTATTTCGCAAAATATGCGGATGAAGAGAACTGGCAGGGCATGAAGGATAAAAATGTCATGGATTGTGTTGAGTGCAGATGCTGTGAGTACATCTGTTCCTCCAAGATTCCGTTAGTGAGCAAGATCAAAGCCGGAAAAAATGCAGTAAGGGGGATGAAGTGATATGTTGATTACCCAGTTAAAAGCAAAGGAAACGCTCGCATCACTGGTAGATGGAAAAAAGGTTTTCATCATTAACTGCCAGGGGTGCAAGGAAGTTCATTTTCCGGAAAAAGAAGCTACAGAGCTCCAGAAGGAATGGGCGGCTGACGGCAATGTGACCGGAATGATTACAACGGATTATATTTGTAATCCGGAAAATATGAAGCTGCGTCTTCAGAAACATATGAGTGAGATCGAAGCTGCCGATGTGGTACTGGTATTCTCCTGTGGTGTCGGCGTACAGACGATCGCCGGATATCTGGAGGATAAGAAGGTATGTGTAGCCTGTGATACCTATCCGATGCCGGGATTCCAGGGTGTGACACCGCTTGAATACGACTGCAAGCAGTGTGGTGAGTGCTATCTGAACCTGACCGGCGGGATCTGCCCGATCACAGCCTGTTCCAAGAGCCTGGTGAACGGACAGTGCGGCGGTTCCAAGAACGGGAAATGTGAAGTGGACGGAAATATGGAATGCGGCTGGGAACGTATCTACAGACGGCTGGCACAGATCGGACGGCTGGATGTACTGAAATGTCCGGTACAGATACGCAACTACGCAACAGATGATGAAGTGTCAAAATAAACGGAAACAGTTTACATAAATGGTAACGGTTCAGAGGGAAAGGCCCGGGAGAGAAGGTTTTTCGAACGGGTTCTGAACAGTTACGATAAAATTATAATGATTGGAGTAATGTACAATGAAAATTACGGAGTTATTTGAACGTGGTGAATTTGTAGTTTCTGCGGAAGTAGGACCGCCAAAAGGAATTCATATTGAACATTTACTGGAAGAGGCAAAGACCTATTTAAGCGGTATTACGGCAGTGAATGTAACAGATAACCAGTCATCGGTTATGCGTCTTGGTTCTCTTGCAACCTGTAAGGCACTGAAGGACGAAGGGCTTACACCTATTTTCCAGCTGACCTGCCGTGACAGGAACCGTATCGCTCTGCAGTCCGATCTTCTGAGTGCAGCTATGCTGGGAATCGAGAACCTTCTGCTCCTGACAGGCGACCATACCAAGATGGGAGATCATCCGCAGGCAAAGCCAGTATTTGATCTGGATTCCGTTTCTCTGATCCATACGGTTAAGAAGCTGGAAGAGGGCGAAGATCTCGGCGGAAACAAACTGGTTGGCGAGCCGCCGAAGTTCGCGAAAGGTGCCGTTGTATCACCGTGCAGCGATTCTATTGATGCCCAGCTGGCAAAGATGGAGCGTAAGGTGATGGCCGGAGCAGACTATTTCCAGACACAGGCTGTTTATGAGCCGGAGAAATTTATCAAATTCATGGAAAAGGCAAAACAGTTCGGCAAACCGGTTCAGATTGGAATCGTAATTCCGAAATCAGCAGGAATGGCAAAATACATGAATGACAATGTTGCAGGTATCCATGTTCCTCAGGAAATGATCGATGAACTGAAAAAAGACAAGGAAAAAACAAAAGCAGGCATCACCGGAGTAGAGATTGCCGCACGCATTATCAGGGAATGTAAGCCGTATTGTCAGGGTGTTCATATCATGGCGCTTGGCTGGGAGTCCAAGGTACCGGATCTTCTTAAACTGGCTGAAATTTAACAAAATCTAAGGCATTCCTACGAATGATTTTTCAATGGCTGAAAGCTGATGTATGCTTTCAGCCATTTCCCTGTATAACAAAACTCTACGGGGCTGAGGTGTCCTGCCCGTTTCGTGCCCTGAACAGTTAGCAAAAATTAAGAAAGGCGGTCATGCCGTATGCATGATCTCGATTTGTATGGAGAAACGTATCGAAGCTTCTGCCCGGACGGAAGAGAAGCTGGAGCAGTTCCTGCACCGGGAGCTGGGACTGACAATGAGACAGATCCGGCAGGCAAAGTACCGGGAAAACGGAATCTGCATCAATGGGATCCGAAGCAGAGTGACTGAGGTTCTGAATCCGGGAGATGTGGTGACAGTGCTTCTGGAAGAGGCAGAAGAGGAATCCTCACAGCTGATACCGGGAGACGGGGAACTTCGGATCCTGTATGAGGATGAGGATGTTCTGGCGGTGGACAAGCCGGCAGGCGTGGTAGTGCATCCTTCTCCCGGTCATTACGGGGATTCCCTGTCAAATACGGCAGTCCGGTATTTCCGGGAAAAAAGTCTCTCTGTTAAGATCCGTTCTGTGGGACGGCTGGATAAGGATACCTCCGGAATCGTTCTGTTTGCCAAGAATCAGGTAGCGGCAGCCAGATTGTCAGAACAAAAAATCTCCGGAGCCTGTGAAAAAGAGTACCTGGCGCTTGCGTCGGGAATCCCGAAACCCCGGACAGGAACCGTATGTACTCATCTTATGAAAGATCCCGAAAGCAGGATGAAAATGAAAGTGACAGATCAGGGACTTCCAGCAGTAACCCATTATGAAGTGATACAGGTCTTTGAGACATATTCTCTTCTGCGTGTTCTGATAGAAACAGGGCGTACGCATCAGATCCGCGTGCACATGGCATCCATTGGGCATCCACTTCTGGGAGATCTGTTATATGGAAACGACCGGTGTATGGAGCGGACAGCCCTTCATGCGGCATCCTGCCGCTTTCTTCAGCCGTTTACGGGAGAAGAAATCTGCCTGTTGGCAGACCTTCCAGAGGATATGAAAAAAATGATTGATTTGAGAAAGGAAAGATAGAAAACGATGGCCGATTGGGAGCAAAAGTTTGATCAGGATACTTTAGACAGAGGAAGAGCTTCTTATCTGAATCACAGGGTGGATGGGCTGGAAGAAACCGATGGAGGCTGCCGGGGTGCCGTACTGGGAAGGCAGAGGTTCGAGGTCTCTGTAAAACTGAGGGAGGGCAGTCCGGTGAGGATGAGCTGCAGCTGCCCAGCGGCAAAATGCGGAAGGAACTGTGAGCATATGGCTGCGGTTCTTTATGCCCTGGAAGCGAAAAGAAAGGCTTGGGAGGAACAGATTCAGGAGGCGGAGCTTATGAAGAAGTGGCGGCAGATGGATGAAGAGCTTCGCCTGGAGGAAGAAAAGAAGAAAGCAGAGAAACAAAACAGCAGGGATGAAAGACACCGAAAAGCAATGACAAAGCGTCGCTTAAAGGAGGAAAAAGAAGCGGAGGAAAGACGTCGTCTGGAGGAAGAACAGATGGCAGAAGCCCGCCGTATCCAGGAGGAAAAAGAGGCAGAGCTTCGCCGTATCCAGGAACAGGAACGGGAAGTGCGTCGTGCTGCCAGGGAAAAACGGAAAGAGGAAAGGGCACGCCGGGAGGAAGAAAGGAAACAGAAGGCAGAGGAGCAGCGGCGTATAGAGGAGGAAAAGCGCGTGGCAGAGGAAGCACGGCGTGAAAAGATCAGGCAGCAGAAAGCAGAGGATGCGCGCCGCAGAGCAGAAAAACGCCAGAAGGAACAGGAAGCCCAGAGGCTGGCAGAGCAGAAGCGCGCGGAGGAAGAGCAGAGCCGTCTGGAGCTGGTGGAGATGATGCAGGAGGATGCATCCGATACCGGCAGGAGTAATGAAAGTATTGCGAGCCTGGAACGCTACAGCTACTTTAACGGAAGCAGTATCAGAAAATCGCTGAAGATATCGAAAAGTGTTTTTGAAAAGGGAAAAAAGCTCCGCGAACAGGGGATGCTTGCACTTTCTCATGTCGTATCCGGATATGAATGGGATGGCAATCATGTCAGAGGCCGTATGGAAGCAACAGGAGCATTCAAAAATGAGGACTTTCCTGTCCGGATCTCGTTCTCACGCACAGAGGTCAGGGAGTTTGAATGTGGATGCCCGAAGTGCCGCAGAGCTTATTATTCATGGTATGGGGGTAAGACGGACTGCGAGTATGTGGCCGGTGCACTTTTGATGCTGGAGGAGTATCTGGCTACACACAATATTGCCGATGCCACGGATAAGACTGCCAGGATGCTGATCGGTGCTTATCAGGAAAAGAGAGCAAACAGGATCGTGGCGGATACCTTTGCAAAGGAGGAAAGTCTGAAGCTGGTTCCAAGACTTACCAGAAAGGGAGACGAGCTGTCCCTGTCCTTTAAGATCGGGGAGGGAAGGCTTTTTATCATAAAGAAGCTGAGTGAGTTCTGCAGAAATGTGAAAGATTCAGCTACAGCTACCTATGGGTCCAGTACGCAGATCAACCACAGCCTCAGTAATTTCACAGAGGAAGGGAAGAAATGGATCCATCTCATCAGCCGGATGGTCCGTGAGGAAGAGGACTTTCAGGAGCGGATGATACAGTCCCGGGATTATTACGGCAATGGAAGAGTGGGTGTGGGAGGCGCCCTGCATCTGTCCGGGTGGAGGCTGGATGAGTTCTACAGACAGATGGGAGATACGCCCTTTGAATATGAGGACAAGGATGCAGACGGGAAAAAGAAACGGATGCTGACCTGTGCAAAGAAGAACCCGAGAGTGTCTCTGTGTATTTCTTCGGAAAAAAGCAGTGCACAGGAGGAGTTTCACGGAGTCCGGGTGACAGGTATTCTGCCGGGGATGTACCATGGGACAGATACCGCTTACTATATCGAAGATGACCATCTGAACCGGATTGACAGAGAGATGATAGAAAAGATAGAACCTCTGGAAAATCTGGCAGTGTGCGGTGCCGTATCCTTCTATGTGGGAAGAAACCATATGGCAGAGTTTTATTATAAAATCCTTCCTCTGCTGCAGGATATTGCAAATGTGACAGAGACAGAGCCGGAAAGATTTCGCTCTTACCTGCCGCCGGAAGCAGAATTTTTCTTCTATCTGGATGCGGAGGATCAGAATGTAACCTGCAGGATATCTGTAAGATACGGGGATAAGAGTTTTTCGGGGCTGGATCTGATTAGAAAGCAGGAGACAGGAGGGCTCGAGCCGTTTCGTGACGGGGCAAAGGAAGAGGAGGTTCTGTATCAGGCTCTTCAGCTTCTGCCGGAGATCGATTATACAAAGGACGAACTTCACTGCGGGAGCAGGGAGGAACTGGTGTACACGATGATGGAATCCGGGGCCGAGAAGCTGATGGAGCTTGGAGAGGTGCGGTGCACAAAGCGTTTCCTCGGGAATAAGACCATCAGACGTGTGAAGGTATCGGTAGGCGTTTCCGTATCCTCGGATCTTCTGGAACTGAATATTTCCACGGAGGATATTCCACAGAGTGAACTTCTGGATCTTCTGGCCGGTTACCGTGCAAAGAAGAAATACTACCGGATGAAGGATGGTTCCTTTGTGAATCTGGAGGATTCCTCCCTGGAGATGCTTTCAGAACTGATGGATGCGATGCATCTCAAACCGAAGGAGTTCGTTAAGGGAAAAATGCACATTCCCATGTACCGCACGCTGTATCTGGACAAGATGCTCGAGGAGAACGACAGTGTCTACAGCAGCCGTGACAGCCGTTTCAGGGAAGTGGTAAAGGGATTTAAGACGGTGAAGGATGCAGATTTCGAAGAGCCGGAAAGTCTGTCAAAGATCATGAGAAAGTACCAGAAGAACGGATACAAATGGCTGCGGACACTGGAAGCATGGAATTTTGGCGGGATCCTGGCGGATGATATGGGACTTGGAAAAACACTGCAGATCATTGCTGTCCTTCTGGCTGCAAAGCAGGAGGGAAAGGAGGGAACCTCTCTTGTGGTGGCACCGGCTTCACTGGTCTTTAACTGGGGCGAGGAATTTGAAAGGTTTGCGCCGGAGCTTAAGATTTCCCTGATTGCCGGAAACCAGGAGGAGCGCAGGAAAAAGCTGGAGGCATGGCAGGAGTCAGACGTACTGGTGACCTCTTATGATCTGCTGAAGCGGGACATTCTCTGTTATGAAGACAAACAGTTTCTGTATGAGATCATTGATGAGGCACAGTATATTAAAAATCAGACAACTGCAGCGGCGAAGGCAGTAAAAATCGTGAAAAGCCGGACACGGTTCGCCCTGACAGGAACGCCCATTGAGAACAGGCTGAGTGAGCTGTGGAGTATTTTTGATTATCTGATGCCCGGATTTTTATACAGCTATGATGTTTTCAAACGGGAGATCGAAACACCGATCGTGAAAAGTGAGGATGAAAATGCGATGAAGCGCCTGCAGAAGATGTCGGGACCGTTCATCCTGCGCAGGCTGAAGGAGGATGTGCTCAAGGATCTTCCGGAGAAGCTGGAGGAAAGCCGTTATGTGAGACTGGAAGATACCCAGCAGAAGCTGTATGATGCGCAGGTGGTCAAGATGAGAGAGATGATCGCGCGTCAGAATCAGGAGGATTTTAACAAGAATAAGCTGGTGATCCTTGCACAATTGACCAGGCTGCGCCAGATCTGCTGTGATCCTTCCCTGTGTTTTGAAAACTACAAAGGTGACGGGGCAAAACGGGAGGCATGCATGCAGCTGATCCAGAGCGCCATAGACGGCGGCCACCGGATGCTGGTATTTTCGCAGTTTACCTCTATGCTGGAGATCCTGAAGCAGGATCTGGATAAGGAGGGAATTTCCTATTATACCATTACAGGAAGTACCTCCAAAGAAAAACGCCTTCAGATGGTCAAGGAATTCAACGAGGGAGATACGCCGGTTTTCCTGATCTCTCTGAAAGCCGGAGGTGTGGGGCTGAACCTCACAGGAGCGGATGTGGTGATTCACTATGATCCATGGTGGAATCTGGCCGTGCAGAACCAGGCCACGGACCGCGCACACCGCATCGGACAGACGAAGAAGGTAACCGTTTACAAGTTAATCGCGAAAAACACAATTGAAGAAAAGATCCAGAACCTCCAGGAGACAAAGAAAAATCTTGCCGAGCAGGTGATCGGCGGTGAGACAGGCCAGCTGGGAAGCCTGAGCAGAGAGGAGATCCTTGACCTTTTGGAACTGTGATAGAAAAACCCGTTTGACAAAAAGTGGTTCCTGGACTAATATGAGTATATCGGGTAAATATACTGGTATAATAGGAATAAAAAGAGGAAGGGGACATCTATGAATTTTTCAAAAAAAAGCAGGTATGGGCTCCGGGCACTGATCGATCTGGCGGTAAGCTCTGAGAATGCGCCGGTGGCTCTGAATCTGATCGCCGAAAGAAATCATATATCACCGCAGTATCTGGAACAGGTATTTGCAGCACTTCGAAAGAACGGACTGGTAAAGAGCATCAAGGGGGCACAGGGAGGCTATCTTCTGGCACGCGGTCCGGAGGAGATCACAGTATCAGAAATCTTAAAGGCACTGGACGGCAGTTATCTGATCGAGGAGGAAGCCCTGGAGCCGGCCGGAGAACGCAGGGGGATCTCGGAGGCCATACAGAAGACACTGATCGATCAGGTGAATGACAGCCTGGACAGTCTGTTAAAAAGCATTACACTGGCGGACCTGGCAAGGTCCTGTCAGTCTTATCATGAGTATGGACAGGATATGTATTACATTTAATGATGCCAGGGTCAAAAGGTCATGATTTTCATGCTTGCATGAAGAATCATGACTTTGGGACCCGCTAAACATGAGAAAGTAGCCATTTTTCGAAGAAAAATGAGCGGATTTCGAATGTTTTTCGGATTTTGGGAGCGCGTAGCGCGGAAAAATCCGAAGGCATCATTTAATTTTAAGGAAAGGGGATGGCGGAATGAATCCGGTATATGAAAAACTGTTAAGATGCTATGAAAGCTTTCGTGCAAAGATTGATTTTAAACCGGAGGTGGCACTTGTGCTGGGATCGGGTCTGGGTGATTACGGGGAGAGTATCCGGCTGGAGGCTGTCCTGGACTATCACGAGATCGAAGGCTTCCCCGTGTCCACGGTTCCGGGGCATAAGGGAAGGTTCCTTTTCGGATATGTGGGAAAGGTGCCTGTGGTGATCATGCAGGGGAGAGTCCATTATTATGAGGGATATCCCATGGAAGATGTGGTGCTGCCGACAAGGCTTATGAAGCTGATGGGAGCCAGGATCCTGTTTCTTACCAATGCGGCAGGAGGATTGAATGACGGCTTTAAACCCGGTGATTTTATGATGATCACCGATCAGATCGCCAACTTTGTCCCGTCACCGCTGATCGGACCCAATATAGATGAGCTGGGTCCCAGGTTCTGCGATATGAGCGAAATCTATGACCGGGATCTGCAGCGGGTGATCCGGGAGGCAGCAGGCAGCCTTTCCATTCCATTGCGGGAAGGTGTTTACGTGCAGCTCACGGGACCGAACTTTGAGACGCCTGCGGAAGTGAAGATGTGCCGGATCCTGGGCGGCGATGCCGTGGGGATGAGTACAGCCTGCGAAGCGATCGCAGCAAACCATATGGGAATGAAGATCTGCGGGATCTCCTGTATCTCCAATCTGGGCTGTGGCATGCAGGATGCCCCTCTGTCCCACACCGAGGTGCAGGAAACGGCAGACAGGGTCGCTCCGCTGTTTAAAAAGCTGATCACGGAGTCCATTGTAAGGATGGTTACTATTCACACGTCAGCCAATTCGAGGTGTTTTCTGTGAGTGTAGCGAAGCGAAAGTCACAGAAAACCCGAGAGTAGCAGCGCGATATGATGCAGAATGCATCATATCTGTGCATCGCGAAGCGAGTTACTGATCACTCCGTGATCAGTAACTAAGGATGGGGGGACTTTCCGGGTAAATTTTTCACACCACTGCTTCTACTAATATCTTATTGTCCATACGTATTTCTTTTACCCCGGGCTGTTTGTTTTTGTTGAAGTTGAAACTGAGCATATAGCCCTTTTGTAAATGATAGTAATCCAGATAATCGGAAAGCTGCTTTTCACCTCGTATATTGTAGGCATTGCCGTGCCAGATCTTCAGCTCAATGATATACTGCTTTCCACGATAATCAACGATTACGTCAGTGCGCCGGTTGTCCCTGGTACGGGCTTCAATGTAATAGTTACCCGTACCATTGATAATCGGTTTCAGGTACAGAAGAAAAAGCTTTCGTCCATTATCCTCGATAAATTTGTCATCCTCGGAGCTATACAAATCTCCCCAGTGTAAAACGAATTTCTCAAGAATCATTTCCATGTTTAAAATTCCATTTTGTATGAATTGATTTCTGTCCATTGTTCCAGCAGAGAAAATCTGACTGTTCAGTTCTTCCGCAGAGGTAAAATAGTTATAGAGCAGAGTTTCGAAAATCCGGTTTGCCACAACCATAGCTCCATCCTCATTTTTCACAAAACCGAACATCGATGCAATTTGAATGACAGGATTATGCAGGTTATAACTGATTTTTTTTCCGCAAAACAGGATGGAATAAATCATCTCCTTCAGCTCAGGATAGTCACTCAGTTTCCTGAACATGGATTCAAAAAGAGTGTTATTCTCTGTTAAAAGAATCTTTATGGCAGCTTGAAATCCTTCCCTTGTCCATGCAGATTTTTTGTCGGGATATCCATCACTGCCGGCAATCTGTTCATCGATCAGTTTGCAGATATGTGATACAAGGAATGGATAACCGGAAGTATAGTCATAGATCAATCCGGCAATTTCACAGATCTTCATGCCTGTCTGATCGTCTGATTCATATTCAGTAAGCATGCCGGCAATATCCTCAACGGAAAAACTCATGTTTACAGAGAAGTCCACCGCAATATTCCACGGACTGTTTTGCTTATGTGCATCATCCGGACGGATTTTGTGCTTCATATTTTTTACATCGTAAACGCCTGCGAGGATGACAGACTGAAACGTAGCTCTGACATCCCTGTTAATATAATATCCGCGAAGCTGTGCCAGAAAATCCAGGAAAACCTGATTATTGGATGCACTGTCTACCTCATCAATGAGCAGAACTACCGGTTTCACAGAGACATCACATATGCGGCTCAGATATTGAAATAATTCATACAGTTCAATTTCTTCTTTGTGTTCACGCAGATCTTTTTTAAATGTTGTGAAAGAATCTTTAAGTTCCGGACTGATATCAGGATTGTCTGCTTCAATTGCTTCGATGAAAATCCGGGCAAATGTAACAGAAAAGGTATTTTCATTCCTGAATTTGGAAGCACTCATCATCTGGAAATCCAGACTTGCAACAAGGTAGTCCTTTGTCAGAAAACGGCTCAGTGCCCTCAGCGTCGTGGTTTTTCCATATTGTCTGGCACGGTTGATAGTAAAATAGCTTCCACTATCCACCATTTTCTTGATCTGTACCAGCCTTGAATCAATATTCACCATATAATGCAGATTCGGCTTACAGTCCCCGGTGATATTAAAGGATTTCCTCATCGTTTCCATGCTCCTTTCTTCCCTGCTGTCAGCGTTTTGATTTCATTATAACGATTTGGGAGAGAAGCGTCAACGGCAGTAAAACATAATTCAGCCCCTGGCAGAGGTGATTTTGCGAATGGACTCTGAACTGTTACGGTAATCTTGTATATCACTGCCGGAATGATTATAATAATGTCAATACATGATGCCAGGGTCAAATACTTTTGACCCCAACTCATTACATTTCAGCAGAAAAGGGGGGGTTATAACAGTTAAATTTATATTAGAAAAAGTTATAAAATAGTGTAGACTTTTATAACATTTGTTGATAGAATAAAGTATAAACATTATAAGGAGATTTTTAATCATGAGCAAATACTATTCTATCAATGAATTTTCAAAAATTTTAGGAGTGTCAGCACAGACATTACGAAATTGGGACAAAAACGGAAAACTTCATCCACACCATACTTCTAGTAACGGATACAGATATTATTCGCATGAGCAATTAAATCAAGTGATGAATATAAAACCAAATCTTAGCAGAATTGTTATTGGATATTGTAGAGTTTCAAGTAATAAACAAAGAGATGATTTGGAACGACAAATAGAGAACATGGAATTGTATTTAACTTCTCAAGGAAAACCTTTTGAGATTATAAGTGATATAGGTTCTGGAATCAATTATAAGAAAAAAGGATTAAAAGAAGTTATTAAACGAATATCTCAAAATAAAGTTGAAAAAGTTGTAGTTTTATACAAAGACAGGCTATTAAGATTTGGTTTTGAATTAGTTGAATATATTGCAAGCTTATATAATTGTGATATAGAAATAATTGATAATACTGAAAAATCAGAACAACAAGAACTTGTTGAAGATTTAGTTCAAATAATAACTGTATTTAGCTGCAAATTGCAAGGTAAACATGCTAGCAAGGCAAGAAAACTTGTAAAAGAATTAATTGATGAAGGTGGTGAAGATAATGATAAAAACA
>OLOS01002289.1_pt1 | contig 13409 bp, 5 predicted proteins | sample 1672631 | NCBI WGS metagenome assembly OLOS01 (sample SAMEA3136707, study PRJEB25190) | human gut metagenome | biome: human gut; feature: human-associated habitat; material: faeces | place: Austria | collected 2013 | reverse complement strand
GGCTCGTCCACTACGCTGCAAAGCACCGGCGACCAGATCGGCGACAAGATGTACGAGCTGGAGCGCACCGTTACCGGTGCCACATTGGGTACCGGCCCTATTAGCGAGCCTTCGGATGTTTATGTAGACGCTGCCGGGCTGATCTACCTGGTAGACGCTGCCAACAGCCGCGTGCTGGTTATGAATCCCGATTACACCCTAAAAACCGAAATTAAGGGCCTTTCCTACAACGGCGAGGGGCTGGATTTTACCGGCGCTCAGGGTATTTTCGTAACCAAAGACCAAAAAATTTACATTGCCGATACCGAAAATGCCCGCGTTATTGTTACCAACCTGCAAAAACAGGTTACCAACATTTTAACCCTGCCTAAGGCCGATGTTATTCCCTCAACCTTCTCCTACCGGCCCAGCAAAATTGTTATTGATAGCCGCGGCTACACCTATATTGTTAGTGACGGCTCTTACTACGGCGCCCTGCTTTACATGCCGGACGGCACCTTTTCCGGGTTCTACGGTTCCAACTCGGTTACCTCGTCGGTATTAGATGTGTTTTCCCGCATTTGGGATATGCTTTTTGTAAGCGACACGAAAAAAGAAAATGCCGAAAAAACCCTGCCCTACGCTTTTACCGATATTTCTATTGATAAAGAAGATTTTATTTACACCGCCACCGGCGCGGTTTCTACCTGGGTTAGTAACGCCGGTCAACTCAAAAAGCTTTCCCCCGGCGGCACCAATGTACTAAAAAATAAAACAAAAACCAAAGCCGTTTCTGCCGAAGGGTTCGATTTTTCCGACGGTAAAGGCACTAAAATTACAACGGCCACCGGCTATTCCTGGCGCGTTGCCGATGTTCGCTCTATGGATGTAGATGCCAACGGATTTATGTACGCCGTTTGCGGCACCTACGGGCACATTTTTATTTACGACCAGGAATGCAACCAGCTTAGCGTTTTTGGCGGCGGTAACGGCACCGGTACCCAAAAGGGCACCTTTAACCGCGCCCAGGCCCTGCAGTTAAACCCGCACAACGAAGATGTTTTGGTTGTAGATAAAATGAACGCCAACCTAACCGTATTTAAAGAAACCGAGTACGGCAAGCTGGTGAAAAAGGCACAGGCGCTTACCAATGCCGGCTCTTACGCCGAGACCAAAGACCTTTGGAACCAGGTGCTGGCTTACGACCGCAACTCGCAGTTAGCCTACCGCGGCTTAGCCAAAACCTTTGTTATGGAGGAGGATTACAACACCGCGCTGGAGTACGCTAAGTTGGGGTTTGACCAAACCACCTACGCCACTGCCTACCGCTATGTGCGTAACGACTATATCTCCCACAACTTTGTTTGGCTGTTCCTACTGCTGATTTTGGTTGTTGGCGGGTTAATTGCCTTTTTGGTTTACACCAATAAGCACAGCGTTAAGCTAATTAAAAACCAAAAGGTTTCTACCATGTTCAGTTGCCTGACCCACCCGTTTGACGCCTGCAAGCAGGTTCGCTACTACGGGCAAGGCTCGGTACTGCTGGCCACCATTGTGCTGGTGCTGTACTTTATTTCCTCCGTTTGTAACGATATTTACGGCGGCTTTATGTACAGAATGTTAGATAAAAGCAGCTACAGCGCAACCTTTACTTTTTGCATGACCATTGGCTTTTACCTGCTTTGGACGCTTTGTAACTGGGCCATTTCCACCCTGTTTAACGGCAAGGGCCGCATGAAAGAAATTTACATTGTTTCCTGCTACTCGCTGCTGCCGCTGGTGTTCAGCAACATTTTGTTAATTATTTTAACCAATGTGGTAGTGCCCGAGGAAATTTTAATCATCTCTGTTGTAAGTGTTGTGTTCCAGGCGCTGTTCTACATTATTATGTGCGTAGGTATTATGACAGTGCAGGAGTTCGGCTTCTTTAAATTCCTGCTGCTAACCGCCGCCACCTTGCTTGGAATGTTTATTTGTTTGTTTATTGCCTTTATGATATTTGTGCTGCTGCAGCAAATGTTCAGCTTTATTGGCACAATTTATAAAGAGGTCAGCTATCGATGACCGCAGATTTTGGAGGACTTAGAATGAAACACTTAAAAAGATGTATCGCTTTGATATGTGCTTTGTGTATGGTGCTGGGTCTGCTCTCCGGCTGCGGGAACGAGCAAACAACCGAAACCTACCAAAGCGCCAGCGAATACGCTAACGTTGAAAGCGGCGTAGTGGCCGAAAACAGCCGCTACCGCATGAACTGGAATGCCGAACGGGCTGCCGTAACAGTTACCGATAAAGCAACCGGCGCCGTTTGGGGCACCACCCCGAACGATTATTTAAACAAAACCACCCGGGATAATATTGCCGGCAACGAGCTAATCAATTCCTCTATGGTGGTGCGGTGCCGCAAAAGCGCCAAGCAGGGTCAGCAGGAGTTTGACTACACCGTGTCAGACCAATCAATTACCCGCGACACCTACCTTTCGGAAAAAACCGAAAACGGCATTAATATTACTTATTACTTAGACGATATTGAGGCCATTGTAACCGCAGAATATTATTTGGAGGACGACGCCTTTAAAGTAAAGGTAGACCCCCAAAAAATTAAATCCTACGGTGAAAATTTGGTAATTGCCGTTACCCCGGCGCCCTTTATGTGCAGCACCGCCAACACCCCCGCCGGCAGTAAGGATTCTTACATGGTGGTTCCCTCCGGCAGCGGTGCCTTAATGTACACCGACCGCCGCAGCGACGGCGTGATCCGCAACTTCTCGGCCGGTTTTTACGGAGCCGATTACGCGGTGGATGTTTATGTAAAAGACCAAAACACAAACGCTTTAACAATGCCGTTTTTTGGTGTTAAGGTGGGGGGCAATGCGCTTTGCGCCGTTGTAGAGCAAGGGGCCGAAAGCAGCACCCTGCAAGGCGCGGTTGGCTCGGGCGAGCTGGGCTACAGCTATTTAGATGTACAATACAATGTAACCGCCCTCAATAAGATTTATACCAACAGCGGCCACCGCACGCAGTACGATACCGCCATCAGCAGTGAAATTAATCCGCTGATTATTGGCTACCGCTCTTTAGGTTCAAGTGACGCAAGTTATACCGGCATTGCAAAATGCTACCGCACCTACCTTATCGAAAAGCAGGGCATGACCAAATCGCAGGATAATACTCTGCTAACCACCCGCTTTGTTGGCACCGCTAAGGAGGACGACCTGTTTTTAGGCCTGCCAACCTCTAAAGCGGTTGCCCTAACCTCTTACGAAGAGGCGCAAACCATTTTAGGCGAACTTAGCAGCCTAACCGGTGGTAAAGTTGCCGCACAAATGTACGCCTACGGCAAGGGCGGCATTAACGGCACAAAGCTTGCCGGCGGCTACAGCCTAACCGGCGTGGCCGGCAGCAAAAAACAGCTAAAAAGCTTTGTAGAGTATGTAAACAGCAACTCTATTAAAACCTACTTTGATTTTAATACCGTTTTGTTTGCAAAATCTACCGCCGGCTACAAAACAAACTGGGATAGTGCCATTAACCTAAACGGCGCCCAGGCAACAGTGCGGCAGTTTAACATTTCTACCCGTGGCCGTAAAACCTCAAAAGAGGGCGGCGTTACCAGCGTAATGATCAAGCGTAACCTGTTAAGCGAGGCTACCTTAAAAACGGTAGATTTAGCCGACGATTTTGGCTTTACCGGCCTTTCGTTTAACACCTTGGGCTCTATGTGCTACGCCGATTACAGTGATGACGGCAACAGCCCGTTGCGCAACAACATGGGGCAGGATGTTGCAAACATTATTGCCGAGGTACGCAAAAACAGCAAAACCGTTATGATCGACGGCGCCCTTTCCTACGCCGCTGCCGCAGCTGATGTACTTACTAACTGCCCAACCGATTCTTCTGAGCTATTGGTGCTGGATGATACCGTGCCGCTGTACCAAATTGTGTTCCAGGGCACCAAGGCCAATAGCGTTTCGCCCATTAACACGGCCGTAAACCCGCGCAAGCAGTTTTTAAAGGCCATTGAAACGGGCAGTGGTTTATGTTTTAACCTGGTTGCCAACTATAATACCGAGCTGCGTAAACAGCAGGAACCCGGGCTGCAAAGCTCGCTTTACAGCGATAATAAAGTTAAAATTGAAGGCTATGTAAAAGAGAGCGCCGATTATTTAGCCAAGGTTGCCGGGGCAAAAATTGCCGACCACCAAATGCTAAGCCAAAAAGTTACCAAAACCGTGTTTGAAAACGGCGTAACCGTTTATGTAAACTACGGTGAAACAAGTTTCACCTGTGAGGCCGGCACGGTTCAGCCGCTGGGCTTCACCGTAAAGTAAGGAGGGGTAAAAATGAGTGAAAAGAAACAAAAGCAAGAGGAACAGCAAGCTCAAACCCCTCAATCGCTGAAAGAAATTCTAAAGGCCGAAAAAGCCGAGGAAAAGGCAAGGGCCCGCGCTAAAAAGAAACGCAAGAATGTTACCTACGATATTAACGGTAATGTGATACCTGATTTAAATTTAAAACATAAGCGCGGCATAGAATCTAAAAAAAGCTGGTACGGATTTTTCTTCATTCTGCCGTGGATCATCGGCATGATTCTGTTCTTTATTGTGCCGCTGTTCCAATCGCTTTATTATTCATTTGGCGATGTTTCGGTAGAACCCGGGAAAATGGTAGTGGACTGGAGCGGTCTTTACAACTACAAGTACATTTTTAACGAGGACCCCAGTTTTGTCGATAACCTTACAAAATCCATTGGCGGGTTTATGGGCTCATTACCAATTGTTGTGGTAGTCAGCTTAATTTTAGCCCTGGTGCTTAACGGCAACTTTAAGGGCCGTACTGTTTTCCGCGGTATTTTCTTTATCCCGGTAATTGTAGCAACGGGCGTTGTAATGTCGCTGCTTACCAAAAGCTACGGCGGCAGCAGTGTTATTATTCAACTTTCTACTGATGTGCAGGAAAACGCCTACACCGCGGCCGGCACCGGAGGTGGTATGGACTTTACCACCCTGCTTAACGGCCTAAATTTGCCCGAAGATATTACCGCACAAATGTCCAGTTTAATTACCAACATTTTTAATACTATTTGGACCTGCGGTATTCCGGTTGTACTTTTCCTGTCCGGCTTACAGCAAATTCCGCCGCAGCTGTACGAGGCCTCCCGCGTGGAGGGCGCAACCGCTTGGGAGGAGTTTTGGAAAATCACCCTGCCAATGATTTCACAAACTCTGCTGCTGGTAATTGTGTTTACGCTCATTGATCTGATGACGCAATCGAACGACGCGGTAATGACGCAAGCCTACTCTATGATGACCGACCAGGCCGATTACGGCACCAGCGCTGCAATGCTTTGGGTGTTCTTTGCCATTATCGGCGCGTTTGTAGGGTTAATTATTCTGCTGTATTCAACGCTGTGCTTAAAGCGTTGGGAAAATTAAGGAAGGGGGGATTCTGTAATGAAAAAGAAAAAGAACGATATTCCGGAACAGTACAAAGCCCCTGCCCTTAGCAAGGTCAAGCTGCGCCAAAAAGCGGGCGGTGCCGTGGTTTCAATTTTCCGGCTGGTGTTTTTAATTTCGGTTAGCTATATTATTTTATATCCGCTGTTTGCCATGGTAGCCTATTCCGTGCAATCCGGTACCGATATTTTAGATAGCAGCGTTATTTGGATTTCTAAAGCCCCAACCTTCAGCAACTTTAAAAACGCCTGGCAGGCGCTGGATTACCCAACCTCGTTTTTGCAAACCCTGCTGGTTGGCGGCGTTAGCGCGTTTATAGAAATTTTTACCTGTGCCATTACGGCCTACGGCTTTGCCCGGTTTAAGTTTAAAGGCAAAAACTTTCTGTTTGGTCTGGTGCTGTTAACCGCCATTGTGCCGGTGCAAATTCTAGTCATTCCGCTGTTTTTAAACTACCGCTACTTTGATTTTGCCGGCATTTTAACCTTAATCAGCAAAATTATTCCAATGGAGCAGCCATTTGTAGATTTAACCGATACCGGGTTTACCTTTTGGTTGCCCTCGCTGTTCTCGGTTGGCCTGCGCTCCGGTTTGTTCATCTTTATTTACCGCCAGTTCTTTATGGGCCTGCCAAAAGAGCTGGAAGAGGCCTCTTGGATCGACGGCGCCGGCCCGCTGAAAACCTTTTTCTGCATTGTAGTTCCGTCCTCCGGCACTGTGTTTTTAACCGTTACCATTTTTTCGGTAATTTGGCACTGGAACGAGTATTACGAATCGGTTATTTTCTTTAACACGGCGCAGCCGCTGGCCGTTAAATTGGCCAATGTGGCGGTAGAGCTGCAAAATATGCGTGTGCCCTCAAACTTTCAGGCACCCGGCGTTTGTGCGGCCTGCCTGCTGTTTATTCTACCAATGCTAATTATGTTCTTACTTTTACAAAAGAAATTTATACAAAGTATTGACAGAGTGGGCATTGTCGGTTAAAATATACTTGTATATGATGCATAATTCCTATGCACTTATATAAAAACAAACTATAAAAAGTATGGAGGTATCCAACATGAAACAATTTTTTTCTTTCAAGCGTGTTACGGGCGTTGTAGCCTTAATGCTGGCAGTAGTAATGCTGTTCTCCGGCTGCGGCTCCAAAGACACGGCAAGCAACAATTCCAACCTGGGATCTGAAGATAATCAAACACAGATCACTTCTGGCGAGGAAAACCAAAGCAAGGTTGATGGCAGCAAAGACTCCGCCACCAACAACGGCTCTAAAAGCTCTAACAAAAACAACAGCAAAACAAACAGCACAAAAAAAACCACCTTTGCGTCCGACCCGTATTCTGAAATTTCCAGCAGCGTAAAGTCTAAGGGCGTACACGTTTTAATGTGGCGTAAGTACACCACATTAGAGCAAAAGCTGGTAACCGGGTTCGAGAAAAAAACCGGCATAAAGGTTCGCACCACCATCACCACCGAGAGCGAATATTCTACCAAGTTAATTTCGTTAATCGCCGGCGGTGATTCTCCGGATGTTGTTGGTTTGGGTTCTACGAACTTCCCCGGCCTGGCAATTAAATCGCTGCAAACTTTAAAAAAAGATGTTTACCGTTTGGATGACAGCTGCTGGTATAAGGATTACATGAACGCTTTTAAAGTTAACGGTAAATACTTTACCGTTGCCATGAAAGGCGCTTGGGCTGCCGAGGACACCAACTATGTTACCTACTATATGCCCAAGGTGTTAAAAGCTGCCGGCGTTAGCGAGGATCCCTGGACGCTGTACAAAAAGGGCCAATGGAACTGGGAAAAGCAACGGGAGATTGCACAAAAGGTTTCTAAAAAGAGAGGCTACACTGGTATTTCTTTCCAGAATCAAGACCTTATGATGTACAGTGCCGGTGTAGACTTTGTATCTTACGACGGCAATCAGTTTAAAAACGAGCTGGGCAACGCTTCGGCAAATTCCCTGCTTACTAAGGCATGGCAGCAAACTGCCGCCCTGCAAAAAGACGGTATTTCCTCCGGTTGGGCATTAAACGATGTGCAGCAGGGTAAGGTTGGCCTGTTTACCGCAATTGCTTACGGTATGTACAAAGCCAACACCGACGCTTGGTTTACCAATGTTCCGCACACCTCGGCCGATATTAAAGCCGTACCGGTAGCCGGCCCCAAGGGCGGCACCGCCTACACCCCGATTCGCCCCAAAACCTGGGGTACTGCCAAAAAGGCTAAGAACCCTGAAGGCGCTGCGTTCTTCCTGCGGTATTTCTTGGACATCAAAAACTGTGATATGAACGGTTCTTTCTACAACGAGCAGTTCCGTGAGGTTTACAACAAAATTACTGCCACCGGCGCCAAGAAAATTGTAATGCGCGGTCAAGGTATTGTAGACTATGTATCCTCCGGTACCTACAACAGCAAAATTGTAAACGTGCTGTCTAACACCACCTCCGACCAGATCGCTTCTAAGCTGAACTCCTTAAAGGGTCAGGTTACTACCGGCATGAACCGTGCCAACAAAGAGCTGAAAAAGGTTAAATAATTTGCGCTGAAAATAAGTTAACAACGGCTTAAAAGTAAGGGTTGCTCTGCCTTGGCGGGGCAGCCCTTAGCCCGGCCAAAGGCGGGTAAAGAGCTGTAAAGCCTTACGCCTTGTGCCTTTGCCGGCTAAAGCTGCTTTAAAATTTTTAAAAGTAAATAGGTTTTTTGTTAAATGGGAGAAATGGGGTTTGCACAACCCCTAAAACGACTTGTTAAGGGAGATAACAACCGTGAAGAAAAAAATTTTGGCATTACTGCTGGCGGTTACTGTAACTGTCAGCGCCGTTTCGGCTGTGCTGCCCGGACTTTCGGCGGCAAGCAGCCCTAATTTGTTTGAAAACGGCGATTTTACAAATGTTTCGGGCAATGTGCCCACGGGGTGGAAGGTTGGTACTGCCGCAGCGTTCGACATTGCGATTGGTGCCGAAAAAACCCCCGACGGCCAAAAAGCCATCACCTTTACCCACAAGGGTAATGATGACAGTGCGGCCACTTTTAACAGTACTAAAAAAATTAAAATCGAAAAAAATCATGTCTATACCGTTAGCTTTTGGGCTAAGGTAAAGGATGTTAAGGGTTTAAAGTTCGGCATGTATGAGCCGGACTATATTGACCGCAACGGCAATGCGAAGCATAATGAGGTTATTGCCGAAGGGCACAACGTTTACAGCTACAATTACGACAACGGCAGCACCCGCGTTTGCCGCACCAATATTAAGCACGAATTTAAATTCGACAGCACAACGGTTTTTAACGACTCTATTTCTATGCTTAGTGTAAAAGGCAGCACCTGGCTGGTACTTACCAAAGACTACCCCTCGCAAAATAGACCCAACGAATGGGTAAAGGTTACTCACACCTTTACAACCGACGGGCTGGATTCCAGCGAGGCCGAGGTTTGCTACGGCTTTAGTATCCCGGCCCGCAACGCCACCGGCGAAAAAGAAATTTACGCCAAGGGCAGCACGGTAACGCTGGGTGGGTTTGTGTTTGCCGCGCAGCAAATGGAAACCGACAGCTACGCCCCAACCAGCAATAATGTTGCACTGGGTGGGGTTGAGCCAACCAGCTTAAGCTTAAAAAATGGCGATACCGCTAAGTTTACCGCTGTTTCGGTAAACGGCAGCCGCTTTTTAGGCTGGTACAAGGGCGAGCAGCTGGTAACCGAGGAGCCGGAGCTAACCTTTGTTTGGGATTCTTCAGTTAAAAATCCGGGTTACCAGGCCCGCTTTGAGCAGGGCAGTGAGGCCCCGCTCATTACCGACCCCAGCTTTGAAGATACCGCAAAGCTAAATAAAGTAGTTGCCAACAGCACCACTGTGGCCGACCCGGCCAACGGGCAGCACTGGGTGGGCGATTCCAACCAATATTACAGCACCTGGTGGAACGCGGCAATCACCAACGAAAAGGCACACTGGGGCAGCCAGTCGGTTAAACTTGGCGCCCAGTGGCAAACGGTGGGCTACCGTTTTACCGGCCTGCAGCCCGGCCGCAACTATGCGGTGCAGTTTTACACCTGGCAGCCGCAAGACGCCGCCTACTATTTAGAGTACGCTAAAATTACCGCCGGCAGCACCGCACTTTGGATTGATAAAGACCCGAAAGGCAGCGAAAGGGTGCAAAATCCCGCCGCCGTTATTCTGGCCGCCCTGCCTAAAACGGCAGGTACCGGCAGCTGGCAAAGGCATACCCTTAGCTTTAAAAACGGCAGCGAAACCACCGCAACCCTTTGGCTAAAATACGGCACAAAGGATTACATGTATTTAGATGACCTTTCAATTGAGGCCGAGGCGTTAAATTACCTGCCAACCTTTAACAGCAGCTTGGGCACGGTTACCCCGGAAAACGGCGTTGCGCTGCGCCCGGGCGAGAAGGCCACCTTTGCCGCAATGCCAAACCTTGGCGGGCTGTTTGACGGTTGGTACAGCGGCGATAAATTAATTACCAACAACACCAGCCTAACCTTTACCTACACCGGCGAAACCCCGAATTACGAGGCCCGCTTTGTTCTGCCGCAGAAAACTGCCCTGCAGGATTCGTTTGAAGACCTGCCGGCCGGCAAAATTATTTCTGTTGGCAACACCAACCATTACCCCAACCGCATTGTGCAAAACTCGCAATTTAGGCTTTCTTGGCAAACAATAACGGCTGTTACAAAGCTAAAACATTCCGGCAATATTGGGTTAGAAAACGGCAACCGCTATTCCGATACCGGCTACCGCATTACCGGGCTGAAAAAAAACACCGAATACGCCTTAGGTTTTTGGGCTTACACCGAGGCAGGCGGCAGCTTAGGCCTTAATGTTACCCGCCAAAACGAAGATCTTTGGCTGATCGAGGGTGATCCGGACGATCAAAACGCAAAAAGAACCCGCAACAGCGAGGCCATTATGGCCAACAGCGTTGTTGACGTGGCGCCCAAAACCTGGACCAAAGTAACGATTCGCGTAAACTCCGGCAACCAGAACGCCGTTAACCTTTGGTGCAAATATAGTCCGAGTGGCGGCGCAGATACTTCCCTTTACACCGATGAGCTTGCTGCCTACCAAAGCGCTTTGGTAAGCGTTAAAAGCGCGTTGGGCGGCTCGGCCACGGCCAGCTTTACCGGCGAGGTTACCAAAGGGCAAAAGGTTTTCTTTAAAGCTACCCCGTTAATTGGCAACACCTTTGCCGGTTGGTACAACGCAAGCGGTAAGCTTGTTTCTACCAGTGCCGAATATGTTTATACCGCCAATAGCGATGTTTCGCTAACCGCCGCTTTACCGGCTTTAATATGCCCTCGCAGGAGCTTTTTGCCGCCCAGGGTATGGACGGTAGCTTTGAAAACAGCTCTATCAACGGCGTGTATTTTGACGATCTGCAGGATCCGAGTAACTGGTGCAACGCCTTTGTTACAAGCCTGTATGCACACTCCGGCACCAAGTCGTTAGGCATCTTTGTCGCCTGGCGCTATACGCACATTCCGCTAACCGGCTTAACTCCGGGCGCCAATTACTGCTTAACCTATTACCTTCGTGCCGATAATAATTCTACCAATGTATCTATTACCGACCAAATTATTACCGACCCCGGCATTGTAAACGCCGCAACGGCTACCAATGTTTACGCCAAAAGCGCGCCCATTGCCATTAACAGCGGTTGGAACAAGGTTACCATGTACTTTAACAGCGGCTCGGCCAGCGAGCTGCAGCTGTGGATGAAGTACCAGTCAGACGATACCAATGTAAGCTACTACATTGACGATATATTTTTGTACGAATATACCGCAAACGAAACGCTGCAAAACGGCGATTTTGAAAAAGTGCTTACCAGCGGCAACACCACTATTTTGGATCAATGGACCGGTAACGGCCAAATAACGACAGAAAACGGTTCTAAGGCGTTAAAGCTGTTAGACGGTACCAGCGCCAACCAGCTGTTTAAAACCAAGGAAAGCACCGCTTACACCGTTACCTTTAAAGCAAAGGGCAAGCTGTTGGCCGGCGTAACCGATTGCCAAAACACCGCCATTACCCGGCAAAACGCCATTGCTTCTACTGCGGTAGTAGAGGTAAATTCCACCGCTATGCAGCAATACTCCTTTACCTTTGCAACCAGTAATCAGCAGTGCGCCAACCTGGAGTTCAGTGCACTGGGTGGCGACGCGGTAATTGACAATGTAACCGTAACCGAAAAAACGGGCATTGGCAACAATATTGAGGTGATTGATTTTGAAAACAGCCGCTACCAATTAGAACGCGACGATACGGCGCTTGGCTTCCAAATCTACACCGGCAACGAGGGCGATAAAAATGTTCACAGCGGCCGCAGCTCGCTGTACTACCCGGCGGCGTTAAGTTCCTCTGCCAGCTACACCAATTCGTCGTTCCTAAGCTTGTACGCAGTAAAAGGCACCACCTACAAGGTTACCTTCTGGTACAAAATCACCGGCGGCCGTTCCGGCGGCTCGGTAACCATCTCTCCCGATTATAACGGCGAGGCCGGCGCCTCTATTGGTTACGAGCAAACGGCCGACAGTACCGATTGGCAAAAGGTAAGCTTTGGCTTTAATGCCCCCGCCAACGGGCCTTACAAATTTAAAATTGGCGGCCCGTTAGAGTCGGATGTTTACATTGACGATATTACCATTGAAATTGCGGCGCCTATGGTGCTGAATGAGAATGTAAACACCAGCTTTTGTGAGGAGCTTTACAACTATGTAGAAAATCCAAGTTTTGAAAGCGCTGCAACCAACAGCAATTGGGGCAGCCCCCTGCCAAAAGGCTTTAGCATTGTAAGCGGCAGCAACGCCCTAAAGGGCAGCCACTTTATGCGCCTGGCGGCCGGCAGCAACTACACCTTTAAATTTAAGGTAGAACCGGGTAAGGCTTACACCTTTGGCATTAGCCTGCGCGGCAGCGCCGGTACAAAGGGTCAGGCTGCGCTTGCCTTAATGGGCTCCGATGGAAAATACATTCATTTTTCAAACCTTGCCGGGCAAACAGCCTCGGTTATACAGGCTAAAACCAATAACGAGTGGGTGCGTAGCGGGTTTGAGGTTACACCGGACGATACCGGAAACATTTACCTGCAGCTTAGCTGCTCGGCCGGCACCTTAGATGTTGAAAGCGTAATGCTGTTTGAAAGCACCTACGCCCTGCGTTATGACGCCAACGATTACACTGTTTACAAAAATTACGATTATAACAATTTAAAATCTGCAACCGCACTGTACAACGGCGGCTACGGCACACAGCCTTATTTTAGGCTTAGCGATTCTGCCAGCCAGCTGGAAAAAAGCCTGTGGGCCGCTTATGAGACCCCGCAAACAGGGGAGAGCCCGGTATTACCGGCAGTTTGCGTTCTTTCGGCCACGGTTGCATTTGCCGCAGCCTTGCTGCTGATCTTAAAAAGAAAGGGAGGTGCGGCAAATGACTAAAAACCAAAAGCTTACCAAGCTGTTGTGCCTGGTTCTAAGCCTTGTAATGGCGCTTTCCAGCCTTGCCGCATGTAAGGAAAGCAACACCGGAAAGAAAACCGTTAAAAAGAACAATTCCTCCAAATCTGCCGCCGCCAGCAGCGAAAGCGAAAGCTCGGTGGCCGATGACAGCTTTGAGAAGGACTCCAGCGAGCCGGAGGTGGTAGAGCCCGATGTTGGCCCGGTAGACGAAACCGAGCGCCTGACCGAAGACAACTTTACCAAGCTGCGCGTTTACAACGCCAAAAAACCAATCTCTAACATTTATAAAGGCGTTTCGGGCACGGTTTACAACGCCTACGGCTTTATGAAGGATGACCGAACCGGCCGTGTTTATAATAATAAAATGATGAACACGGAGCTGACCCGCCTGCAAAATTCCGGCATGCGCTACTGCCGTACCCGTTACGATTCTGCCTGGGTTTGGAACGCAAAAACCGGCGGTTACGACTTAAAAATATGCCCCGCATTAATTA